>ENA-OFDP01001235-OFDP01001235.1-metagenomes-genome-assembly--contig:-NODE-1235-length-10084-cov-2.600259_pt1 | contig 10084 bp, 7 predicted proteins | sample MGYA00153389_OFDP01 | MGnify analysis MGYA00153389 | reverse complement strand
CGTCGTCGAGAAACAGGTCGCCGAGCCGCTGCGGCTCGCGCAAGTCAAACCGGGTGCCGTCGACGGGCACGATTGCCGTCGGGTTGAGCCGGTCATCCACATCGACATGGGTTTCGGCGTGCACCGTCAGGGTCAGCTCGGCGGGATCGACGTCGCCGAGCGTGAGGAATGGGTGGGTTCCCAGCGCGACCGGGGCGGCCACCGCCGAGAGGTTCGTGACCTCGTGCGTGACCTCAAGGCCATCATCGACGAGTTCGTAGCGCACCGTCGTGTCGAGGTGAAAGGGGTACCCGTGCTGGGGAAAGACCATCGCACCGAGCGTCACTGAACCCTCAGCGCGCTCGATGAGGGAATACGGCGAGAAGCGAAGTAGCCCGTGAATCGCGTTCGACCGGCCCGGCTCGGTGAGGTCGAGCTGTTGCGGCACACCGTCGAGCAACCAGACACCGTCTTTGATGCGGTTGGGCCATGGCGCGAGCACAATGCCGCAGCCGAACGGCGGCACGACGTTCTCGGAATACGGTTGGGTGATGTCGACGCCGTCGACCGTGAACTCACGGATGCCTGCCGCGACCTGCACGATGACGGCGCGGGCGGAGCCGCGGGTGATGACGTACTGGATACCGGTCGGGGCTGGCGCGGTCGAACCTGGCCCGGTCGGCTCTGGCGCGGTCGGCTCGGGGGTGGACTCGGTCATCGCTCCAGCCTATCCGCGAGGTTCGATATCGTAATGATCATGCGCAGCGCAGCCCTCACCGGCGGAATCACCAAGCACGAGACCACGATGGCCGATGGCCGTGACCTGATCTACTACGACGACGCCGACACCGCGCTCGGCGTGGATCGGGCGGCGGATGCACGAACGCTCGACCCGAGGCCCGAGATGGCGACGATGCGCCAGGATCCGTTGACCGGAGAGTGGATCTCGATTGCGGCATCCAGACAGAATCGGGTGTTTCTCCCGCCAGCGCACCAAGATCCCCTCGCCCCGGCGACGGCGGACAACCCATCAGAGGTACCGAGCAACTACGACGTTGTGGTCTTCGAGAACCGCTCGCCGTCGTTCGGGCCCGGTCTGGGTGAGCTGGACCTGGGCGGACTCGGTCTCGGGCGAACGGCGCCGTCGCACGGTCGCTGCGAAGTTGTCTGCTTCAGTCCGGCGACCGAAGGCTCCTTCGGCTCCCAGACACGCGTGCGCGCTCGCACGGTCATCGAAGCCTGGGCTGATCGCACGAGCGTGCTCAGCGCTCTGCCCGGCATCGCGCAAGTCTTTCCGTTCGAGAATCGGGGCGAGGCGATCGGGGTGACCCTGCATCATCCGCACGGTCAGATCTACAGCTACCCCTATGTCACACCGCGTACGCAGCGACTTGTCGATTCGATCGCCGCCTTCGGTTCAGGACTTTTTGAGCAGATTCTGCAGTTCGAGACTGCCTCGGACCGGGTAGTTCTGCGCGGAGAGCACTGGAGCGCCTTCGTGCCATTCGCCGCGCGCTGGCCGATTGAAGTGCACATGCTCCCGCACCGGCACATCCCCGATCTTGCCGCCACCTCGGAGGTGGAGCGCGACGAACTCGCCGAGTTGTATCGGCGACTGCTGCGTGGCATCGACGCGATTTACGACACCCCGACCCCCTATATCGCCGCGTGGCATCAGGCTCCCGTGTCGGTCGCGCGCGACGACATCCGGCTCATGCTGCAGGTGACGAGCCCGCGACGGGCAGAGTCGAAGCTGAAATACCTCGCTGGCTCGGAAGCGGCAATGGGTGCTTGGATCGGCGACATCCCGCCAGAACAGTCGGCCGAACTCATTCGTGCCGGTATCTCGCGTGTGAGAGGCAGGGAGGCGTGAGCGACATTCGTGACGATGTCGTCAATGCGTTCGAGGCGCTATACGGATACACACCAGTCGGCGTGTGGTCGGCGCCCGGTCGCGTCAATCTGATCGGCGAGCACACCGACTATAACCTCGGATTCGTTTTGCCATTCGCGATCAATCGGCGAACCGTGGTTGCGGTCGGCATCCGGGACGATCGTGTGATCCGGGTCGGCTCGGAGTTCGCCGATGAGGTCGCCGAGATTGCGCTCACCGAGCTGGCGCCAGATCGCCTGAGCGGATGGTCGGCCTACCCGCTCGGCGTGGTATGGGCGCTGGGTGAGTACGGAGCGGACCTTGCCGCCGTACCTGGCGTTGACCTCTACATCGAATCGACCGTGCCGGTCGGGGCTGGTCTCTCGTCCTCCGCCGCGATCGAAAGTGCGGTCGCCGCCGCCCTCAACGACCTCTGGCAACTGGGCTTCGATCGCCAAACGCTCGCCAAGGTCGGGCAACTCGCCGAGAATAAGGCGGTCGGCGCCCCGACCGGCATCATGGATCAATCCGCTTCGTTGCTCTCCCGCCACGACCACGCGGTCTTTCTTGACTGTCGGAGTCTTGAGGCAGAACTGGTGCCGCTCGGGTTCGCCGAAGCCGGCCTCGAACTGCTCATCATTGATACCGGCGTGAAGCACTCCCACGCGACCGGGGGCTACGGCGAGCGGCGAGCGTCTTGTGAACTCGGCGCGAGCACCCTCGGCGTTGCCTCCCTCCGCGACCTCGGCGTCGACGATCTGCCGCGCGCTCGCGAAGCGCTCGACGAGCAAACCTACCGTCGCGTGCGCCATGTCATCACCGAGAATCAACGGGTACTCGACACGGTCGACCGTCTCGAAGCGGATGGCCCGCTCGCCATCGGTGAGTTGCTGGATGCCTCGCACGTCTCAATGCGGGATGACTTCGAGATCAGCATTCCAGAACTCGATCTTGCGGTCGAGACCGCCGTCGCCAGTGGCGCGATCGGTGCGCGGATGACCGGCGGCGGGTTCGGCGGAGCAGCCATCGCTCTCGTTCCGGCCGAGGGCATCTCGCGCGTCCAGGTCGCCATCGATGGCGCCTTCGCGGAGCACGGTTTCGGTCAGCCGACGATGTTCACCGTGACGGCGGCGAATGGTGCAGCGCGCGATCGCTGACCCGCACCGTCAGCGACGATCAGCTCAGCTCAGCTCGTTGCGGCGGCAGAAACACCGAGTCTGGCGGGAGAACCACGCTGTTGGCGGGAGTCATATCTCCCGCCGCGGGGCTATAACTCCCGCCAAGGCCATGCTGGGGCGCGCGGTCGCTGAGTAGCTATAGCCGCTCAGCCGCATCAACGACGTTCCTCAATAACATCGCACGGGTCATCGGGCCGACTCCGCCCGGAACCGGCGATAAGTAACTGGCGACCTCGGCGACCGCTGGGTCGACATCGCCGACGAGGCGCGCCTTGCCCGTGGCGGGATTCACCACGCGCGTGATGCCGACGTCGAGTACGGCCGCGCCCGGCTTGATCCAGTCTGCCCTCACGAGCCCGGCTACCCCGACGGCCGCGACCACGATGTCTGCCCTGCGCACGTGCGCTGCCAAGTCGGCGGTGCGTGAATGAGTGAGAGTGACCGTGGCATCCAACCCTTTGCGGGTCAACAGCAAGCCGAGCGGACGGCCAACAGTCAGGCCGCGCCCGACCACCACGACGTGCGTTGCAGCAATTGGCACTTGGTAGCGCTGCAGCAGTTCAACGATGCCGGCCGGCGTGCACGGCAGCGGCGATTCGACGGGCCTGCCGGCCCCGAGCACGAGTCGACCGAGGTTGATCGGGTGCAGGCCGTCGGCGTCCTTGTCTGGATCCATCAGTTCGAGCATGGCGTTCTCGTCGAGTCCGGCAGGCAGCGGCAACTGCACGATGTAGCCGGTCACTGCCGGGTTCGCGTTGAGCTCGATGATCGCGTCGCACACATCAGCGGCGGATGCCTCGACCGGCAACTCGACGCGAATCGACTCGATCCCGACCTCCGCGCAATCGCGGTGCTTGCCTGCAACGTACGACACCGATCCCGGGTCGCTACCGACGAGCAAGGTGCCAAGGCCGGGCACGACGCCCTTCTCGCGAAGCGCTGAGACCCGGGCGCGCAGTTCATGTTTGATTGCCGTCGCGGTGGCAACGCCGTCGAGTCGTATGGCAGTCAAGTTGCGTTCCGATCTCGAAGCCGGCGGCCGAGTGAGGCTCCGGGGCTGGTGCAGAGCGGGGCGTCCGGTCAACAGTAGCTCGCTACAGTTGTGGACATGTCATGGTCAGAACCTGCTATCCGCAAGCACACGGCAGAAAAGGAGGTGGTCGCGCCAGTCGAGTTATTCTTCGACCTCGTTTTTGTGTTCGCGCTCACCAGAGTCTCGCTGTTTCTTGTGGAGAATCTCGACTGGATGGGGGCCATACAGGCTGCGATCATGCTTCTCGCACTGTGGTGGTACTGGGATTCGATGACGTGGCTGGCGAACTGGTTCGACCCAGAATCATGGCCCGTGATTTCACTGTTGTTCACCGTGATGCTGCTGGGAATTGCCATGAGCTCGGCTATTCCCAGCGCGTTCGACGATCTGGCGGTTGTGTTCGTCATTGGCTATCTCGCCACCCACTATCTCAGCACGGCCTTCATCATCGTGGCCGCGCGCCGCCAGCGGCCGGAACTGGCCCAGAAAATGGTTCGTTCTGGCGTGTGGCTCGTTGTCTCAACCCCGCTGTGGATTGCTGGCGCCGTCAGCTCCTCCGACGCCCGCACATGGTGGTGGCTCGCCGCGATCGCAATTGATTACCTCGGACCGCTTGTGAAGTTTTGGATTCCGGTGCTGGGTCGGGCAGCATCAGCGAGTTGGGCGGTCGCCCCGAGTCACATCTCGGAGCGCACCAGGCTGTTCATCATCATCGCACTCGGCGAGTCGGTGCTGATCGCTGGCGCCACATTTGACGGGTCGTGGATGGAGCTGCCGAAAGTGCTCGCCCTTGTCTCGGCGTTCGTCGGCACCGTGCTGATGTGGCTGCTCTACTTCAACCACACGGCCGAGAACGTCTACAAGTTTGTCAAGGGCGCCAGCAACACCGGGCTTGCCGCAACAAACACGTTCTCGTATCTGCATCTCATGATCGTCGCGGGAATCGTGGTTGTTGCTGTCGGGGATGAGCTCGGGCTAGCGCATCCGGAAGACCCCATCGATGTCGCCACCGCAGTCGTGATCTGCGGCGGCGCAGCGTTGTATATTCTCGGAAATCTCCTCGTGAAACGTTCGGTCGGCTACCGCTGGCTGAAGTCGCACATCACGGGGATCGCGGCAATGGTTGGACTATTCGCACTGTTCGCCTCTCCCGCGGCGCTGGGAATCACGACGCTTGCAGCCGGGTGGCTCGCGAACCTCGTGCTCGCGAGCGTTGTGATCGCCGACGAGGTGGTGCACCGCCGCGACGAACTCGGCAAGGAATCCGTGAAAGAGTCAGTCGTGGTCTAGCTCCAAGACCCCGGCGAAGTAAGTCCGGCGTAAAGCGGGAACGCGGCGGTCAGGGCGTCGACTCGAACGCGAAGCGCCGCGACATCCGCCCCCGGCTTCAGAGCGGCGGCAATGATGTCGGCGACTTCCGTGAATTCTGCGTCATCGAAGCCACGCGTTGCGAGAGCCGAAGTGCCGATGCGCAATCCAGAGGTAACCATCGGGGGGCGCGGGTCGAACGGCACTGCGTTGCGGTTGACCGTGATGCCGACCTCGTCGAGCAGGGTTTCACCGTCTTGGCCGGTCAGGGCAGAAGTGCGCAGGTCAACGAGCACCAGATGCACGTCAGTGCCTCCGGTCAGTACGTTCATCCCGGCTTCGACCGCGTCGGGTTGGGTCAACCGCTTAGCCAAAAGCTGGGCGCCGCGAATCGTGCGCTCCTGACGATCCCTGAACTCCGGCGTCATGGCGAGCTTGAAGGCCGTGGCCTTCGCTGCGATGACGTGCATCAGCGGACCACCTTGCTGACCCGGGAAGACGTTGGAGTTGATTTTCTTCTGCAGCTCGAGGTCGTTGGTCAGAATGAACCCGGCACGTGGGCCGCCAAGCGTCTTGTGCACCGTCGACGAGACCACGTGTGCGTGCGGTACCGGCGAAGGGTAGACCCCGGCAGCAACGAGTCCCGAGAAGTGCGCCATGTCGACCCAGAGGATCGCCCCGACCTCGTCTGCGATCGCGCGGAAGGCGGCAAAATCGAGCTGACGCGGGTAGGCACTCCAGCCCGCGATGATCACGTGCGGCTTGAGTTCGAGCGCTTGGGCGCGCAGCTTGTCCATGTCGATGAGGAAGGTGTCTGGCTCGACGCCGTAGAAGTGGGCATCGTATAGCTTGCCCGAGAAATTGAGCTTCATACCGTGGGTGAGGTGCCCGCCGTGCTCGAGTTCGAGCCCGAGGATGCGATCGCCCGGGTTTGCGATCGCCGCAAGCACTGCCGCGTTGGCGGATGAACCGGAGTGTGGCTGCACGTTCGCGTATGCCGCACCAAACAGTTCTTTCGCGCGCGAGATGGCCAGCGTCTCTGCGACATCCACGAACTCGCATCCGCCGTAATAACGACGACCGGGATAGCCCTCTGCGTACTTATTGGTGAGCACAGAGCCCTGCGATTCGAGAATCGCACGCGGCACAAAGTTCTCGCTTGCGATCATTTCGAGGGTGCCGCGCTGACGACCGAGCTCGCTCGCGAGAACCGCGGCGATCTCCGGATCGACCTCAGAGAGCGGCGCCTCGAAAACAGAAGTTACAGCGGTGGAAATGGACACAGAAGACCTCCGGAATGCGCTGGACTTCAGCGTCGATTGCAGTGTGCTTAGCTTATCAGGACGGGGCTGCAGTGGCCGGGTGCGGCACCTCACGGCGGCGGAGCCAGGCGTCAGCGGCGATCGAGAACCCGATCGCGAGCACGAGTCCGGCTGCGTAAAAGAACGGGAGCGCGCCGACGCCTGCCGTCGTCAGGAGAAGGCCACCGATGAACGCACCTCCCCCGATCGCTACGTTGAACGAGGTTGTGAGGTACGCGGCGGCGATGTCGCGCATTCGCTTCGACGACGTTCTTAGGATGCGGGCCTGGAACATCGTCGGGATTCCGCCGAACGCGATGCCCCACAGAAGTACTGCACCGATCAACACTGGCGTCACGTGCGCCAACAGGCCAATGACCAGAGCGCACACGATGACGAGAGTGATCGCGATGACCAACCCAGCGCGAGGGTAGCGGTCGGTGATCGCTCCGGCGAGCACCAGTCCCACCGCACCGCCCCCACCGTACAAGAACAGCATGGCGGCCACCGAGTCGGGATCGATCGCCCCGGGACCGATCAGGAATGGCACAACGTAGGTCGAAAACGTGTTGTGTGCTGTGATCACGAGCACGACCGTGATGCAGATGACTACGATTGCCGGGATGGTTTTGTCCCTCCGCAGGGGTATCGCGATCTCACCCGTTCGCAGCGGGTCGAGGTGCTGCACTGACGGAAGGAAGCGAACGGTCATGAGCGCGAGGATCACCATGATTCCGGCGAGCGCGATGAACGCCAAGCGCCAGCCAACGACGTGGCCGATGGCGGTACCGACAGGGACGCCGAGCACGAAAGCCGCTGTAGCACCTGCGCTCGTCACCGCGACCGCGCGCCCGAGCTGGCTTCGCGGCACAAGGTGCGCAGAGTATGCCCCGACGACAGCCCAGAACAGTCCATGAGCGAGGCCACCGAGCACCCGCGCACCGACGAGCACCTCGTAGGTCGGGGCGATCGCGGCCAGCACGTTTGCAAGAACGAAGACGCCGAGAACAATAAGAAGCAACGGCTTGCGAGCGAAGCGGCGGGTGACGGCGGCGAGGGGTGCCGCTGACACGACGACGCTCGCAGCGAAGATCGTGACGAGGAAGCCGACTTGAGCCTCGCTTACAGCGAACTCGGCGGCCATATCGGGGAGCAGCCCGGTCGGGAGAAACTCGCTTGTGACCGTCGTAAAGATCAGGGCCGAGAGGGTGAGCAGGCCCACCCAAGGAAATCCTGTGCGCGTCGAGGTAGAGGGCGCGTTCATGAGAACGAGATCCGTTTCGGTGGGGGTGTGGGGCGTTCGCCGTCCGCGGGATGACGCGGCCGGCGCCATCGTCTTTAGCCTAGCCGAGGCACCCGGCGATCACTCCGGCAACTTCTACCCTTGAATGGTGACGGTTATCAGAATGCCCACCCCAGAGAATGTTGGTGGGTGCGGCTGGACAATGTAGACCTGCCTAATCGAGTAGCGCCGAAGTTTCGGCGATGGTCGGTGCCGTCGCGGGTCCACGGCGGGTGACGGCGATGGCCGCACACGCGTTGGCTGCCCGGGCGGCCGTAACGGGTGCGGCACCCCGGGCGAGGGCAGCGAGGAACGCGCCGGCGTGGGCATCCCCGGCACCGTTGGTGTCTATCGCGTCTACCGGAAAGCCGGGCACGTGCGTGATGGTGCCGTCGACGCCGATCAGGCAGCCGTCGGGGCCTAGTCGCACGAGCACGTTGCCGAGATTGCCGAGCATCTCGGTTGCGGCCGCCGCGTCGGCTGCACCGGTCAGCCGTTGGGCTTCGCGCAGGTTGCAGCTGATCCAGTCGGCTCTGGCTCGGGCGACCGCCCAGACCGCCAGCGGAACGTCGCGCACGAGCGGCCCCGGATCCACCAGCACCACCAGACGGGGGCCTAGCGAGCCGAGCCAGCCCGCAAGGGCCGCGCCGTTGCTTCGCTTCAACAACCCATAGCCCGACACGTGCACGAAGTCGCCTTCGCCGAGCCGGATGCCCGCCAGTGCCTCACCCGTCAGCCCAGCCTCAGCCCCGAACACGGTCACAAACGTTCTCTCGCCACCCTCTTCGGTGAGTGCAATGTCGTATCCCGTGTCTACCCCCACCGTCGGATGCTGAAGCACCTCGATCCCTTCGGCCGCCAGCGCCGCGCGCACCTGCTCGCCGAACGGCCCACTGCCGTGTGCGCCGCCGTACGCCGTCGGTAGCCCCTGCCGGGCGGCCGCCACCATCACGTTGAAGCTGCCGCCGGGCGTGCTGCCGGTCGCGTGGCCGAGCACGTCGCCGCCGCGTTCGGGCAGCGCTGGCACACTGATCGTCAGGTCGATGATTACGTTTCCGACGCTAACCAACCTCATCGGAGCTCCATCAAGGCCGCGGCAATCGGTGCGAGATCGAGTCGGTTCACGGTGACAACCGTGGCGACCGCCTCCGCCGGCCAGCGCCCGTGCACGGCTCCGGCCATCGCGCCCACCATCGCGGCGACGGTGTCACTGTCGCCACCGAGCGACGCCGCCGCGGTGACGGCGCTCCACGGGTCATCCGGGTAGAGCGCGACCAGAGCGAAAGCGGCGGGCACCGACTCCTGGGTGGCGAGGCTGGTGCCGACGAGGCGGTAGATGTCGTCGAGGCTGCGCTCGATACGCGCCGGGTCGGCGAGGTCCGATGCCCAAGCGATCCGGGCGGCCACGTCGGCCCCAGCGACCCAGTACCCACGGGTGGCGGCGCGCGTTGCCGCCTCAAGGGCGAGTGGCAACGGGTCGACCCCGTCGATCCCGGCGCTCACGGCAGCGGCGACCGCCGCCGCGCCGGCGAGCGCGATGCCGGTGTTGTGGCTGACCACACTCACCTCGACGACGAGGTCGACGAGCGCGTTGAGATCGCCCGACGCCCTGGCGATGCCCACTGGCGTGACCCGCATCGCCGCACCGTTGGTGGTGCCGTACCGCCCGGCCTCCTCAAGCGACTCCCCCGCGAGCACGGCGTCGACCGCGCGCTTGGTCGACGGGCCGAGCAGGTCGAGCGATCCGCGGGCGCGCATCCTGTCTTCCCACCGCACCAGCTCGCGTGCGAACGTGGCTGCATCCACGTGCCCGGCCCCCTCAATGATGAGGCGAGCGGTGACGAGCGCCTGTTCGGTGTCGTCGGTTATCGAGGCGGCGGGCATCCCGGCAGCCAAAGGATGATCGGCGTCGGCGTCGTTGAAGTCGGTGATGGCACCGAATCGGGATGCAATGCCGGGCCGGGACATCATCTGCGTTGGCATGCCGAGGGCGTCGCCGATGGCGAGTCCGGTCAGCGCGGCCAGCGCGCGGTCGGCCTCGGCGTCGGCGGTAGCGCGCAGGCCGATCAGGCCGAGCAGCGCTTCCTGCCCGTCGCGGAAGGCCTGCAGCGGCAGGAAGCGCTGCTCGGC
>ENA-OFDP01001231-OFDP01001231.1-metagenomes-genome-assembly--contig:-NODE-1231-length-10098-cov-2.246839_pt1 | contig 10098 bp, 10 predicted proteins | sample MGYA00153389_OFDP01 | MGnify analysis MGYA00153389 | reverse complement strand
GTGCAGGGCGCGCTGGAAGCCGCCATGGCCGGACGCACCACACTCGTCATCGCGCACCGCCTCGCGACTGTGCAGAAGGCTGATCGCATCATTGTGCTCGACGATGGTTGCCTGGTGGAAACCGGCACGCACGCGTCACTCGTTGCACAGGGTGGGATTTATGCGAATCTGGCGGCGCTGCAGTTTCACGGAGAATGAATTTAGGTGGGACTGGGAAAAATCCCAAACCCTACTATCCACGGCTATCGCAGAGCGTTTTTGCTTCAAACACCGCGCCGATGCGACGTCTTGGTACTCACGGCGGCAAGGCGGCATCAAACTTGGTGCCGCCTTGGCTGGTTGCCGCCGCAGTCACGCGGTGTGATCAAGGCTGCGTGAATCAGCGCACCGCTTTTTTAACGTCAGCCTTCACATCACCAAATGCGGCTTGCGCTTTACCGAGTTTGTTCTTCACTTTACCTTTGGCTTCCATTTCCTTGTTACCGACAATTTTGCCGGCGATCTCTTTCACTTTGCCTTTTATTTCTTTGGTACGGCCATCGATTTGATCTTTGTTCATCTTCGTTCCCTTAAGAGAAATTGACAAGATTAAAGTTCGCCGTCGGCTTCAAATAGCCCGCTGACTGCCAACCCGACTTAATCTTGCGCTAACCCTCTGCGTGCCGTCGGTGCGCAAGCGCACAGAATAAGCGCGCAATGGACACAGGCACAAAAACATGTTTTTAAGTGCGTCTGTCCGGTCTCAGTAGCTGTTACGCAACTGTTCGCTGGTGGTGCGAAGGCGCGCTGCGAGCTGACGGGTGAGGTTGCCGGTGATTTTGAATGCAATCGCCGGGTGCTCACGCCGTAATTTGTCGAGGCTGGTTGCTTCGAGCGAATACACGATGGCATCCTGCATCACATGCGCATCGGCAGAACGGGGCTTGCCTTCGATGAGCGCCATTTCCCCAAAAGCCATGCCCGGCCCGAATGTCGCGAGACGTTGCAGGTGAACACTACCTGGCAATCTCAGTTTGATGCTCACCTCACCCAGGGTGATGATGAAAAGCCGATCGCCGGGATCACCTTCCTTGAACACCAGGTTGCCCTGGCCAAGCGCTTCGCGCCTGAGCATTGTTTGTAGCGTTGCCAGTTCATCTGCATTGAGCGTGTCGAGCAGTTCGGTGTGCCCCAGAGGAATTTCTTCAGACGCACCGTCGAGTTTACCGTTGCTATTCAGCAACCAGTCTTCCGCCCATTCAAGTGCGCGATCAAGATCGGTGAACCAGCATTCGGCCGCGATAGAGCGTGCCGCGCCGGTATCGTGCAGATAGCGTCCCAGCGGTTCATCGAGGCGCACATGGCTAAGGGCGACCGCGACACCGTCGTCGGCAAGCGTTTTGCCCATTAGCTGCAAGACGCGCGCGCCGCTCGCTTCTACTTCATATACCCGTCTGAAATCTAGAATGACGGCCTTGCGCCCACGCGCGAATGCCTCGATGTCAGCGCGCATTCGGTCAGCGGTGCCAAAAAAAACATAGCCGCTGAGTTCGACGATGCCTATCTGCCCGCCATGCTCACGAAGAAATGTCGCCTGTTCGCCCCCGCGAATTTTTAGTGACGACCGCGATGTGCTGTCAGACAAACGAAAAACAATACTGGTGCTCATTCGCACAACCAGCAGAATGGTGGCCGCGAGCACGCCGATTACAACTGCTGCCACGATATTGACGAAAGCCGTTGTCGCGCCGACCAGCACGATGATGCAAAAATTGGCGGCACGAACCTTGTCGATGTCGATCTTGCCGCGTGCGCTTTGGACGTTTTGGACTTTCTGTACCTTTTGCATCATGTCGCGCGACAAATTGTCCATGACCCCGACGGCGATGGCGATCATGATTCCCGCCAATACCGCAAGCGGGATGTAGGCGACCAAGGCTCCACCGGCAAACAACAAGCCAAGCAATAGCAGGGAAAGCGTCGCGCCCGACAACGCCGATCGACCGCCCGCCTGATGGTTGGCCAGTACCTCCATGGTCGTGCCGCTGGTGAATAGCCCGCCTAACGTGGCGGAACAAATATTACTAACGCCTTGCGTTAACAGCGCCCGGTCGCCGTCTTGATTGGAGCCGGTGGACGCGTCGACCACCGCCGCGCTCAGTAGCGTCATCACAGAGCCAACGAGCGCAAGCAGCAATGCCGTAACGCCAACATCGGCGGCAACGCCCAGCCAAAGGCGCGACCACTCGAGCTGCAACATCGCTGGTAACGGAGAATTCAGCAACGCGTCCGTCGGCAGAGCGCGCAACACTTCGCCCATGCCAGCGCTGTCGGTGTGGCCACGCAGCAGCGCGAATGTGACGCCACCGGCAATCAATGCCGCCATGGGCGCGGGAAAGCGATTAGATATCCGCCTCACCGTTAACGCCGTGATGATGGTCACACCGCCGACCACGACCGCCCATGGCTTGATCCTGTCGACATGGCTGAACAGATCAGTCAATGGCGCATCGGGGGCCAGACCGAATAGCGGTCTTACCTGCTGGATAATAATCTGCAAGGCAACGCCATACATGAAGCCCGCCAGGACCGGTTGGGGGATAAATTTGAGTGCCCTGCCAAGCCGCAGCCATGCAAAAACGATCTGCAGTGCACCGCCCAGAAAAACGGCGAGGAACACCAACGTGGTGATCGTGACGACGTCCAATCCAGCGGCAGTTGAAAAGAGCGGGTTGGCCGCCAACGTTGCAACCAACGCGGCGCAAATCACCGCGGTTGAGGTCAGCGGGCCGGAGATCTGGTAGCGGGGACGCCCGACGAGGGCGGCGACGAGGCCACCGGCGATAGCGGCGTAAAGTCCGGCGATGATGCCAATGTGAACGTATGCAACCCCCAATGGCAGGAACACTAACGCACCCTTGCCAAGCGCTTGGGGAAGTGTCACGAGTGCGGCGGCAAACCCGCCCATTAAATCACCACGGATACCGCTCCGGGCCGGTGCGATGGGTGGTACGGGGATAGTGTTCGTTACCGACCCTTGGCCGGACGATTCCTGTTCTTGCATTGCATGATTTTCGTCAGGTCTTTTTTGAGCGTGCGCTATGGCAAAGTTTATCCTAAGTTAGACGCGTCGTAGCCAATGAAAGCAAACGAAAGGTCCGCCTCACACAGTGGAAATATTCGCGCTGCTGCGGGCCTGGCAATGTGTCACAGCCGCGATTTCGGCGCGCGGTTAACAACCGATCCATGACACTTCTTCATTGTTCGAGAAAGAAAGTTGGCCGTTTTTGATTGTTTTCGAAATGAAACACCAGCATCCGCGGCTATCCTGGCGCATTTTCGTGCCGCGAGGCGCGTGGATGCTGGAGTTTGATCAGCAGGAAATTCTAAAAACCACAACATTGTCTCCCCGACGAAGGCCGGATCTTAAGTTTGCCAGCAGTATTGATTACTTATAAAACCCGCATTCCGGCCTTCGCCGGTACGAAATAGTTTTTGGAAGTTCCAAAACTTCCTCAATCTTGACTTCCCGCGCGTTGCTTTGCCGTCACCTTTGCCCCCAAACACCACAATGAAAATACTGATTACGGAATTCATGGACGAGGCCGCTGTCGCTTCGTTGGCAACACAGTTTGAAACGCATCACGACGCCACGCTGGTTGATCGCCGCGCTGAGCTGATCGAAAGACTTAGCGATGTCGATGCGCTGATTGTGCGCAACCGCACGCAGGTAAACGCAGAAGTCCTCGCCGCCGCACCGAAGCTTAAAGTCGTCGGACGCCTCGGCGTCGGGCTGGACAACATCGATATGCCCGCTTGCAAAGCGCGTCAGGTTGCAGTAATTCCCGCCACTGGCGCGAATGCATTAGCCGTTGCCGAATACGTGATCGCGACGGCAATGGTGCTATTGCGCGGTGCATATTTTTCATCTGCGGCCGTCAGCGCAGGTCATTGGCCGCGTGGACCGCTTTCCAACGGCCGCGAAATGGGTGGCAAGGTGCTGGGCATTGTCGGCTTTGGTGACATCGGCCGCCTGGTCGCACGGCTCGCACAGGGACTTGGCATGCGGGTGGTCGCCAGCGATCCGATGATTGAGGCGGCAGCGCCAGTGTGGAAAGATAGCGGCGTGAGTTTTCGTACGTTGGACGCGCTACTCGCCGAGAGCGATGTGATTTCATTGCATGTTCCGTTGGTGCCCGAGACGCGAAACCTGATCAATGCAGCGCGCCTCTACATCATGAAAACGGACGCGGTGCTCATCAATTCCGCGCGTGGCGGCATCGTCGATGAGGCTGCGCTTGCTGCCGCGTTGAAGGCAAAGAAATTGGGCGGTGCGGCGCTCGATGTTTTTGACGACGAACCACTGAAGGCTGGCTCAGCGCTGGCAGACTGTCCCAACCTCCTGCTCACGCCGCATATTGCCGGCGTGACGGCGGAGGCGAATAGCCGTGTCAGCAGCATGATTGCCGAGCGCGTGGCCGCGCATCTTTCAACTTTGCGCTAAATCATCTTTTAGCCCCATTACACCGACCAAATCTGATGCCAAAACATGATCTTGAAACGCTCACCGCATTAGCGACTCGCGCATTAACGCAGGCAGGAGCCTCGCATCCGATGGCCGACGCCACCGTGCGCGCCTTGATGTACGCCGAAGCGCGCGGGTTGCCTTCACACGGCCTCTCAAGGGTATTGCAATACACCACACATTTGCGCAACGGTCGCGCCAATGGTGCGGCCGTGGCGAGCGTGAGCAAAGGCAAGCCAGCGGCATGTCTGGTTGATGCCGATGAGGGGCTCGCTTTTCCCGCTTGCGAATTGGCGATAGCCGAAGCCATCTCACGCGCAAAATCCGCAGGGGCGTGCTTTGTCGGCGTGACCAACAGCCATCATTTTGGCGCGGCGGCGTATCACGTTGAGACAGTGGCCGAAGCGGGCATGGTTGGCCTCGCTTTTGGCAATTCGCCGAGCGCGATGCCCGCCTGGGGCGGTAAGCGCGCCATTTTCGGCACCAACCCGATTGCCGCTGCCTTTCCACGCCAATTTGCGTCGCCGCTTTTAATCGATATGTCGTTGTCTGAAGTGGCGCGTGGAAAACTCATGATCGCGGCCAAGAAGGGCGAATCGATTCCCCTTGGCTGGGCGCTCGATAAGGACGGAAATCCCACAACGGACCCGAAGGCCGGGATGGAGGGCACGATGATGCCCGCAGGCGGCGTCAAAGGCGCGATGCTTGCTTTGATCGTCGAATTACTTTGCTGCGCGCTGACCGGTGCGTCGTTCGGTTTTGAGGCTGATTCATTTTTTGTTGATGCAGGCAATCGCCCACGCCTCGGGCAGGCATTTTTGGTTGTCGATCCAGGTGCGCTCGCAGGCCGCGAGGTATTTTTCGCGCGCATCGAGACCTTGGTGGCAGCCATGCTTGCGGAAGAGGGCGTACGCCTGCCGGGTCATCGTCGCGCGAATATCGCTGATGTCGCCATGCGGGATGGTGTGGAAATTCCTCCCGCGTTAATAGCAGATCTGCAGCGACTTGCCGGTGCCGCTTAGCGCCCACGTTAGTTCATTTCATCATCGCGCCGTAAACCATATTTGGAATGAGTTGGCGATAGTAAGTGCGCATTCCCGGTGCCTGCGCCATCCAGATGACGGCGAGTTTTTCTTTGGGATCGATCCAGAAACTTGTCCCGCCGAGCCCGCTCCAGTCGGCGATACCGGGCGTGCCAAGTGTGCTTGCGTCGCCCGATTCGGTGCGAATGGCATAGCCTAGCCCGAACCCGTAACCCGGCCGCGGGCTAGGCGCAGTGCTGCCTGGTGGCAATGTCGCGCGCAGGCCAGAAAGTTGATCGGCCAACATGAAGTCGATAGTTTTTGGTGAAAGGATGCGTACGCCATCGAGTTCCCCTTTATTGAGCAGCATTTGTGCGAACCGCAGGTAGTCGTCCGCCGTGGAAACTGCGCCGGCGCCACCAGAAAAACGCAACGGCGGCATGCGGATATCGTTTAACTTAACTTTTATCTTCCAAAGCGGGTCAATCTCAAACGGCTCCGCGATTCGGTTTTGTTTTAGCGGCTCCACGAAAAATGCAGTGTCTTTCATCCCGAGAGGACGAAAAATGCGTTGGGCAAGATGTACATCAAGTGACTGCCCCGACACACGCTCGAGCACCACACCCAGCACATCAGTCGCGATTCCGTATTCCCATTTTGTGCCGGGCTGCGCTTGCAGGGGTAACTTCGACAATTTTTCGATCCACTCTGTGGCGGTGAGTTCGATGCCATCGAGTCGGTTCTTCTTATACTCGTCCTTGACCAGTGATTTGCCCTCAAAGCCGTAGGTCAATCCTGCCGTGTGGCGCAGCAGATCGTGAACTGTCATCTCCCGCGTGGCGGGGACAATGTCGAGGACTCTGTTGCCTGCCGCGTCTGTACGCTCAACGCCAACCTTCAGGTTTGCCAGTTCCGGCAAATATTTTGATACAGGGTCGGCGAGAAATATTCTCCCTTCTTCAACCAGCATCATTGTCGCGACCGAAACGATGGGTTTAGTCATCGAGTAGAGCCTGAAAATAGAATCGCGTTGCATAGTTGTTGCCGGACTCTGCGCCTGCAACCCAAACGTTTCGGCATAAACGAGATTGCCGTTGCGCGCGACTAAAATTACTGCGCCAGGCAGGCGTGCCTCGCTCACGTCGTTGTCAATTTTTGCGCCAAGCGCTTTTAGACGTGATGCCGAAAAACCTTGATTGGTCACGCTCGGAATAGCTATATTTTCTGCTGCCGAAAGTAGCGTCACGACACTCGCGGCAATCGCGACCATTAATTGTTTGGCACGTAGACAGAAGTTCATTGGGCGATCCGCGTTGGCAATTTGGCAAGGCCGATTATGCGTTGATTGCCTCTAAAATGCAGGCATGAACCTGGCCCTGCTGCTTATCCCCGATTTCGCACTGATTCTGTTCGGATTTTTTCTCAATCGTTTCACCGATTGGGGGCGCGGTTTCTGGAGCGGTCTGGAAAAACTCATTTATTACGTGTTATTCCCGGCGCTACTGTTTAATTCAATTGCCAGAACGCAGATCGACTTTATCGCGGCGGCGCCAGCCTTGAAAACAGCGGTCGTCATTGTCATTGTCGGCATCGCGCTCGCATGGCTGGCCAAACCGCTCTTTCGGCCTACAGAAAAAATCTTTGCGTCCGGCTTTCAAACCGCTTTCCGATTTAATTCCTACATCGGGCTGGCCATCGCCGGACGACTGCACGGCGACGCAGGCATCGCCGCGTTCGGCATCATCATCGGACTAGTCGTACCGATGTGCAATATCGCTTCCGTGTGGGCGCTTGCCCGACACAATAATGCGAGTTTGTGGAAGGAGCTTGTAAGAAACCCGCTGATCCTGGCAACGGTTGGCGGCGTGCTTTACTCGTTGTCAGGGTTACCATTGCCCGAAGTGGCGCAGATGTTAATTTCGCGCATGGGAGCGGCATCGCTCGCCTGCGGGCTGCTGTGTGTAGGGGCAGCGTTGGAACTGAAGAGTGTTGGAAACAACGCCGGTCTGATAAGTTACTTTACCGCCGTGAAACTGATCGCGATGCCTGTCGCGGCGATTTTTTCGGCGCGATGGCTTGGTGTGACGGGCGTATATTTCGATATGGTGGTGTTGCTTGCTGCACTTCCCACCGCCACGTCCGCGTATGTATTGGCAGTACGAATGGGTGGCGATGGTCAATTAGTCGCGCAAGGTGTCACGGTAAGCACGTTGGCAGGTATGCTGGCGATCCCGTTTTGGTTGAGTATGAGTCGAACTCTTTAAAGGAAATGATATGCGTCTGGATGATGAGCGGGAAAGCGACAATTTTGAGGACAGGCGTGGTTCGGGTGGCATGCGGACAGCAGGCGGCGTTGGCATAGGCACCGTTGTGATCGCGCTAGTCGCCAGTTATTTTTTTGGCATCGATCCGTCGACGATTCTCGGTATGGGCGAGGCGGTGCAATCGACATCAAGTCAAGCGCCTTCAAAGCCCATCGATCCTGCAACCGATCCTGATGCCGCGCTGAAAACGGAAATACGGAAAGTGCTATCAAAGACCGAAGACACCTGGACGATGTTATTCAGCCAGATGGGCGCGAAATATCAACCACCCAAGCTGGTTGCGTTTACCGGACGAACCAACACCGCATGCGGTACCGGCCAGGCGGCGATGGGCCCGTTTTATTGCCCCGGTGATCAAAAAGTGTATCTGGATATGGCATTTTTCCGCGAGATGGAAAGGCGTTTTCGCGTCGGCGGCGACTTCGCGCGGGCTTATGTGATTGCGCATGAGATTGGCCACCATGTACAAAAACTGACGGGCGTGTCCGACAAAACTGACGCGATGCGGCAACGACTTTCTGAGAAAGAGTTCAACAAAGTGTCAGTACGAGTTGAATTGCAGGCTGATTGCTACGCGGGTGCGTGGGCGTATCACGCCAATCGTGCCAAGCCATTCCTTGATCCGCAGGACATCGATGAAGCATTGAAGGCAGCGAATGCCATCGGCGATGACATGTTGCAGAAGCAGGCGCGCGGTGTGGTGGTGCCGGATTCGTTTACACATGGCAGTTCTGCGCAACGCGTTCGCTGGTTCAAGACTGGATTTGAAACTGGCAATTTGAAAGCGTGTGATACCTTTGCAGCGCGAGACGTGTAGGGCCTTTCGCAAATGAAAACGGCACGCGTATAGCGTGCCGTTTTCATTTGCAGTCCTGCTCGAAACTTTATTCGCTTTTGTCGCCCTTGGTCTGCGTCGAAACGTAATCAAGCTTCTCCTTGATACGTGCCGATTTGCCTGAACGATCGCGCAAGTAATAAAGTTTGGCGCGGCGTACATCACCACGGCGCTTTACTTCGATTGATGCGATGGTAGGCGCATACGATTGGAAGGTCCGCTCCACACCTTCGCCGGAGGAAATCTTCCGGACAATAAATGATGAATTGAGGCCACGATTGCGCTTGGCAATCACCACGCCTTCAAAAGCCTGCACGCGCTTACGCTCACCTTCGATCACGTTCACGTTAACGATGACCGTATCGCCCGGGGCGAATTGGGGAATCGTTTTGTTGAGACGGGCCATCTCTTCTTTTTCCAGCGTTTCAATCAAATTCATTTTGTTTCCTTTCATGTTTGCGGCTGAAGGATTTTCTTCACGCCTGTCGCATAGAGCAACCAGTCAGGGTTGGTGTGCGCGTTTTGTTATTGCTACGATTTACTACCTTCCTGCTTCTTCTGCTCCTGCCTGATCTCGTCAAGCAGTTTCAAATCCTGTCTACCCCATGATTTGCCTTCCAGCAAATCGGCGCGTCGCGCCAAAGTGCGCTTCAACGCTTCCTTCCGTCGCCACGCGTCTATTTTCGCGTGGTCACCGCTCATCAATGTGAGTGGCACCGCCACCCCATTCCAAACTTCCGGCCGCGTGTAATGCGGGTAATCCAGCAACCCATCACGCGTCGGCGAAAACGAATCCTCCACCGCCGATTGCCCATCGCCCAACACACCCGGCAACAACCGCACCATCGCGTCGATAATTACCATCGCGGCAAGTTCGCCACCCGACAACACGTAATCACCAATCGACACTTCCACATCCACCCGCGCCTGAATCAGCCGCTCGTCGATGCCCTCGTAACGCCCGCAGGCGAACGCCAGCCACGGCTCGGCGGCCAGGTCGTGGGCCATCGCCTGGGTGAACGGGACACCGGAGGGGCTGGGCACGCGCAGGCAGCCGGCGCGTGCACGTGGTCGAGGGCCTCGCCCCACGGTTCGGGCCGCATGACCATGCCGGCTCCGCCGCCGTACGGGGTGTCGTCGACGGTGCGGTGCCGATCGGTGGTCGAGTCGCGCAGGTCGTGCACCTGCACGTCGAGCAGCCCGGACGTCCTGGCCTTGCCGACGAGAGACAGCTCGAGCGGCGTGAGGTACTCCGGGAAGATCGAGACGATGTCGATGCGCACGTCAGGCCTCGTCGGGGTCCGCGTGCGGCTGCGTGCCTGCCAGCGGGCCGACCGTCTCGTCGGAGATGACCAGGTTGACCGCGTCGGACGCGAGCAGCCCCCCGGGCGGGTCCAGGACGACCCGGCCACC
>ENA-OFDP01001222-OFDP01001222.1-metagenomes-genome-assembly--contig:-NODE-1222-length-10172-cov-11.634674_pt1 | contig 10172 bp, 8 predicted proteins | sample MGYA00153389_OFDP01 | MGnify analysis MGYA00153389 | reverse complement strand
CTGAATATCTCACTCCACCCATAACATTAATACGACCTTTTCGTCGATCTCCTCTGGGAGCATCCCACTTTTGCAATCAGTATAAATACTCAGACAATTGTCTGGCTAAGTTGATGGCATAATAGAAAGCAGATAAATTACCATAATCCAAGTTCGCATGACCCCAGAAGAACAGCAGAAGATCAAAATAAATCTCCAAGAAATAGCAGAGATCCTTGATAAAAATACTCCAGTAGACAATCTACAAAGCTTTGAATCCGTAGAACTGAGTGTGAGGGAACATTTAATTGAGACAGTAGCACCAGAAATTAGCGTTTTTTTTTAACTCGGCGGGTGGAAAAGGTTCTGGGAGAAAAAGAACCATAAAAAGTTGTGTAGGAGAAATCACTCTATCGAGTAAGCAAGCCCAAAGGTTGGGAATGAAGAAGGGAAATCGCCTGAGTCCTAATCTGGAGAAATGTTGTTTATTATTAGTGGGAAATGAGTCCTTTGCCAATGCCGAGAGAGACCTCAAAATGTTGACAGGAATTAATGTACCCCACAGTACACAACATCGGCTATTAGAGCGTTACAAATTGCCTGAGCCTGAAACTACCGAGAAAGTAGAAGCATTGAGTATAGACGGAGGAAACGTCAGATTAAGAACTCCTTTAGGAGAAGAAAGTGTCTGGAGGAATTATAAGGCAGTTAAGGTACATGGTCAAGTAGGAGCAGCCTTCTTTCAAAATAATGCAGATTTAGTGGTGTGGGTAAATAGCCAACTCAAGAGTGAAGCAATAACTTGTTTGGGAGATGGTCATGATGGAGTGTGGAATCTGTTTAATCAAATTGGGACTATAGAGCAAAGAAGAGAGGTACTAGATTGGTATCATTTGATAGAAAATTTACAGAGAGTAGGAGGTTCGCTCAAACGACTGAGGAGAGCGCAGAACCAACTGTGGCAAGGGTCAACAGTAGAAGCCATAGCCGAATTTGTAGGGGTTACGAGTAAAGGGAGTGAAAAGTTCCAGAAATATCTGCGAAAACATCAGTCAAGAATCCCAGATTACCAGAATTATCAACAGCAGGGTATTGACATTGGTTCGGGAGCTGTAGAGTCTTTAATTAAACAGATTGGAGCAAGAATTAAGATTGTAGGTGCACAGTGGAACGAAAAAAATGTACCTCAAATTTTAAGACTGAGATGTGCGTATTTAAATACTGACATCAAGCTAGGTGTTTCTGCTTAGTCAAAAAGTGGGATGCTCCCGGTGCCAGGAGTAGCGATCGCGATCGTAGTTATCAGCATAACTACGAGATAGCTGAGAATCCGATCGCCCTTTAAAATCACTCGTTTAATTATTTCGATCGCATTTTCGCAAAAATCCTCAACAGTTAAGCGGAAAAACCCCTCGCAGCCGATAATCACCCGCTTCTCCCCCAAATCTCCACGCACAACAGCATCCTCGAAATAATCTGACATATCCCGCACACTTACAGGTACGATCGAACTATTGTCATCGGATTTGAGATTGGGGATTGTCCCCATCAGTCAGCCTGTGCGTGGGAATGAATCCGGGGCTGGTTTTTTTTTAATCCAAAATCCAAAATCCCCAATCTCAAATCGGCATAGTCATTAGTCGTTTGCCAACACTCACATAATTGTTGACAATATTGCACAATAGATAAAATTGTAGATATATAGCACCTCCGTTTTTTTACCGCTGATGAAAAGCCTATTCCTCGATCGACTCCACCACCCCTCGCGCCCCGTCATCGTCTTCGACGGCGCAATGGGAACCAACCTGCAAGTCCAAAACCTGACAGCAGAAGACTTCGGCGGCAAAGAATACGAAGGCTGCAACGAATATCTCGTTTACACCAAGCCGGAAGCAGTCGCCATAGTCCACCGAGGTTTCCTCGAAGCAGGGGCCGACGTTATCGAAACAGACACCTTTGGTGCGGCTTCCATCGTCCTCGCCGAATACGATTTAGCCGACAAAGCTTATGAGCTCAACAAAACAGCCGCCGAACTCGCCAAGGGTATCGCCGCCGAATTTTCCACCCCAGAAAAGCCGAGATTTGTCGCAGGTTCGATCGGGCCAGGCACCAAATTACCCACATTAGGACACATTGATTTTGACACGCTGACCGCCGCTTTTGCCGAACAAGCAGAAGGACTTTACGACGGCGGCGTTGACTTATTTCTGGTCGAAACTTGCCAAGATGTGCTGCAAATTAAATCAGTATTAAATGCGATTGAAGAAGTATTCAAGAAAAAAGGCGATCGCATTCCATTAATGGTATCAGTGACAATGGAAGCCACCGGCACAATGCTAGTCGGTACCGACATCAGCGCCGCCTTAGCCATTTTGCAGCCGTACCCGATCGACATTTTAGGATTAAATTGTGCTACTGGGCCCGATCGCATGGCCGAACACATCAAATACCTTTCCCAACATTCACCCTTCGTAGTTTCCTGCATTCCCAACGCCGGTTTACCCGAAAACATCGGCGGCCACGCGCACTACAAACTCACGCCCATAGAATTAAAAATGGCCTTGATGCGCTTCGTCGAAGACATGGGCGTCCAAGTCATCGGCGGCTGCTGCGGTACTCGCTACGATCACATCCGCGAACTATCAGAAATTGGCACAACTCTGAAACCCAAAATTCGCGAAACCACCTGGGAACCTTCCGCCGCCTCAATTTATAGCGCCCAACCCTACGAACAAGAGAATTCCTTCTTAATTGTCGGCGAAAAACTCAACGCCAGCGGTTCCAAAAAATGCCGCGATTTATTAAACGCTGAAGACTGGGATGGTTTAGTAGCAATGGCTAGGGAACAAGTGCGAGAAGGCGCGCACATTCTCGATGTCAACGTCGATTATGTCGGCCGCGATGGTGTCCGCGACATGAAAGAATTAGTTTCTCGTGTTGTCACAAATGCAACTCTGCCTTTAATGTTGGATTCCACCGAATGGGAAAAGATGGAAGCCGGGTTAAAAGTTGCGGGCGGCAAATGTTTGCTGAATTCCACTAACTATGAAGACGGAGAACCGCGTTTTTATCAAGTTTTGGATTTGGCGAAAAAGTACGGTGCTGCTATAGTTATCGGTACAATTGATGAAGATGGGATGGCGCGGACAGCAGATCAGAAATTTGCGATCGCCCAACGCGCCTACAACGCCGCCATCGAAAGAGGAATTCCCGCCCAAGAAATATTTTTTGACACCCTAGCTTTGCCAATTTCCACCGGGATTGAAGAAGACCGAAAAAATGGTAAAGCTACGATCGAATCTATCCGTCGCATCCGCCAAGAATTGCCTGGTTGTCACGTAATTTTAGGAGTTTCTAACATCTCCTTCGGCTTAAATCCGGCGGCGCGACAAGTTTTGAACTCAATGTTTTTGCACGAAGCAATGCAAGCCGGGATGGACTCCGCCATTATCAGCGCCAATAAGATTTTGCCGATCGCCAAAATCGACCCCAAACACCAAGAAATCTGCCGTAAACTGATTTACGACGAACGCGAGTTCGACGGCGATATTTGTGTTTACGACCCCTTGGGCGACCTGACAACGGTGTTTGCGGGCAAAACTACTAAGCGCGATCGGACAGAAGATGCAAAGCTCCCCGTAGAACAACGTCTCAAGCAGCACATCATCGACGGCGAACGCATTGGACTCGATATCCAATTAACCAAAGCATTAGAAACCTATCCACCGCTGCACATTATCAATACTTTCCTATTAGACGGGATGAAAGTAGTCGGAGAATTGTTCGGTTCGGGACAAATGCAACTACCGTTTGTACTACAATCAGCCGAAACCATGAAAGCGGCAGTTGCTTATTTAGAACCGCACATGGAACAGTCCGAATCCGGGGATAATTCCAAAGGAACATTCATCATTGCGACTGTCAAAGGTGACGTTCATGATATCGGGAAAAACTTGGTTGATATTATCTTATCAAACAACGGCTACCGAGTAATTAACTTGGGAATTAAGCAGCCAGTTGATAATATTATTGATGCCTACGAAAAGCACAAAGCGGATTGTATTGCCATGAGTGGATTGCTGGTAAAATCCACCGCATTTATGAAGGAGAATTTGGAGGTATTTAACCAGAGAGGAATTACCGTTCCTGTAATTTTGGGCGGTGCAGCTTTGACTCCCAAGTTTGTCCATGAAGATTGCCAAAATACTTACAAAGGTAAAGTGGTTTATGGCAAAGATGCGTTTTCTGACTTGAACTTCATGGAGAAACTGATGCCAGCTAAATCTGCTGGTAACTGGGAAGATTTCCAAGGATTTTTGGATGAAGTTGAAAATGGAAACGGCGTAGTTAAAGAAGTTAAGACTTCCGAACAAATCGCTGTTGAGGATGCCAAGAAAGCCGCCAAATTAGAGATTCCGACTGTAATAGATACCAAGCGTTCGGAAGCAGTTGACATAGATATCGATCGCCCAAATCCGCCTTTTTGGGGAACTCAGTTATTACAGCCGGAAGACATCCCCTTTGAAGAACTTCTATGGCACTTAGATTTACAAGCCTTAGTTGCGGGACAGTGGCAATTCCGCAAACCAAAAGACCAATCGCGGGAAGAATACGACGCTTTCTTGGCTGAGACAGTTTATCCGATATTGGAGGAATGGAAACATAAGATTATCACGGAAAAGTTATTGCATCCCCAAGCAATTTACGGCTATTTTCCTTGTCAGTCTGAAGGCAATTCTTTGCACTTGTACGACCCCGAAATTATGAATAACGGGCAAGATGTATCGACACCCGCAGCAACATGGACATTCCCCCGCCAAAAATCGGCGCGCAGAATGTGCATTGCTGACTTCTTCGCACCGAAAGAATCAGGTAAAATCGATGTATTTCCGATGCAAGTAGCGACAGTGGGAGAAATTGCGACAGAGTATGCACAAAAGCTGTTTGCTAACAATCAATATACCGATTATCTCTACTTTCACGGGTTAGCGGTACAGACAGCAGAAGCAATCGCAGAGTGGACTCACGCGCGGATTCGCCGGGAATTGGGATTTGGTAGCGAAGAACCGGATAATATTCGCGATATGCTGGCACAGAGATATCGCGGTTCGCGGTACAGTTTCGGCTATCCTGCTTGTCCGAATATGGCGGATCAGTACAAGCAGTTGGAGTTGTTGAAGTGCGATCGCATCAACCTCTACATGGATGAAAGCGAACAACTTTATCCCGAACAATCAACCACCGCAATTATCACCTATCACCCAGCAGCCAAATACTTCAGTGCTTAATTTGTCTGGTGCGCACTGCGCATCCTTTGGGTGCATCTCAGTTTTGCAAATATCTTCGTAGGGGCGAAGCATTCCGGCAGTAAATCTCTGCTTATAACTAATAAATTGTCTGCCGGAATGCTTCGCCCTTACACTCATTGGGATGCACCCCATCCTTTCCTTCTATATGTAGGTGGACACTGCGCAGTGCACACCTACATATAGAGCTAGAAACCTACTTTATTATGCTCGAATTAAACCAACAAAAAAGCACCTTTAAAAAAGTGCCTTAATATGAGGTTTCCTTGTCTGACCAAAGTTTTAGGAGTGATGGCGGGGAGTGCGCGCACCGGCAGATGCTCCTACCATCGAAGCAACTAAACCCAATAGCGATCCGAACAAAAACGACCAACCAGCCTTCGCAGCATTGCCAGCAATATCGCGAGTATCCTGAGCAGATACGTTAGGGGCTTGGTTCGGCAAATTCACCCCGCTTTGCTGCGCTTGATTAATCGCTGCTCCGGCATTAGCAGCTACTACGCCAAAAGTACCCGCTACGCCATTTGCTAACAGCCAAGAGCCAATTGTTAATGTAGTTGCCCACAAAATTGCTCCGTTCAAAAGCGCTGTGTTGCGATTCATCGGGCCGCAAGCGCGAGCTGTCACCCAACCGCCAAGGCCCAAGCTAATTAACAAACTGATAATTGACCAAATTCCGACGCTGGTACCCACGTCCCCGGCTATACTGCGCGGAGCTCCTGAATTAGCAATGTTGCTCAACCCGATCGCAGCGCCCAATGCACTTAACACCAGTTGTGTGGCGATCGCAATTACCAAACCTGAAAAAATCGGGCCCCACCGCACTCGATCGTGGTATTCCATCACTGAATTCACGACTACGGGTTCGGTAACAACGTTATCTACAGGTCTATTTACGTATGCCATAGCTTTTTATTTCCTCTGAGACTTGCTTTAATTTTTAACAATCTTTCACCTAAGCATTGATTGTGGCTGAGATTGATAGAAACTATATCTACCTGGGGAAATAACCAGTATCTATGTCTGAAGAAAGAAACGAAAATTCATCAGCCCTCAACCAGCAGCTATTTGCTAATAAGCTTCTCCCGTAATAGTTGTGAAACAGGCATCCTGCCTGTGGTTGACTATCTTTTTAGGAGAAGTCTATTCACTGATGACGGATGACTGATGACTGATGACTATTTTATCCAGTTAGAAAAGTTCGCGGATGTATAGAGGAAAGACTGCTTAACGCAATCTTACAGCCGTTCCAACGGCAGTAATCAATAGCAAAGCCCCCGAAGTGTCTACATTAATCGTGCCGGTGTCAATTTCTACCCCGATTACGGCATTGGCACTCCCGGCGCTGGGCCCGTTTTTCCAGCTCCGCGAGGGCATCTCGCTGTCCTTTGAGAAACACTTCCTCGTAACTGCCGGTGCGCCCGCCGATGATGTCACGAATGCCCGCAAAGAAATCTCGCAGGGCGTTGGTGCCGTAGACCACCTCAGCAGTTACAATTCCTAGGTCAGATTGAATTTCTGCTCCTTGGATGATATCAGTTGTTGTTACAATCATCAGTTGGCCTCAATCACGAAAAGTTTGAGTTGGTCTTGTTGTGTAGGTTCACTACATCTCGCCGCTCAAACATTTCTGGTAAACCATAAGTTGTCAGCTTCGCAATCTGACAGCTATTCGCTCTTTTATTCCACACACTCCTTGAAAAAAATGGCCGTCCACAAACAAAGTCTCTTGGTATTCAGTACGCTGTTGGTAGCTGGATTCGCGATCGCAGCGCCGCTTCGGGCGCTTTCAGCAGAAATATCAGTTCAAGCTAAGCCTAAAAGTGATTCAAATTTAGATGCTCTGCTGCGACAAGGACGCGAGTTGGTAGATTTAGGAGATTATAGTAAGGCGATCGCCATTTATCAGCAAGCAGCGCGTTTAGATGCAGAAAACCCGCGCATTTTTTCCGGTATTGGCTACTTAGAAGCGCGTCAAGGTAACTATCAAGCCGCAGTAGAATTTTACCAACAAGCGATCGGTCTCGAACCCAACAATGCTGACTTCCAATACGCTTTAGGATATGCTATGGCGAATTTGCAAAACTATCCCGCCGCAGCCACAGCTTACCGCCGCGCCGCCCAACTCGATCGCAAAAATGTCAACGCCCGAATCGGTCTTGGAGTCGTACTCTTTCAGCAAAAAGATTACAGCGGGGCTTTTAAAGCATACCAAGAGGCGATCGCGATCGATCCAAAAAGTTGGCAAGCTTATTCTTCAATGGGTTTAGTATTAATCCAGCAAGGAAACTTTACAAGTGCAGTCACCGTGCTCGAACAAGCAGCCAAACTTGCTCCCAAACAAGCAGGTGTCCAATTAAAATTAGGTACTGCTTTACTCCGCAGCGGTAATACTTCCGAAGGGGTAGCAGCTTTTGAAGAAGCTTCAAAACTAGAGCCTAAAAATCCAGAAGTACAGCTAGAAATTGGCGAAATTCTCAAAGGTCAAAATGACTTAGACGGAGCGCTGGTAGCTTATCAACGAGCTATTTTAGTACGACCGAATTTAGTAGCAGCCCACGCAGCAATTGGGGAAATTCAACTGAAAAAACAAGATTCTCTAGGAGCGATAGCCACTTTCCGGCGAGTGATTCAACTCGATCCAGACCGTGCAGAAGCTTATTATAATATGGGTAAGGCATTCAAAGGGCGCGATCGCAAATCCGAAGCAACTCAAGCTTTCCAAAAAGCCCTTGACATTTACCGCCAGCAAGGCAACAGTGATGGTGTTCAAAAAGCTGAGGCGGCCCTCCAGGAACTCAAGCAATGAGTAATTAGCAGTGGGACATGGGGAATTGGGCATTAGGAATTGGGAATTGGGAATTGGGCATCGGGCATCGGTGACTGTTAACTAATAACTAATGACTAATGACTTATCCTCTCTCTTTTGTAATATGCTTAAAATACTCCCCCAAGATTAATCTATTTCTCCTGGTAGAGTCGGCAAACTTGTTAACATTTGTAAAATGAGCAAAATATCTCATCCCAGAGTTTCATCTATGCAAACGTATGATGTCATTATCATCGGAGCAGGTCACAACGGACTGGTCTGCGCCTCTTATCTCCTTAAAGCCGGATATACCGTTCTTTTATTAGAAAAACGTTCAGTTCCCGGCGGCGCGGCAACTACCGAAGCTGCGATTCCCGAATTGCCAGATTTTAAATTCAACCTTTGTGCGATCGACCACGAATTCATCCATTTAGGGCCGGTCGTAGAAGAATTAGAACTAGAAAAACACGGTTTAGAATATCTTTTCTGCGATCCAGTTGCCTTTTGTCCGCATCCCGACGGTAAATATTTCTTAGCGCATAAATCTGTAGAAAAAACTTGTGCAGAAATCGCCCGCTACAGCGAGCGCGATGCTAAAAAATATGCCGAATATACAGACTTTTGGCAGCGGGCTTTGAGTGCGATGGTTCCGATGTTCAACGCGCCGCCAAAATCCATCATAGATATTGCCGGAAACTACGATATTGCCAAACTCAAAGATTTATTTTCAGTCATCGGTTCCCCCGACAAAACGCTGGACTTTATTCGCACGATGCTCAACAGCGCTGAAGACATTCTCAACGAGTGGTTTGATGAGGAATTTATCAAAGCACCCCTAGCAAGATTGGCTTCAGAACTCGGCGCGCCTCCTTCCCAAAAAACCCTGGCTGTAGGCGCAATTATGCTCGCAATGCGGCACAATCCCGGCATGGCAAGACCGCGCGGCGGGACGGGTGCATTAGTGCAAGCGCTGCTTAGTGTAGTGAAAAGCTATGCGGGTGTGGTACTTACCGACCAGCACGTTGAGAAAATATTAATTGATGACGGTCGCGCTGTGGGAGTTCGAGTTGCCGGTGGCACGGAATACCGCGCTACAAAAGGTGTCATTTCTAATATTGATGCTAAGCGCTTGTTTCTGCATTTGATGGATGATAGCGATGTCGATGCTGCTGACCCGAATTTGCGGGAAAGATTGGAGCGCAAAATTGTTAACAACAACGAGACTATTCTCAAAATAGACTTAGCTCTCAATGAAGCGCCTAGATTTGATCGCTGGAATCATCGAGACGAGTATTTGATCGGTTCTGTGTTGATTGCCGACTCGGTGAAACACGTTGAAATTGCTCACAGCGAGCCTTCAATCGGCAGAATTCCTGACTCCGATCCGTCGATGTATGTGGTGTTTCCGACGGTACTAGACCCGTCGATGGCTCCCCCCGGACACCATACGGCTTGGATTGAGTTTTTTGCTCCTTACCAGATCGAAAATGCTGAAGGAACCGGCCAGCACGGTACGGGTTGGACGGATGAGCTCAAAAACAAAGTTGCCGATCGATGTATTGACAAATTGGCAGAATATGCACCCAATATCAAGAATTCAATTATCGGCCGCCGCGTGGAAAGTCCGGCGGAATTGGGAGAGCGTTTGGGGGCGCTGAAAGGGAATTATTACCACGTTGACATGACGCTGGATCAGATGATATTTTTCCGTCCTTTGCCGGAGTTGGCGAATTACAAAACGCCGATCGACGGTTTGTTCCTCACCGGGGCGGGAACGCATCCAGGCGGCTCGATTTCGGGGATGCCGGGACGCAATACAGCTAGGGTTTTTATGCAGGCGCAGCAGCCGATCGCACAAATGTTAGCAGATGTGGGTCATTCTCTGAAATCCACCGCTAAATCAGTGTTTCGGGGGAATTAGCAACAGAGGGCGGGCAATGCCCGCCCTGATTGACTTACTGTTTCCAGTACGCTTAGTTGCAAAATAGAGTAATTTTATTTATAGTTAAAAGTTAAGTTTTACATAAAAAAGAAATTCGCAAGCTCTGATGCCTCCTGGTAATGATTGAAGAAATCCG
>ENA-OFDP01001220-OFDP01001220.1-metagenomes-genome-assembly--contig:-NODE-1220-length-10184-cov-3.117682_pt1 | contig 10184 bp, 13 predicted proteins | sample MGYA00153389_OFDP01 | MGnify analysis MGYA00153389 | reverse complement strand
GAAATTAAGTTGAAATGCAATAGGGTTGTGCTTTAAAAAGCAAAAAAAAGTCCGACTAAATAGCCGGACTTAACAATTAAGTTTTTTTGTTAGAAAAATTACTTTTTCTCTTCGTCTTTTACTTCTTCAAATTCTACATCTTTCACATCGTCTCCAGCTGAATTAGAATTTTCATCTCCACCACCCATATCTGCATTTCCACTTTCCTGACCTTGAGTTGCTTTATACATATCTTCCGAAGCAGCATTCCAAGCAGCATTAAGGGCAGCTTGCGCAGTTTCCAAAGCTGTGAAATCTTTGGCCTCATAAGCAGTTTTTAATTGAGCAAATCCTTCTAAAGATTTATTATCTAAATTATTACTTCTTACGTAGGCCTGTATTACAACTTTAATGTTTTTATTAATCGTACTTTTATCGCCATATTCTTTCAATTGTTTTTCAGTTGAAAAAATCAATGCATCTGCTGCATTTAATTTGTCGATTTCCTCTTTTGCTTTTTTATCCGAATCAGCATTTAATTCCGCTTCTTCTTTCATTCGTTTTATGTCTGCATCGGTTAAGCCAGATGATGCTTCAATTCGAATTTTTTGTTCTTTACCACTAGCTTTATCTTTCGCACTTACGTGTAATAATCCGTTCGCATCAATGTCAAAACTAACTTCTATTTGTGGAATTCCACGAGGTGCTGGAGGTAAACCGTCTAAATGGAATCTACCAATTGTTCGGTTTTGATTAGCCATCGGTCTTTCTCCTTGCAAAATATGAATTTCAACAGATGGTTGATTATCAGATGCTGTTGAAAACACTTCGCTCTTTTTAGTTGGAATCGTAGTATTTGACTCAATTAATTTAGTCATTACACCTCCCATTGTTTCGATACCTAATGATAGTGGGGTAACATCTAACAATAAAACATCCTTTACTTCACCCGTTAATACTCCACCTTGGATTGCTGCACCAATTGCTACTACCTCATCTGGATTAACTCCTTTACTTGGCTTTTTTCCAAAGAATTTTTCCACTAAATCTTGAATAGCTGGTATTCGAGTTGAACCTCCAACTAATATTACTTCATCAATTTCAGATGTTGAATAACCAGAATCTTTCAATGCTTTTTTACAAGGCTCAAGAGTTGCCTGAATTAATTTATCAGCCAATTGTTCGAACTTTGCTTTTGATAAAGTTCTCACCAAATGTTTTGGCAAACCTTCCATTGCAATAATATAAGGTAGATTTATTTCAGTTGAATTACCACTTGAAAGCTCGATTTTTGCTTTCTCAGCAGCTTCTTTCAATCGTTGTAATGCCATTGGATCTTTTCTAAGATCTACATTTTCATCACTTTTAAATTCGTCTGCTAACCAGTCTATAATTACTTGGTCAAAATCATCACCACCTAAATGAGTATCTCCATTCGTAGATTTTACTTCAAAAACACCATCACCTAATTCCAGAATTGAAATATCAAAAGTACCGCCACCTAAGTCGAATACTGCGATTTTCATTTCCTGATTTTTTTTATCTAAACCATAAGCAAGCGCTGCGGCAGTAGGCTCATTTATAATTCTTCGCACTTTTAATCCAGCTATTTCTCCAGCTTCTTTTGTTGCTTGACGTTGAGAATCATTGAAATAAGCAGGAACAGTAATAACTGCTTCTGTTACTTCCATTCCAAGATAATCTTCTGCCGTTTTCTTCATTTTTTGAAGCGTAATTGCTGAAATTTCTTGTGGAGTGTATTGTCTATCACCAATTTGAACTCTGGCAGTATCATTATCACCTTTCACTACGGTGTATGTTACATTCTTAATTTCCTTTTGTGTATTGGTGAATGTTTCGCCCATAAATCGCTTTATAGATGAAATCGTATTCTTTGGGTTGGTAATGGCTTGTCTTTTTGCCGGGTCGCCAACTTTTCGCTCACCATTTCCATTGTCGAGAAAAGCAACAATAGAAGGTGTAGTTCTTTTTCCTTCGCTATTAGGTATTACAACTGGCTCATTTCCCTCCATTACGGCAACACATGAGTTGGTAGTTCCTAAATCGATTCCGATTATTTTTGACATAATTTTTAGTTTTAATTTCAAATTAATTAATCAATGTACATGCCATTATAGTATTGCATGTTTTTATATCAAAATTGACAGAAAATTAAAATTTATATGCCTTTATGAAGTTTTTAATATGACATACCGTCAGAATTTTTTCTGAAAACCAAGATTTCCAGTTATAGGACCATCTATTAATTGCTCTATAGATGCATTGTCTAAACTGATAAAAAAAGAATTGGTTAGTCTAGAAGAAAATACCCCTACTGCACCTTCCACATTTGAATAATTATTAATAGTAGTATTGAAACCAAAAGATTGATTATTTAATCGTAAAAACTCATCAAATGATGTGCTTGCAACATACATCCTAAATTCAAGTTCTGGCTCTACTTTTCTGATTACATCTGGGTTTGGCTTTACTTGAGAATTAATCGCATTATAAAACGCTAATGCATTAATTCCAAAACTTGCTTGGGCAATTGTTGGCCGATACCCTTGCACATTTATCCATTTGATGGTTTTTAGAACTTCTTCTTTCGTAACCTTATTTACTTCTATATACTTAAAATAAGTTTCTATGGTATAACTCACTGCACCATTTGGATTCACCCAATTTAACGGAACTGTTATATAATCAGGAGATTGATAAAACGCAATTTGAGACGGCGGATTTGTCAACAAAAACTTCCCTATTACATTAGTTTTTCCCTTCGCTATAACTTCGTTTTTATCAAATCTTTTTATTTCTAAAAAACACTCACTCAAAGGATTTAGTTTGTAACCAGACTTTGTTCGATATACCAATTGGTTCGGGCCAGCAAAAGTTCCTTCTTCCCGTTTTACATTTACTGTATCTAAAGCCAACCTGTCTAAGACCACTCCATTTAATACCTGTGTTAAAATCACTTCAATTTTGTAGGGGTGATATAAAGAATCTTTAATTTTTGCAACTTCAAATACACTTTGTTCACTAAGAAATGCTTTATTTATTTTTATATATTGCACGGAATCAGATACATTCAGCAGTCCATAAACAATTGTAGTTTCTTTATAAGGTGCATTAATATTTATTTCATTGTTACAAGAGGTAATAATTAAATAAAAAAATAATATGGTAAAAATTCGATTCTTAAACATCCTCTAAATTACTGAGATTTTTTCAAAAAAAAAGGGGAATCTACCTTAGTTGATTCCCCTTTTTACAAAATTTATAAATTATGCTTTTGGCTCTTCAGAATTATGTTCAGATGTAGCTTCAGTCTCAGAATCATTCGTTGATTCTATTTCTTCACTTTCTTTATTTTCTACTTCTTTTTCAGTTTCTACAATTGTTGCCGTTTCTGCTGCTGATGCAGCTACTGCTGTTTTTGCTTTCCCGCTTCCGCCTCTTCTTCGAGTTGCTTTAGCTTTTGGTGCTTCTTTGGCAGCAAGCATTACTTCATTAAAGTCAACCAATTCAATGAAACACATTTCTGCATTATCACCCAATCGTTTTCCAGTTTTAATAATTCTTGTATATCCACCTGGTCTATCGCCAACTTTTTCAGCTACTTCTTTAAAAAGCATAGCAGTCGTTACTTTATCTTGTAGATAACTAAATACAACTCTACGTGAATGAGTTGAGTCATCTTTTGATTTCGTTACTAAAGGCTCGAAATAAGTTCTCAACGCTTTTGCTTTCGCAATTGTAGTATTTATCCGCTTGTGTAGTATAAGTGATGATGCCATGTTAGCAAGCATCGCTCTACGGTGCGAATCTGTTCTGCCAAGATGATTTATTTTTTTTCCGTGTCTCATTGTAATTAATGTAGCGAATCAAAAAGGTAGCAGCTGTATAAACTGCCAAATTTCTAAATTCAGTTTTATTCTTCTTCTAATTTAAATTTTGAAAGATTCATTCCAAATGTAAGGCCCTTTGCCTTAACAAGATCCTGAATTTCTGTTAATGATTTTTTACCAAAGTTTCTGAATTTTAACATATCAGCAACGTCATATGTTACCAAATCAGAAAGTGAACGAATGTCAGCAGCTTTCAAACAATTCAATGCTCTTACTGACAAATCCATGTCTGCTAACTCTGTTTTAAGAATCTTTCGCATGTGGAGAATTTCTTCATCCACTTCATTCGTTACTTCTTTAGCCTGAGTTTCTAACATGATCTTCTCATCAGAGAAAAGCATAAAATGATGAATTAAAATTTTAGCAGCTTCTTTCAATGCATCTTCTGGATGTATTGATCCATCTGTTGAAATATCAAGAACTAATTTCTCGTAATCTGTCTTTTGCTCAACTCTGTAATTTTCAATGCTGAACTTTACATTTTTAATAGGAGTGTAAATAGAATCAATTGGTATTACACCTAAAGGAGCATCTGCAACTTTGTTTTCTTCTGCCGGAATGTAACCTCTGCCTTTGTTTACAGTAAGTTCTACTTCAAGATTTACTGATGTAGCAATATTACAAATAACCATTTCAGGGTTTAAAATCTCGAAATTGCTTGAAAACTTACCAATATCACCTGCTAAAAAAGCTTCTTGATTTTTAATAACCACGAATATTTTTTCAGAATCAGATGACTCATTTATTTTTTTGAATCGTACTTGTTTAAGATTTAAAATTATCTCGGTCACATCTTCTACAACTCCTTTTATCGTAGAAAATTCATGAGATACACCAGATAATCGAACTGATGTAATCGCATAACCTTCAAGAGACGAAAGAAGAATTCTTCTTAGTGCATTCCCGATAGTAATACCAAACCCAGGCTCCAATGGACGAAATTCAAAAAGTCCATCAAAATCTGTCGATTTTTGCATGATTACCTTATCAGGTTTTTGGAATGTTAATATTGCCATTTAATTTCTTTTTTATTATTTGTTAATGAACTGATTAATGTAAAATGTATTATTTAGAATACAACTCGACTATTAATTGCTCTTTAATGTTTTCAGGAATTTCTGTTCTGTCTGGATAGTTTAAAAACTTACCTGCATATAAATCATTATTCCAATCTAACCAACTGTATTTACCAACTTTTCGAGCAGAAAGTGCTGTAGTTATTGCTTCTAATGATTTAGATTTCTCTCTTACAGCTACTACGTCTCCAGAACGTAATGAATATGATGGAATATTTACCACATCTCCATTCACTGTTATGTGCTTGTGGCTTACCAACTGGCGTGCACCACTTCTAGTTTTTGCAATTCCTAATCGGAAAACTGTATTATCTAAACGTGCTTCAAGAAACTTTAATAGTAATTCTCCTGTAACACCTTCTTTTCTACTTGCTTTATCAAACAAATTAGCAAATTGCTTTTCCAATACACCATAAGTATATTTCGCTTTTTGCTTTTCGCTCAACTGAATTGCATATTCAGATTGCTTTCCTCTTTTCTTACTTAAACCATGTTGTCCTGGTGGGTAATTTTTCTTTTCAAGCACTTTATCAGGTCCAAAGATTGGCTCTTTAAACTTTCGTGCGATTTTTGACTTGGGTCCTATGTATCTGGCCATGTTGTGGGGTTAATGTGTTGTTAGCCTATATCTAACAACTCTTAGCATTAAAAAATTAAAATTAAACTCTTCTCTTCTTAGGAGGACGACAACCATTATGTGGCATCGGTGTAATGTCTTTTATTATTGTAACCTCTAATCCAGTGTTTTGTAAAGTTCTGATCGCAGATTCACGTCCTGATCCTGGTCCTTTTACAAAAACTTCAACTTTTCTCAAACCAAGATCATAAGCTACTTTACCGCAATCTGTTGCTGCTTGAGAAGCTGCATAAGGAGTGTTTTTCTTTGATCCTTTAAATCCCATTTTACCGCTTGATGCCCAGGAAATAATCTGACCACTATTATTGGTTAATGAAATAATGATATTGTTGAATGTTGCATTGATGTGAGCCTGCCCGGAAGCTTCAATTACAACAACTCGTTTTTTGGTTACTTTTTTAGTTTTTGCCATTTTTCTTAATATATCTTCAGCTAAGAATTATTTAGTTACCTTTTTCTTACCTGCAACTGTTTTTCTCTTTCCTTTTCGGGTTCTTGAGTTATTTTTAGTTCTTTGACCACGCAAAGGCAATCCTTTACGATGACGTAAACCTCTGTAACAACCAATATCCATCAATCGTTTAATGTTAAGTTGAACTTCTGATCGAAGCGCTCCTTCCACTTTTACCTGGTCATTAATAATTGTACGGATGGCCGTTTGTTGATCATCGGTCCATTCTTGAACTTTAACATCAAATCCGATTCCAGCTTCTGTTAAAATTTTTTGTGCAGTGGTACGTCCAACACCAAATATATAGGTAAGTCCAATTTCACCGCGCTTGTTTTTTGGTAAATCAATACCAGCAATTCTTGCCATGTTAATTCAATTATAATTTAGCTACTAATTATCCCTGTCGTTGTTTAAACTTTGGGTTTTTCTTGTTAATCACATATAATTTTCCGTTTCTGCGGACAATCTTGCAATCAACACTTCTCTTTTTGATCGATGCTTTTACTTTCATTTTATTTGTATCTATAAGTAATTCTTCCCTTTGATAAATCGTAGGGCGACATTTCCAGTTTTACTTTATCACCTGGTAGAATTTTTATATAATGCATTCTCATTTTTCCTGAAATATGAGCGATTATCTCGTGCCCATTTTCAAGCTCTACCCGAAACATTGCGTTTGACAATGCTTCTCTGATTATGCCGTCTTGTTCTATTGACGCTTGTTTTGCCATATTTTTTGATTGTCAGTTTCTACCTGAGCAACTGAATATCAATTTACTTTATTTAAAACCTCATCTATATAATCGAATGTTGATAATATATCTGCTTTATTCTTTCCTACTGCTAAGGTATGCTCAAAGTGTGCTGAATGTTTCCCATCTACGGTACTAATTGTCCACCCATCTTTATCATGCCTCACACCTGCTTTTCCTAAATTTATCATTGGTTCTATTGCTATCACCAAACCACTTTCAATTTTTATCCCACTTCCTCTTTTTCCATAGTTAGGAACTTCTGGCTTTTCATGCAATTGTTTTCCAATTCCATGCCCAACTAATTCTTTAACTACCCCATATCCATTATTCTCTGCATGCTGCTGTACAGCAAAACTAATATCTCCCATTCTCATCCCTACTACTGCTTTATCAATTGCTTTCTGCAAACATTCTCTTGTTACTCGCAGTAACTTTTTAATATCTTCTCCTACATTTCCAATTGCAAAAGTAAAAGCTGAGTCACCGTAATATTTATTCTTAACCACTCCACAATCTACTGATACAATATCTCCATCTTCTAAAGGTTTATTGTCAGGCAATCCATGTACAATTTTCTCGTTAATGGATACACAAAGGCTATTCGGAAAACCATTAAAGTTTTTAAATGCTGGAACACCACCATTATCACGAATAAACTCCTCAGCAATTTTATCTAAGGCGAGAGAGGTTACACCTGGTTTTATAACCTTAGCAACTTCAGCAAGCGTTTTTGAAACAAGCAAAGAACTTTCTCTTATATATTCTATCTCTTCGATAGATTTATAATAGATCATTTTAAATTATATAGCAGCTCCTACTGCTGAACGCCCTTTTACACGTCCTGTTTTCATTAATCCATCATAATGACGCATTAATAGATGACTTTCTATTTGTTGTAATGTATCCAAAACAACTCCAACCATAATTAATAGAGATGTACCTCCAAAAAATTGGGCAAACTGGCTATTAATTCCTAACATAATTGCAATAGAAGGAAGAATTGCTATTATGGCTAAAAATATAGAACCAGGAAATGTAATTCTTGACATAATTGAATCTATGTAATCAGCAGTAGGTTGTCCTGGTTTAACGCCTGGAACAAATCCACCGTTTCTTTTCATATCCTCTGCCATTTGATTTGGATTGATTGTAATTGCTGTATACAAAAATGTAAACACGATAAAGTTAAATTGTAAGTTATTGATGTATAATCTACAAAAGATGATAAGAAACTTTGCGTTGCATCTGAATTAGGTACAAACTGTGCGATAGTTGAAGGAATGAACATAATTGCCTGAGCAAATATGATTGGCATTACTCCAGCAGCATTCACCTTTAAAGGAATATACTGTCTTACTCCACCGTATTGTTTATTTCCAACTACTCTTTTAGCGTATTGAACTGGTATTTTACGAACTCCTTGTACTAATAGTATAGTTGCCATAATGACCCCTAATAACGCTACTAATTCAAGTAATAATGGTATCGGACCTCCACCACCTGCTGCGAAACGTGAATTAAATTCAGCTCCAAGAGCGAACGGAAGTTGAGCAATTATACCCACCATAATGATTAAAGAGATTCCATTTCCAATTCCTTTATCGGTAATTCTTTCTCCAAGCCACATGACAAATAAGGTACCGGCAGTAAGAATAACTATAGTAGCAACCGTAAATAATGCACCTTCCATTAAAATTGCTTCTGCTGGAATTTGAGATTTAACATATGCAACTGCTTGACCTGCAGTAATAACTATTGTTAATATTCTGGTCCAGTTGTTTATCACTTTTCTTCCACTTTCTCCTTCTTTTTGTAATTTCTGAAAATATGGTACTCCTATTCCTAATACTTGCATTACAATAGAAGCAGAAATGTAAGGCATAACTCCTAATGCAAAAATGGATGCTCTACTAAATGATCCACCAGCGAACATATTTAAAATTCCTAAAATTCCATCTGCTGCACTGGTATCTAATTTGGTTGGATCGATACCCGGGAGTACAATGTATGAACCCACACGGTACACAAGTAAAAAGAGTAGCGTATTAAGAATACTCAATCTTAAAAATGTTCCTTATGGTATCAATAAACTTTTTCATTCTTACAATTTAACTGCACTACCGCCTTTTGCTTCAATTGCTGCTGATGCAGTTGCTGTATATGCATGTGCCACAACATCTAACTTTACTGTTAATTCTCCTCTACCTAATATCTTAATCCGATCTGATTTAGAAGCTAAACCGTGCTTTCTGAAATCTTCTAAAGTAACTGTACTTAGTGAAAATTTCTCGGCCATAGTCTGTAGGGTATCTAAGTTTACACCAACATATTCAATTCTGTTGATGTTTTTAAAACCAAACTTAGGCACACGACGTTGCAAAGGCATTTGCCCACCTTCAAATCCAACTTTACTGGAATATCCAGATCTTGACTGTGCTCCCTTGTGTCCACGAGTTGATGTACCACCTCTACCAGATCCAGTACCACGACCTAATCTTTTATTATTTTTTATTGAACCTTCTGCAGGTTTTAGGTTACTTAAATTCATGTTAGATATTTTCTACCGTTACTAAATGATTTACTTTCGCTACCATTCCTAATATTTGTGGAGTTGCCTCTACTTCTACAGTTTGGCTTATTTTTCTAAGTCCAAGGGCAGCCATTGTTTTTTTCTGTCTATCGCTTCTGTCAATTACACTGGCAGTTTGCTTAATTCTAATTTTTGCCATTTTCTTATCCGTTAAAAACTTTGTTTAAAGAAACGCCTCTGTGTTGTGCAACAGTTACTGCATCTCTCATTTCCGAAAGAGCTTTCACGGTTGCTTTTACCACATTATGTGGGTTTGATGAACCTTTTGATTTAGCCAAAACATCTGTGATTCCAGCACTCTCTAATACAGCACGCATTGCACCACCTGCTATTACTCCAGTTCCATGTGCAGCTGGTTTAAGAAATACATAGCCTCCAGAATATTTACCATATTGTTCATGTGGTACAGTTCCTTTATGAATTGGTACTTTAATTAACGACTTTTTAGCATCATCAATTCCTTTCGCAATCGCTTCGGTTACTTCTTTAGCTTTACCTAAACCAAATCCAACTACTCCGTGTTCGTCGCCAACTACAACAATAGCTGAAAAACTGAATGTACGACCTCCCTTTGTTACTTTCGCAACTCGTTGAATGCTTACCAAACGATCTTTTAATTCAAGACCACTTGGTTTTACTAACTCTACATTTTTACTTGGTAAACCACCAGGTACAAAACCACTTTCTGCAGCTGTTCCTATTGAATTGCGGAGGTATAACATCATTTTTTTTCTGTTGATTCCATAATTAATAGCCTGCCTGATCTTTTTGATTTTAAGTGGAGA
>ENA-OFDP01001219-OFDP01001219.1-metagenomes-genome-assembly--contig:-NODE-1219-length-10184-cov-14.337546_pt1 | contig 10184 bp, 7 predicted proteins | sample MGYA00153389_OFDP01 | MGnify analysis MGYA00153389 | reverse complement strand
CTGTCTACTCTATCAGATTTTCTCCTCTCTGGCATTTTTTACCTGAATCCTTACGCAAAGATATTCCCTGTCAATAGTTTAGTTGTTGCAATGTATGGTGCAACTATCGGTAGGTTAGGTATCTTGAAAATACCTGCTGCAACTAATCAAGCTTGTGGAGTTTTATTAGCTCAAGGCATAACAGATCAGCTTATACAATATCTCTTTTACTATTTACTAAGCAATCGTGAAACATTAAGGAAAATTGGCAAGGGAGGAGCACAACCTAATATTAGTCAAACACTTCTAAAAGAATTTCCGTGTCCCCTCCCACCTCTCAATGAACAGCGGCGGATAGTTAGCACGATCGAACAATTGACCGATCAATCGCACAAAGCCCGTGCAGCCCTAGAAGACGTACCCAAACTAATCGCCCAATTCCGTCAATCTGTCCTCGCCGCCGCCTTCCGAGGCGATCTAACCGCCGACTGGCGCGAGAAAAATCTTGGAAAAGAAAAAATCGCACAATCGGTTGAAGTTAAAGAATATTACTATCACAAAGTAACGGCAGCGGGAGCATGGGAGAAATGTCTTTTTCAGGATATTTGTACAGTAATAGGAGGAAGTCAGCCGTCAAAAAATTACTTTGTCTATGAACTAGAAGAAGGCTACATACGATTAATTCAGATAAGAGACTATAAGTCCGATAAATTTACAACGTTCATACCAAAGGAACTAGCAAGAAGATTCTGCAATAAATCAGATATTATGATTGGGCGATATGAACCACCGATATTTCAGATACTTCGAGGATTAGAAGTTGCTTATAATGTAGCCTTAATGAAAGCAGAGCCAAATCTAGAAAAAATTGATAAAGAATTTCTTTTTTATTATCTACAATCACCACATTTATTCAACTATGTAGAAGCAGCTTCTCAACGAACAGCAGGTCAAGATGGAGTAAAAAAAGAGCTTTTGAATACATATAAGTCGGTAGGCGCAATTAAATGTAAAATAGATAAGTTGCAAAAAAGTCCCTGATGCCAGCACCTTTACGAATCATTCTTACTCCAGAAGAAGACCTAACACTAAGAGAACTGCGTCTGGCGCAAACAGTTCCGCAGCGAACCCGCGATCGGGCACATATCTTGAGATTAAACGCTCAAGGTTGGAATACACCAGCAATTTCAGAAATGTTTGAGTGTCATCAACATACGATTCGATCGACCATTAGAAGATGGGAAAAACGTGGACTCGGAGGACTGTGGGAAGCTTCAGGTCGAGGTGCAAAACCAAGGTGTCAAGCCGAAGATATCCAGTACGTGGCAGAATTATTAGCACAAGAAAATCGAACTTATAACAGTACTCAATTAGTCAAGAAGCTCAAACAAGAGCGCGGGGTTGATTTGAGTAGCGACCGTTTGCGGCGATTGCTGAAAAAAAAAATTATCGATGGAAACGCACCCGCACCAGCCATCGGAAAAAACAAAATCCAATCCGAAGAGCAATCAAGCAAGCAGATCTAGACACGTTAAAATTGGCACAACAGGAGGGGATTATCGATTTGAAGTACTTGGATGAAGCTGGTTTTTGTCTCTGGAGTCCAGTCAGCTATAGCTATAGTCAAGTAGGAGAGCAGAAAAGAATGGAGCAAACCGACAAGCGCTATGGCAACAGGATTAGCATTCTGGGTGTGTGGGAACCAGGAAAAAAGTTTGAATATGCTCTTGCTCAAGGCGGATTTAATGGGAAAAGTTACATTAAAGTCATGGATTGGGTAGCACAGACAGCCGCAAAAACATTGGCAGAGACTGGACGTTTAACGGTTGTAGTTCAAGATAATGGCCCTCTACATAAAAGTCATCTCGTCCGCTTACAGTGGGCGCGGTGGCAAGCACAAGGATTGTTGATTTTTTTCTTACCGCCCTATTGCTCGGAAATGAATCCCATTGAAACTGAGTGGCATCAACTCAAAAGCCACGAAATCTGTGGACAAATGTTTGATAGCTGAGCGGGTCACCCGCCCAGCAACGAGTATGACTTAGCCAAAGCTGTCATGGCGGGAATGGAATCTCGAAGTGTCGCAGGTGAATATGCGCTCGATCGTTTTATATTTAATTGCGCCTAGCTACTTACTGTTTTTGTTCCATCGCTTGATGAACAATTACTAATTGTAAAAAAGGTGAAAGAAGCTTTTAAAGCCATTGATGTAATTGAAGACCAACACCTACCATTATTCCAAGAAATTTCTGGACTCGATCAATCTATACTTGCTAAAGCCTTCCGAGGTGAACTCGTCCCCCAAGATCCCAACGACGAACCCGCAGCGGTATTACTCGATCGAATTCGTGCCGAACGGGAGCAAACCAGCATTCCTCAACAGCGCGGGAAAACCACCAGAAAGAATAGTAGCAAGCAACTCTTGATCGATGGATTGGAATGATTTATCCCCTAACTAGTTTTTAGCCGTATTGAAAGACGGAATAACGTTATTCCGTCTTTCACGATCTATGAAAGCAGAGTAAAAAAAACACTAGTAACTTGACCGAATGGCAGTGGGAATTAATAGAACCATTAATTCCACCAGCTAAACCAGGAGGCCGAAACAGAGAGGTAGAAATATGGTCGGTGCTAAATGCCATCTTCTATGTGTTGACACAAGGCTGTACATGGCGAAACTTACCAGGTGACTTTCCGGCATGGCCGACAGTGTATACCTACTTTCGGAACTGGCGCAAAGATGGAACATGGGTAGTAATTCATGAGAAATTACGGGATTGGGTCAGGAGTCAACAGGAGCGAAAACCAGATCCGAGTGAGGCAATCATCGATAGTCAGAGCGTGAAGACGGCAGCAATGCTCAATCACTCAGTTGGTTATGATGCAGGGAAGAAAATTAAGGGGCGTAAACGATTCGTGACAGTAGATACATTAGGCTTAATCCTCTCGGTATTCGTTACCGCAGCAAGTCAAACTGAGCGAGAGGGTGGCAAAGTTGTCCTCCAGCGACTAAAAGAAAAAGGTACGCGGATTGCCAGGTTACACACTATTTGGGCAGCTTTTGGGGGGAAGCTTCCCCCCAAAAGCTGCCTTGTGGATGGTGGCTTTACTGGTGACACCTTCATGATGTGGGTGATGGATCTTTGCCATTGGGTTGTTCAGGTGGTTTTGCGACCTCAAGAACACAAAGGCTTTGTACTGCTCCCTAAACGCTGGGTTGTAGAACGCACCTTTGGCTGGCTATCTTGGTGCCGTCGATTAAACAGAGATCATGAAGGTTTACCTGCTAGTTCCGAGACTTGGATTTACATTGCCATGATTCGGATTATGATTCGTCGTTTAGCCTAATTTAATACCCACTATCCCCCTTTTCAAACAGCCTCTTAAACCGCTGTATTAGGTAAATCTAATAAAGTACCTAGATAAAATATATATCAAGCAGTGAAATAAAACTCTGCTTTCATTACATATTATCATATCTTGCCGGATGCAACATCAGAATCATACAAGATATTTATTGCCTTAATACTTGCTTTAATTTGAGCAGGAGGTGTAGTAGTAATAGCCGCACCAACAATCCCACCTGCTACTCGGATAAATAAATCTATATACTGAAATACTCGACGAATATCATCAATTTTTTCAATTGCTTTCAAAACTTGCTTGTTTGCTTCAGAAATCTTTGTCATCGCTTCCTGTAAATCTGTATCCGCTATTATACCGATAATTGCTTGTGAATCAAGATCCTGCGCTTTTTGAGTACTCCAACTAATTTCTGAGTTAGTATCTATAATTTCTTGTTCTTTACTGTTTACTAAAGATGACGAGCTACCGATTAAGCTCTGACGCTCAGCTTGAAGTACTCCAAGTCTATCCATTAATACTCTAGCAATATTACGATGATAGTTAGCACATTCATATAAATTAGTCGATGTTAGCTCAGTGGTAGCCATGATAGTTTACTTAAATAAATATTATTAGTTTTTTGAAAACAGTTTTTCTGATTTTTCGGTTAGCAACTTCAATTCTTTAGAATATTTATTGAGCGTCTGCTTGACTTGGGCGGAAGAAGGCTCTCCTCCTTTTATATATATTCTATATAATTTGTGATGTTCTTCCGTGATTGTTTGGAGGAGGCTTAGATAGTCTCTCGCTAAATCTTTTTTCTCAGCAATCCTATTATTTTCAGATTTCCATTCATTATCTTTGTTTATTTCTGTAGTTACTTGAGTAGATACACTTTCATTGACAGGAGCTGTCAGAATTCGCCCTAAATAATATTTATAGTACGCGTCAATTGCTATTTGTTCATTCTCCAGAACACCATTGATATAGTGCTGCGCCACTGCTTTATCTAGACCAGTGACTAAGATTTTTAAAGGAGTATCAACCGTTGTAACAGCTAGTTTCAATCGATCTCGACGGTAACCATCAGTTGCTGCTTTAAATAGGAATTTAGCAATTGCTGTCCCTGCATCAATGGCTTCTTTTTTCTCATTTGTTCCTAATCCAGGTAAATCTTGTAATGATGCACTAATTCCATCTAGTTCTTTATCAAAATTGCTGAGATCGTTCTTTGCCAATTTTCCTAATGTTTCTAAATAACTTAATATAGTTTGATTAGCATTCTTAAGTGATTTAGTAGCAGCAGCAGGATTACCCTGACACACTTTTCTAGCTGCTTGGCGATCCTTGTCTATTCGAGCCTGGATGTTCGTTGGAGGGGACAGCAAAGTAAGTTCGGCACTGCGAAGACAAGATGAATAGACATCACTTGCAATCATAGGAAAAACTTTTTTCGCCCGATCTTGTATCTGAGCGAATTGTTGAGTCGCTCTTATATCGGGGCTTGTTGCACCACAACTACTTAAAATAAGTGTGACAGGAACTAAAGAAGTTAGAAAAAATTTGTGTATGTTTAATCTTTTTACAACCATAAGTTTAACTCAATTTATAAATTATTTAGACTTGAAGCATATTCTATCATATAATGATAAGAACGTAAGAATTCAGGTTTGGGAAAGGGGAATGAGAGAAGGCATTGTAAAGTCACAAGAATGGGCAGAAATAGCCTGACGGAAAAAAGTCATCGCCGAACGAGCTTGAAAGCGACAAGTTTGAATGACACTGAGTAGATTAGCAGTTTGCTTAAATCGTGCCATTGAACGAGAGCCACCAGAAACTTTCCGCTTGGTTACAGCCAATCGTAGTGAACGTTCAGCGAGATTGTTATCTGGTGGAACCGAAGGATCTTCAAGAAAATACCACCATTGCTCTGCTTTGTCTCGTAACGATCTCAGCAGCAAACCTGCGGCATAACCAACTGTACTGAGCCAAGTTTGCAAAGCTTGATTCAATCGTGCTTTAAAATCAATTGCCCACTGGAAATAAGTCAGCAGATCTTCCTGTTCTCGCCAGAGCCGATGCTGTTTAAAAGCTTCATTAATTAATTCAATAAACACTGCGGCGACAGCGGCATTATTATTTTGACCAGGGAGTGCCAACACCTTCTTAAAATGGCGCAGCAAATGAGCCAGACATTTCTGTTGTGCTTTGACGTGGCAACCATTATAAACACTAAAATCGTCTGAACTTAATACCCCAGCAAATTCTGTACCCAACATTGTTTCTAATTCAACCCGCCCACGAGTATCAGCGGCATGAAATAGGCAAAATCCTTCTCCACTGGCTGTCCATAACCATTCTTTCACTCCCATTACACACCAAGGAGTCTCATCGACATGCACGTTTGGTCTGTGTTTTGCCCATTCCCATAAATCATCAATGGCGGGGGAAACCGACTCAGCTACCCGTTGATTTGTTTTCTGAAGTGTCCCAGTTCCAATCTCAATTTCACCTAATTCCCACACTAATTCTTGTTGCTTTTCATATGATAAGTGTCCATAGTTACCTAGCCAGACTAATAGTGCAGATAGGTTAATGTTCAAGTCTTGCCCTGGTACTATTCCATCGGGTAACGATCCTCGGACGACCCCACCGCATTCGAGGCATTTGCACGATTGAGTTTGATATTCTACGACCTCTATTGGCTTGGCTACTAAACAAGCTACTTGTTGGCTTTGAATACTAATTGCCTCACTTAACTCTCTACTCCCACACCACTGACATATTTCAGGAAAGCTAATTTCGTATCGGTCTACTCGTCCAAATCCTTTGCGGGTTTTCCCTTGATGTCCTGGTTGCCCTCCTGGTTTCTTTTTTTGATCTTCTTCTGTTTGCTCTTTAGCTTTTTCCGACTTCTGGATTAAGTCCAGTGCTGGTGGCTGTGATGACGTTTTGCTGTTGGTTCGACTTTTACCTGTCGCAATCGCTAGTTTCTCTTGCAGTTCTTCGATGATTTTTTGCAGCCCCAGCACCAATTCCACCAGTTCCGCTTGGCTCAACTGTTCGATTTCGGCTTTTTCTTGCTGCGTCTTGGCTGCGGGCTTTTTCATGTGTCTACTCTAGCAGATTCTCCCACCTCTAGCATTTTTTACCCGAATCCTTACCCTGCGATTTAAATCAGATCGGACATTAATTAAACATTAATTGATGTTGGCTGTGGAATTGGTGGGAATGCCATTCATTTACTCGACCGTGGTTTAACTGTCGAAGGTTTAGCTCTAGATCCGATCCAAAAAGAACGATTTTTAGAACGAGTTGGCGATCGAGCAATTTTTCATTTAAATACCTTTGAAAATTTTAAATCGACGCATCAATACGATCTAGCCCATAATTATTGAGATCTCAATCGATATTAGACGACACTGTTAATGGCGAGTGCTTCCTTAGTTTTAGGCGGCTTGATGAAGCTACCAATATTAATTGGTAAGTATTCGACCTTTTTATCATAACTCTTTTAACAAAGTATCTAATTATTTAGCTTGAATACTTTCTAATGTTTGAAGCATATTTATGGCGGTAAATGGCTTAGTTAGAAATGCGCTGACTTGTTGTGTATGAACCATTGCTTCTAAATTAAGATAAGAACCACTCATGACCACAATTTGAACTTGGGGGTTAATCTGTTGTAAAGCTAGAATTGTCGATCGAGCATCGAGATTGGGCATCATCATATCGATGAGGACGATGGCAATACTGCGATGGTTTTGGGCATAGAGATCGATCGCTTCGATCCCATCGCTAGCTAGCATCACGCGGTAATTGTATGTCTCTAGCGATTCTTTGGCAATTTCCCGAATCGCGCTCTCATCGTCTACCACTAATACCAACTGTCCCTTCCCATCGTATGAATCCGCTGCTGCGTCTGAAGATTCGGCTTCCTTATTATGGATCGCGGGAAGATAGATTTTAAAACAAGTACCGCGCCCGACCTGGCTTTCCACCTCGATCGCGCCTCCATGCGCTTTGACGATGCCCTGGACTGTCGATAGCCCCAATCCCGTCCCCGTCTTTTTGGTGGTAAAAAACGGCTCGAAGATCCGATCGAGTATTTCGCTAGTCATCCCCATGCCCGTATCGGCAATCGTAATCAGGATATAAGTTCCCGCTGGTAACTGGAGCTGGGCAGAATCGGTATCGATAACCATGTTCTCCGTACTAGCCGTCAGGCTGCCGCCATCGGGCATCGCATCCCGCGCATTTACAAATAGATTCATCAGCACTTGATGGATCTGTGTCGCATCGACATTTACCATCCACAGATCTTCACGATCGTTATTAATTTGAATCTCGATCGATTTGGGAAAAGTCTGCCTAGCTACACTGATAATTTCTGTCAGAAGATGCCGCGCTTGTAGCGTCGTGCGTTCGCCATTCAGCCCCCGCGCAAAGGTAAGAATTTGCTTCACCAAACCACTGCCGCGTTTGGAACTTTCGACTAGCATATTCAATAGTCGGCGACTGCGATCGTCCAAATTGGGCAGAGTCATCGGTAAAAGCTGCGCTGCACCGACAATCGGCGTGAGCACATTATTCAGATCGTGGGCAATGCCACTAGCGAGACTACCCAAACTTTCGAGCCGTTGAGCGCGGAGAAACTGCTGCTCTAATTGTTTTTTTTCGGTGATGTCGGTATCGACACTGAGAATCGAGGTGGGATGTCCCGCCTCATCGCGTACTAGCGTCCACCGACTCTCGACGATTACTTCCTTCCCACTTTTAGTGAGCTTGCGCAATTCACCTTGCCACGCGTCTTGTTGTCGCACTATCTGAGCCGCAATTGTGACTTCTGGTGGGACATCTGTGTAAAACAGTTGCGTTGTGTTTCGCCCTACTGCTTCTGTGGCTAGCCACCCATAAATGGACTCCGCGCCTTTGTTCCAGAATTGAATCTGACTATCCAAATCCCGCACGATAATCGCATCTGTCGCGATATTCAGCAAGGCAGCTTGCTCTTGGATTTTTTGTTCTGCGGCTTTGCGATCGGTGATATCCCGTCCCTCTGGGATCAACATCACGACTTTACCAGTGGCATCGAAGATCGGACTGAGGGAAAAATCGACCCAAAAGTGAGTACCATCCGCTAAAACAGATGGGGCTTCAAATCTAACAAGTTGACCTGTCGCCGCCTGGACGATCGCCTGTTGCAGTTGGACTTGAACATCGGGGTAGTGAGTCCACCACGGAGTCCTCCAAAATGGCCGCCCGACTACATCATCTAGTGTCACCGCCAACGCATTTAGCGCGGTACGGTTAATTTCTATTACCGTCCCAGCAGGATCGAGCAAGCCCATCAGTTGGAAGGTATTATCAAAAATCGCCCGAAACTTCCGTTCGCTATCTCGCAGCGATGCTTCAGCTTGCTTGCGACTGGTAATATCAAAGCTAATCGATAGATACTGAAACGGTACGCCACTATCGTCTAAACATGGCACGATCGTCATCGCCACCCAATGATAACTACCATCCTTGGCACGATTCTCGATTTCACCACTCCAGACTTGTCCACTAGTAATTACTGCCCACAGATCTCGAAAGAATTCGGGAGGATGATAGCCCGAATTTATCGTTCGATGGGTTTTACCGATTAACTCATCTGATGAATATTGAAAAATTTCGCAAAATTTGTCGTTGACAGAAATAATCGTGCCATGTCGATCGGTCGCAGCCACGATCGCCGCTCGATCGAGAGCGTATTTCTGAAACTCATGCTTGACGATCTCTGCTTGGAGTTGTTGCGTTCGCAAGTTTAGTTCGACGGTGCGTTCTTGCACCCGTCGTTCTAGATCGTCTTCTATCTGTTGTCGTCTGATTACTTCCAACCTCAATTCACGATTGCTCTGCTCTAATTCAGCCGCTCGCTCGATCGTCTGCTGTTGCAATTGCTCTAGCATGTACAGCATTTCCAACGGATCGAGTAATTGCAGCAGGTTGGACTGGGTAAGGATTCCCGCTAACTCGCCGCGATCGTTGGTAATTACCAATCGCCGAATCTGTTTGGACTCCATAATTTGCTGGGCAGACGATAATGAATCCAATGGCTGCAAGCAAAACACTGGACTACTCATCACCGCTCCAACTAACAACTGCGCTAGATTGAGTTCGAGTGTCTGAAACTGGACGATATCTTGTTCGGTAATAATTCCTACTGGTTGCAACGGTTGTTGACTGTCCACAATGACGACCGAACTCACATTTTGCTCGGTCATTATTTGGGCGATCTGTAAGATTGTCACGGTTGGAGTAGTGTAGACTACATCACTCGTCATCCCTTCCGCTACAGAGCGAAATTTCAACAGATTGACTGGCTGCAAAATTTGGCGGATATGCTCTGGTGTAACGATGCCGATGAGTCGCTGGCGATCGTTGAGAATCGGCAAATGGCGGATCTGATGATGTTGAAAAATCGTCAACGCACTCATCACTGTATGGCGATCTGAAAGGACTAAGGTTTGCAGTTCGGTATTCATCACCTCCCCTACTTTCACGTCTTGAAGACTGCATTGACTGGCAGTGAGCTTCACTAAATCGCGTTCGGTAAAAATGCCCACTAATCGATCGTTGACTAAAACTAATACCGCGCTCTGATGTGGGGTATTATTCGGGCTAAAAGATTGCGCTAATGGGGTAGCTGATGCCGAGCTTACGCCCGTATCAGGCAACAGACAGTTACGTCCTTTCGCCTGACTCATCAACGAAATAACTTCTATCAGCGGCATGTCAGGATCTACCGTCAATGGCTGCCGATCGACGATCGATGCCAAGCTGGGTAAACTCTGTAACAGATTAGCAGTACTTGACAT
>ENA-OFDP01001216-OFDP01001216.1-metagenomes-genome-assembly--contig:-NODE-1216-length-10213-cov-34.328214_pt1 | contig 10213 bp, 8 predicted proteins | sample MGYA00153389_OFDP01 | MGnify analysis MGYA00153389 | reverse complement strand
TTACTACGAGAAGAGATTTCATTAACCCCGACGCAATTATCACGCGCCAAGTATTCTTTTCGCTTCCCCAGGATTCAAGCACTGGGTCAGCAGACGGTTGTTCTTCTCAAAACAAGAGCAACGTCTATATATATACATTATGCCCCAAAAAGCCGTCAACTACATACATAAAAACGTAGTACAGCCAAGCAGCGTAGTTATAAGATAAAAGCTTACCCAAGACGATGACTGAGGGAAGATTCAAGAGTGAATCTCCCAAATGAATAACAAAAATTTCGACCTCAACGACCGATCCACTCGTTCAGCATATATCGACCTCAACGATTACATCACCCATCTCCAGCCCTATCAAAACGCTGGGGTTTATGCCAGAACCGCTAAGAACTTCTTTGAGTGCCCGTCATGCGGCGGTAAACTAAGTATCAACCGCTCGAATGGCGAAAAGTTTACCTGCTACAACTGCGGCGATCGAGCTGCCATCAGAAAAGCAGTATTAGCATTAGCTGGCGACGACAATAATACTCGTGACGAATACTGGGAACAGAAAAGACATTCGATCGCAGCTCAAAGAGCCGAAGCTGACCGAATTAGAACCGCGCGTCTGAAAACTTCAGAGCAGAGGCACCAGAACTGGACAAGTATCGTCGAGCGCAGCTCTTTAACCGATAAGCATCAGCAAGACATGCTAGATCGAGGTTATACTCGCGAACTGATCGAGAAGTGTAATGCTAGATCGATTAGTGGCGGACGGGTAATTCCGATCCTCGACTATCTAGGACAGATGGTTGGCGGTCAGGTTATTAAAGGTAAGGGTGAGGGCAAACCTTGGTACGGGGCTGGTGGCACCAACCAGCTCAAGGAAACTGGTGAAATACCGCTAACGGTAATCTATCCCGATCGACCCACAGAGATTGTAGTTACAGACAAGCTAACTGGTAACCATAAACTTCAGGGGTCTATCGCCTATGTCGAAAGTACGGGCGATAAACCGTGGCTCTGCGCCCACAACCAGAACATGGTGACGATCGGATCGTCTAGAACGGGTAGTCAACCAATAGACCTAGAACGCACAGTTAAGGGCATCAAAGCTAAATTTGACTGGGATGAGACTGTTCATATCTTGATGGCAGATGCAGGATCGGTTGCGAATAAACAGGTGATGACCTGTTATCGTAATCTCAATCGGCAGCTCCACGGACAATTATTAGTCGGTTGTTGGGAGCAAATTGACAAAAGCGATGGGGATATCGACGAAATCGATCTCACCATTACCAAAATTGAGTATATCTCATTTGCCCAGTTTGAAGAGATCGCTAAACAGCAAAATGGATTGCTACATCGGTTTTTCAGTCAATTCCGACCCAAAAAGGAACGGGTCAAACCAGTACCAGTTTCCAAAGTTGACGACGGAGCGAGCGAGTACAAAGATGCGTCAGAATTAACTGCAATCCTCCAAACCGCGCTCGATAGCGGCATTAAAGTCGTTCTGGACGTTACTCACGCTGGCGGGTTTAAATCGACCACAGCCGCGCAAATTGATGGGCTGACAGACATCGATCGATATTTCTACATCAACAGCAACCACCGGAATCCAACAACCGCCGAGGTCGAAACTAATTTTGCTGATTTCCCCAGCCGCCACAATGGTTTGGTTATCCATCCAAATCGCGTAACTCCCAATGGCAACCCCTATCTGCAAACCAAACAACCTACGGGGATGGCTTGGCAAGAAATACAGGGCAATTGTCATCAAGCGGATTTACATCACGTACTAGCTGACAAGGGACACGATCTCAACGGTACAGAAAATCCGATTTGCCGTGTTTGTCCACAACTCAATGCCTGTAATCATGCGGTAGGTAATGGGTATGGCTACAAACATGCCAAACATGAGGCACTCAAACAGCCCCGACTGCGGATGCACCCTCAATCGCTACCCCACCCTGGTGATGCCGAGGATAAATCCGCAGTCGATTATACTCGCACGATGCTGACCTGGGACGATGAGAAAATCAAAATTCAGCGGTCTGTTGAGGCAACAGAGAAAGACTTTCACGACACGATTGCCTACCTCGCAATTAACTACCCCGAATTATTACCAGCGGTAAACTCAATCATCGCCAAGCTGCGGAAATTATATGCAGGTGAACTCAAGGAATATTACGGGTTATCTCACGAGCGAGTACTAGCAGACATGGGTGAGGTAGATCCGATTGTGATGGCGAAGATTATCACTGCCCTCATGCCCGATTTCACAGAGTTAGTCCAAGAGTGCGATGGGATTAATACCGCAGGAATGACCGCTACTGAGCGGCGCACTGTCAAAGCGGCGGATCGGATAATGGCAGCAGATTCTAAACGCGATAATCAGTCGCGGCTCAAGAATCTCCCATCTAATTGGCTTATAGCTCTGCTAGAGGTGATGGTAACAGGCGAAGGATACGTGCGTTGGGATGGACGTAAATTGGTCGTGACTCAGCCAGATCGATATCACCAGCAGATCGTTCGAGAGGCGGGATTATCACTATTTTTAGACGCGACAGGCGATCGAGAGAAATTAGCCAAATCTCTTGGGATTAGTCCCGACCAAGTAATGGTAATTCGCAAACCTCAACCGGAGTATCCTAATCTCAAAATCGTTCAGGTGATGGGACTAGGCACACCGAAAAAAGTTCGGTCGGATCTATTAGTGCAGCGAATCGAGGCTTTTACGACTACCCTGACAAAAAGGCACAAGAATTTAGGAACGATCGACTGGAATCGAGAGGGAGGAAAGGGTCTGTGGTTTGCTGATAGCCGAGGTACCAACCGCTACAAAGATTGTGATGCCCTCGCTTTAATTGGCTCCCCATGTCCCAATTTAGGGGCGATGGCAGCAGAATTTGCGATCCTATATGGTCGCCAAGTCGATCCGACATCTGAAGATTTAGAATACAGAGCGTTTCTCAGCCACCGGATCGAGAGCGAGATCGTCCAAGCGATCGCTCGTCTGCGTTCCCATCTTGTTCCAGAAGAACCAAAAACTATCTACCTAGTCGCCGAGCGAGAGGATTTACCCCTCGACCAAATTTTGGGGTATTATCCCGCATGTCAATTTGAGCGGATCGAAGCAATCGATACTGATGCGGAGGCAGGTACTCCATTGCAACAAGTACGATACAAGGTTATGCAATTTCTTCGCCAAAACGGTACCGCCACCCAAGCGGAAATCGCTCAGGGGATTGGATACTCTCAAGCTTATATTTCAAAGCTGTTTAAGGCGTTAGGAGGTGGATTTAAAAAAATATTACTAGTCCTATTAAAGGAACTATATAGGGATAGTAATAAAAATCATACCCCTTCATCCTTAACTAATTGGGAGGAGTTGATCGATCCCGATTTGGTTGCTCATACGCAGGTGGTGGTACTCGACAGCGAAAGTTTATCGGTGGCCGAAAAACAGCATGAGGTGTTGAATACCGCTAGTAGCTTAAATAGTCAACAGCTAGGGGCACTCTTTGAAGGGTTGGGGACTGAGTACGTTCGGAAATTCTTCAATTATCTGGTTGATGGATTTCAAATCTCGCTCTCAAACTTTGGGGGATGCTCTAACCTCAATCTTCCGGTAAATCTGAGCTTGAAAACTACCTTGAGCTAACCGGAGAATGAAATTGAAACTGAACTACCAGTTAGTTCGGTTGCTGATTTGACTGAGTTTCAGCCGTTGAGCAATGGCGATGCCCAACAACGGAATAAAGTTATTTCAAACGGTAGTGCGTGTACTCAGCCCTTGACAGACAAGGGCTTGAGTATCTTTGATGAAGAGCAAATTGACGGTAGTTCGGTACTTGCGATCGTAATCAGTCAAGAGTGTGGAGACGAGAGGATTAAAGGGATTACCGACTTAGATTGTAGGAAAGTCAAGAGTGCTTCGATCGACTTTGAAAAAATTCCAGAGGCAATAGAAGATGAATTCTAAATTACTAATTGGATCGGTTGTCTACGGGGCAGCAGAAATTGGCTGTGAGGTGCTGTCATTTTCTAGCTATTGAATCTGGTGACGTGAGATGACGTAGGAGGATATAACTTAGACTCAGATTGAGCCAACTACCAACTTGTGAGGGAGTCGCTTAGGTTAACTCTGCGTTCCCCTTAATTACCAAAACTACTAACTACAAACTCGATCGACTTAATCCTCAATAAAGGCAACTTAATTAACTCGTTGGCAAAATAAGGAGTCACTCACGTTCAGCCGATTTGCTGCGAGATTTCGATCTTCCAAGTTGCGATCTGGAATTCGCGCTCGGTTGGATTTCAACAATAGAAGCTGGGACTTCACTTGCGGGTGGATTAAAGTCAACAAGATCCAAATTCGCCAATTCAAGAGCGGCAATGGGAACGATCTCCTCAGCCTCAGTCGATGCATTCTCAACAGCCGGAATCGATTCAACGATCGCTACCGGACGGATCGGAGTTGGTGGATGAACGGATATCGCCTCAGGGGCAGCGGCTCTGGAAATACTCGATAACACAGCATGAATCCGTTCGACCGGATCGCCTGGTTGAATTTTAGTCTCTAACCCAGGAGCCGCAGTTTCATAAAAACGCCGCTGCGATTTTCTTGCTAATTTGGAGAGCAATTCGAGATCCTTAGCATCGAGATTCGGACAGCCCACAGGCTCCCAACCGCACTCGGTGGGAGTTGCCTTGAGCATCTGCTTGTGCGGACGCATTCGATAAACAGTCAAATTTTCACCATCGAGTTGGATCTCAACCCGACCGCTCTTGAATTTTGATTTTCCCTTCAAAACTCGGACGGCCATTGCTGTCGCCCGCTCGAACTGTCGGCGATCTGCCTCAGTTAATTGGACTCGATGCTCTTGGCTTTTGAGATTAGCCGCTTCGATCGTCGCTAAGTCGGCTGGAGTAGTTTTCAAAACAAGATCGACCACATTCCAACTTTTGCCGATTTCACTGCCTTTGAAGGCTTTCCCCTCATGTAAATAAGTAATGCCGCGAACTGCACCATCCTTGCGAAGAGTAAACCGCACATCAATTTCTAACTGGGTGAGACGCTCGATCCAACTTTTTAAATTAGAACACTCATGCAAAGACCGAGCGATCGAAACTGAAAGATCCGTTTCAAGGATCGTCTTATGAGCTTTCTCCCGCTTTACCTCCCAAGAATTTGCCACCTGCTTCAACCCAAAGTCCTTTTCGATCGCCCGTAGAATCGGTTGAATCCGAAACCGCTCGTGACTATCTGAAATTCTCTCACCATGCACATTTACCGCATTAACCACAATATGGAGATGATCGTGATGATGAGCTTGGTCATGACCTGGGTCGTCTCGGTGGTGAGTGATACCGATAAACTGACAATCTTTGTAGCCCATCTCCGCTAAAACCCGCACCACAATCGCCTCCTTGTCTAGATTCTCAATCTCACCATCTTCTGGCGCAAAAGATAGAGAGATATGCCTTACAGGCAAGCGAGTCGTAGGTCTAAGCTTGGCAATCGAGTCAAACTCGCGAGTCAGATCGTCAACAGTTTGACCCAACATATAGGGTGCAATTATCGTCGGACGTTTAGCTGAAGCGAGTAGGTAATTTAACACCCCGCGAAAATCAGACCCATGAGTCGTTTTGCTAATCACAACTTAGCTCCTAAATTACCGATCTGAACAGCAATATCTTGATTGGCAGCTCGTACTTTCCCCAGAGCTTTAAGATAGCCATTTAAAGCTATCCCATCTAGATTTGCCTGATTGATACTCCTGGCGATTTGATTGAGATTATGCCCTTGACAACGTAACTCCTGATAAATCAATAAATGGGCTTTATAGAGGTCTGCACTAGAGGGATCGATCTGAACGGGGAGATAAGGAGATTGAATTGCCATCAAGCGCAGATAAGCCGAACGAGTCAGATTTTTGCTACGGGCGAGGCGATCGATTTCTGATAACTCATCGTTGGTCAAGCGTAAACTGATGACATTGAATTTTGGCGAAAAATGTCGAGTCATATGTTACTAAAATACTTCTTCTATAAAACTATCAACTACTTTTCTGAAATACGAAAAATGCCTAAAAGTTACAAGCTTTTGAGGCTAATGGATTGGAGGTGAAGATTCAAGTAATGATTGAATCTTGCCCAAGGGGTCTGGGGCACCCCCAGCCATGCCGAGTGTTGATAGTTCTCCGAACTATCGAGTCCGTAGGACAATACACACGGCTGGCTTAGACCAAAAAATGCAGTACGATCGATGCACAAAAGGGGTGATAATCTCATGCTACCCACAATCAGAATGAAAGCTAACTATATCAGCAAAAAGCATTAAAAGTAGTCAAGTAAATAAGCAATTAATATCGACAACTATCGAAATACATAGAATCTGACCGATGTACCGCATCAGTCAGATTATGGCTTTTTTGAAAAAACTTAAAGTTCGGTATTATTACTGACAGACTTTAGAAATATTCTTGATATCTTAGTGTTTATACAGCTCAGTAACTGATGAAAAATCTGAGTATGGCAGTCATTTATAACTCTATTGAAAATATCTTTAAAAGCAGATATCATTACATCGAACGATATGCCAAACAAAAAATCCAAAGCCATCCTCAGAATCGAAATTTTAGACAATCATCCCGATCATGTTCTACTTGCTGACTACTTGAAGTCTACTGGAGATGCGAAGGGACAAGTACTAGCAGCGATAACAGCCTATTTTTACCCAATTGCAATTGCCCAAAAACAAAATGTCTCTAGACAAGAAAAAGAGATGGCTTTAGCTGATGCAACTAGAGAACTAGATAGCCGGAAAAGTTATCTGATCGATCGTTATCGAATTTTTGAACAGATAGAGCAACCCTCCAGATCTTTACCAAGTGTTGATTTATCATTATTGCCTCCAAGAACCTATCAAACTGCTCCGTTCGCTCCTCCCTCTTCGACATCTGAAGAAGATGAGGACGCAGATGCAAATGATGACTCCTCCTATTCAATTGGAGATCTTACTTCACCTGCACACCTTAATTTCTAAAATGAAGAACCAAATCCCCCATTTATTTCTAGCAGTAGATCTCGGTGCCTCGGGCACTAAAGTAGTTGGTAGTGTCAGTGGACGACCAGAATGTAAGGCATTACTAATGAAGCCCCACTGTGTTATAGTTTCCAATCAAGAATTACTACCTTTAAATCCAAACTTTGATGAGCATAGTACCTGGATCGAGTTTGGCGAAAAACATTACGCAGTTGGTAATTTAGCAGAGATTAGATTCGACGCTACTAATCAACTTAAACCAGCTAAGTTTGCAACTGCCGTGCCTAAAATTTGTGCAGCTATAGGGATAATCGCGCAAAAATTTAGCCTACCGGATAAATTTAATTTATCATTATCATTTGTGCTTCCACCTGCTGAATGGGACCATAGAAACATTACGATCGAGCGATTAAATGCTGCAATTAAGGATTTGAATACGCCTAGAGGAAAAATTAAAGTTAAGTTATTACAGGTCAACCCTTATCCCGAAGGAATGGGAATTTTATTGGGACAAAATCTAGAGCTTGAAAAAAATGACATAATTACAGTTGTCATGCTAGGCTTTCGTAACACCAGCATTTTATCATCAAACAATGGCATAGTTAATCGACCTCATATGAGCGATCTGGGCTTCTCTGAGTTGCTTAAAAATATCGCAGGTAAGACTGGTTATAAAATCGAAGAGATGATTGAGCCAGTCTTTGAATATAAAGGAGATAAAAAATCCCTGGAATTATATACTGGATGGCTTGTCGATTCACAACGAAAGTTGGCAACTTCAGCGACATATTACTCGGAACGCTCCTCAATAGAGGCTGATATTAAAAAATCCAAAGAGCGAATAAAAGAATTAAAATTAAGTATTGAAAAAGTTCTCAGTGGACTACTTCGCTGTAGTGGTGTAGATCGGGAAGTTGAGTTAAAATGCCTGATTAAAAGTATCGATCTAGCTACTGATGAGTACTGGTTAAAATTATCTGTGTGGCTAGAGGAAATGATGCCATCTCAATCTTACACGATCTGTTTATCTGGTGGCACTGCCAACTATTTTACAGAAGAATTAAAAAAAATTATGTATGATAAGTTGTCTTATAAAGACGAGCGATGTGTGCGGTTCCATTCGGTTGTTAAACCACCAAATAGCCTGAATGTATATGACGATCGATTTAATGATATTTACTCACTTTGGCATCGAATGAGTCAACAACCTCTAACTGTTAGTAAATAATATATATTTACCGAGTTTAGTGACAGTCTGCAATAACGTTATTACGGAGATAGTTTGGATAAACGTTTTAGAGGATGTTTGGAAAATATAGCTTGTTACCCCATTTCTAGAGTTGAACCCAAGTTCCGTACCGCTGCGCCGCCCTCGCCAGCGTGAGTTGGCAACTTAACTGAGGTGAGTTGCCAACTCACGCCATGTCGAACCAATTCAAACCAGCTTAAGTTACCAACTTAAGTTAAGTTGCAACTTAAAAACCCAACTTAAGTTAAGTTGCCAACTCAAGTTAAGTTGCCAACTTAAAACCCAACTTAAGCCGCAGTGCGTCAAGCTGCGTCAACTTAAGCTGGGTTTTGATCGAACTGCGTCGAACTGCGTCAAGCTGCGTCAAACACCGCTACTGACTACAATGTTAGACAACAATGACATCGGCGGGTGAAATGACAGCCTTGTCGGGTCGCAGATCGAGAGGGTAGAAGTAAATTGTTAGCAAGCTAAAAAGAAAGACGTTGGAGAACTCTAGATAATTTACCAGCAGCGGCAGAGTGGGAAGGATTAACTAGTATTATTCGAGTTACTAGCTATCGTCATTTACATAATGATAAATATCTGATGATTAAAAAACCACAAACTCGCTATTACCTCAGTTCTTTGAATGAAACAGTAGAACAGTTTACTCGACGCATTCGGGATTATTGGCATGTCGAGAATAAAGTTCATTATGTTCGTGATGTGACTCAATGCGTTGCGGGTGACCCGCCACGCGGAGAAGATGATTCACGTATTCGTGTTCATCCCCTGCCAAATCTCTTCGCGTTAGCTCGTAATTTTGCTCTCAATCTTTATCGAGGGCAGGGATTCAACAATATGGCTCAAGCTCAACGCAAGTCTGGCTTTGGTCTTCAACTACTAAAGGTTTTATTTAGAATGAAATAGCCCTGCTTCGGCTATTCGACCGAGAAATCACATTATGCTGAGATCGCGGACAGTTTGTGCGTGTCCCGCCAACGCTTGTTGGAGTCGAACTGAGATATGTGTAAAATTATGTACTTTGCTTGAAATACTTATTATCGAAAGGTTTCAAGATTATCATTTTCTCACGGCTTTCATATCTGCTAATACCTAATAGCAGATATGAAATGGCTCTAAATGGTGGCTTGGTGTCTTGGTGTCTGTTAATGCTCCTCAAAACATCTAAAAATAATACCTGCTATTGTAAGTGGCACTTTTTTACAGTTATCTCAACTCAACCCCTTGATATTTTCAATTCAAGAAAGTACTAACAACTTCCCACCCTTCACTAGTTAACTTCAGAACGGCACTACCACATTTTTTTATACCTATAATTTTGCTTTCATTTGGAAACAACTTAATAAATTCTGGTTTCTTAGTCCATTCTGCAACTACAGTGTCTTTATAATTAAACTCTATATTGACTACTTTCATTCCATCTCGTTCTACTGGCTCATCAAATTTAACTACCTTCGTTAACTCATGACCTTTGACGGGACAGAAAGCCAATTTCATATCTAGACCAAAGTTTTGTTTGCCAGTTTCAGTTAGATTGTATTGTCTAATAAATGCTGGGAATGAAAACGTTGTGAAAGAACCTACCGATCTCTTTTCCTGCTTTTCACTAACTTTTAGATACCCCAAATCGACAAAAAAGTTAAGCATATCAATAGCTGGTGGTGCTGCTTCTTCTCGCTTGAGCGACTTCATATCCGCCTCGCTGTAGAAAATATCCTCGTAAGGAACTGTTAATGTAACATTGCAGGTAGCTTTATTAGTAATATTCTGACTAATCACCGTAACATCTCAATAAACACTGGCAGCCAAAAATATGGTGGCGGCAAAGACACCCTATCAAGATCAATACAGCACGTTTCTTGAGAGTTGTCGAAAAAGGCTAAGAGGATGTTTGAAAAGTATAAACGAGCACTAGTACAGAAAAAGCTTCCGAG
>ENA-OFDP01001215-OFDP01001215.1-metagenomes-genome-assembly--contig:-NODE-1215-length-10223-cov-2.355625_pt1 | contig 10223 bp, 10 predicted proteins | sample MGYA00153389_OFDP01 | MGnify analysis MGYA00153389 | reverse complement strand
ATCGAAGCGCTGGCCGAACCGGAGCAGTCGGTGATCGCCGCTGCGGGTGGTGTGGTGCTCTGCGCACGCAATCGCGAGGCCCTGCAGGGCGCCGACGCTCACGTCGTCTGGCTGATGGCCGACGTCGACGTGCTCCTCGAGCGGGTGCGCAACGGGGTACATCGGCCGCTGCTCGACGACGACCCCGAGGGCACACTGCGACGCATGTTCGTTGACCGAGCACCGCTGTACCAGGCCGTGGCGGACGCCATCGTGTCGGTCGACAACCGCTCCGCCCACGACGTTGCGAAAGCGGTGCTGCGATGCTGCGCGTGACCGTGCCGCTCGTCGACCGCTCGTACGACGTGGTCGTCGGCGCTGGTGCGATCAGCGAACTCGACGCGCTCCTGCCGTCGTCGTCCCGGCGTGTCGCGGTGGTCACCCAGGAAGCGATCCCGATGTCGGTGTCGCTTCCCGATCGTGAGGTCGAGACGTACGTGATCGGCGCCGGCGAAGGAGCGAAGTCGTTGGCCACCATCGAGACGTTGATGCGGGGATTCGCTCGACAGGGTCTGACGCGGCGTGACGTGGTCGTCGGTGTGGGCGGTGGCATGGTCACCGACGTCGCCGGTTTCGCTGCCGCGTCGTGGCATCGCGGCACGCCGGTGCCTTCTGGCAGCCGTCGGGTGTGATCTGCGATCTCGATGCCCTTGCCACCATGCCCGAACGCGAAACGCGCTGTGGCCTGGGTGAGATGTCGAAGTACCACTTCCTCACCGGCGACGATCTGCTGGCCATGCCGCTCGATCAACGCATTGCGCGCTGTGTGGAGATCAAGGCCGAGGTGGTGGCATCGGACGAGCGCGAAGGTGGCCGGCGGGCGCTGCTGAACTACGGCCATACGCTGGCGCACGCACTCGAGATCGCCACCGACCACGACATCGCTCACGGGGAAGCGGTCGCCATCGGGCTGATCTTCGCTGCCGAACTCGCCCACGAACTCGGCCGCATCGATGGTGCACGTGTCGACGAGCACCGTCGCATCGTGGCGGGGGAGTACGGGCTGCGCATCACGCCGCCCGAGCGCCTCGACGTCGACGACCTGATGGCGCTGATGGCTCGCGACAAGAAGGCGCTCGACGGATTGACGTTCGTGCTCGACGGACCCGGCGGCGTCGACGTGGTCGACGTGCGGTGGCTCACCGGGTTCACGGGCTCGAACGGGTGGGCGGTCGTCCGTCGCGACGAGTTGATCGTCGGCACCGACGGCCGCTACGGCGAACGGGCCCGCGCCGAGACCGCCTCCGCCGGCGCCACCGTGTTCGCCGAGACGACACGACTCGGTCTGCACGAGCGTTTGGTTGCCTCGTTGGCCGGGGCGACGAGCGTCGGGCTCGATGCAACGACGACCAGTCAGGCCGAGTGGACGCGTCTCGCTGCAGACATTCGACTCGAACCGATCGCATCGATCGTGGCGGAGCAACGCCAGATCAAGGACGATGCGGAGATCGAACGGATGACGGCAGCGGCAGCTGCGGCCGACGCGGCGTTGGTCGAGGTCGAACCGATGCTGTTCGCCACGGTCGACAGCCCGCTCACCGAAGCCGACATCCGTGACGAGCTGGAGTACCGGATGCGTCGTCTCGGCGCCGACGACCGCAGCTACGAAACGATCGTGGCCTCCGGACCCGACCACGCCGCTCGGCCGCATCACGACGCCACCCGTCGCACGATCGTCGAGGGCGACACCGTCATCGTCGACTACGTGGGCGTGCGCACCCGCGACGGCGTCGAGTTCGACAACAGCTACGACCGCTTCGAGCCCTTCCCTGTGGTGTTGGGCGAGGGCGGAGTGATTCCCGGGTGGGACCAGGGCCTCGTCGGAGCGCAAACCGGCGCCCGAATCCGCCTCGACATCCCGAGCGAGCTCGCGTACGGCGCCGAGGCGCGTGACGACATCATCGGCGAGAACGAAGCACTGACCTTCCTCATCGATGTGCGGGCCGTGATCCAGCCGCCGGATGCCGCCAATGCGCCGACCGAACCCGGCGTGCCTGCGTCCGAAGGCGCCACCGAGACCACGTTCACGGACCTCGTCGACGGTGAGGGCGACGAGCTGCAGGCGGGCCAGACCGCCGTCATCAACTATGTGTTGTTCCGTGGCGACAACCAGGTCTCCCTCGAGAGCAGCTGGGAATCAGCGCCGGTGCCCGTCCCGACGGCCGAGGGCGGCTTCCCCGGGTTCGTCAAGGGTCTGCCCGGAATGAAGGTCGGTGGCCGACGCGCCATCGTCATCCCGCCGGCCGATGCCTTCGGACCCGACGGCAATCCCCAACTCGGTCTCCCCGCCGGCAGCGACCTGATCATCGTCGTCGACCTGCTCGGCGTCTACGGCCAGCCCGAGGGCTGACACCCACGATCAGATCAGTCGGGCACCCATCCGCCGGACTGGCGGTACTGCTCGCCGGTCTTGCAGCCGCCCGACTGCCGAAGCACCGGGTACGGGTTCACTGCACCGCCACCGTTCGGGTGGATCTCGGAGTGGAGGTGGGGGAAGGCTGAGGTTCCGGTGTTGCCCATGAAGCCGATGATCTCGCCGGCCTCGACACGGGAGCCGACCGCCAAGCCAGGCGCGAAATCGGCGAGGTGCGCGTAGAAGCAGTACGCGCCTGAACCGTCGCCTTCTGTCAGCCACCAGGCGTTACCGGAACGCTGGCCCGGCTGATCCCACGAGCGGCGGGTGAGGGTGCCATCGACGACGGCGCGTTGACGGTCGACGATCTCGATGACGACCCGTTCGACGATGACACCGACGACCCGGGCGGGAGACAGACCGTGTCACCCGGATGAATCACGCGTGTGTCCGACGCGGCGTTCGTCGTCAACAACTTCGACATGGTCACGCCGGCACGGGTGGCGATCTCCCACCAGTCGTCGCCCGGCTCCACGGCGTAGGTGGACGCGTTCGAAGGCGAACACGAGGACGACAGCGTCGCCCCGGCGGGGAGGCACACCACATCGCCGGGATACAGGGCACGCTCTGCCGATGCGTCGTTCACTTCGAACAACGAACGCAAGCTGACCTGCGCCGCTCGGGCGATGACGGACCACGAGTCGCCGTCGGCAACGAGATGGCTGGCCAGGCCGGACGCAGAACACGTCGGAGTGCTCTGGCCGGTCGGGGCGGCGGAGACCGAGGACGCGACCGCGATGCCCGAGGCTCCGGCCGCCGAGGCAAGCACGATGATCGCCTGGACGGCGATGCGGACGGTTCTGATGTCTGTGGAGTTCCTCGCTTCGCCCGCGAGAAACCTTGACGCGCCCTGTTGCGCCGTGCACCTCACACCGAGCGCTTCCGGCCAGTCCTGCATCTGCGATGCCGCAACGCGGCGCGGCGGTGCGATCGATCAGAGCGTCTGCAAGTCGAGACCGATGTCGAGCACGCGTGCCGAGTGGGTGAGCTCTCCGACTGCGATGTAATCGACACCGGTCTCGGCGACCGTCCGGGCCGATACGAGCGTGAGACCACCACTCGCCTCGATCCGTACCGCTGGGTTCATCTCGTCGCGAATGGCGACGGCGTCACGCATCTCTTCGGCGGTGAAATTGTCGATCAGCACCTCGTCGGCGCCTGCGGAGATGGCCTCACGCAGACCGGCGAGGGAATCAACCTCGATCTCGACCACGATGGTCGAGGCCAGTTCACGTACGCGGCGGAATGCCTCGGTGACGCCACCGGCCGCCGCGACGTGGTTGTCCTTCACGAGCGCCATGTCGGACAGCCCCATCCGATGGTTGGTGCCACCGCCGCAGCGCACCGCATACTTCTCGAGCGCACGGAGCCCCGGCGTGGTCTTGCGCGTGTCGCGTACCACCGCCGACGTCCCGGCGAGCGCGTCGGCCCAGTGGCGCGTGGCGGTCGCCACTCCCGACAGATGGCACAGCAGGTTGAGCGCTGTTCGCTCGGCGGTCAGAAGGAGCAGAGTCGGCGCGATGACCTCCGCCACCTTCGTTCCTGCCGTAACGGTCGTTCCGTCGGGCACGGCTGTGCGGAACTCACTGGCCTCGTCACCGCAGACCGCCTCGATCACCGCAGCGACGATCGGGAGTCCTGCAATGACTCCATCCTCGCGCACTCCGAATGTCGCTGTACTGCGATGATCGGCGGGGATGGTCGCCGTGGAGGTCACGTCGATGCCTCCCATGAGATCCTCGGTCACTGCGCCTCGCACGATGCCCGCAACGGCGTCGGGATCGAGGCCACCGTCGATCAGCGCTCGTCGGGTCGTCTCCGAGAGCGGGTGGAACACGAACATGGCGGCGAGTGTACGGCTGGCCTGTTACTCGTGGTGTCTGACACCATGAGTAACGCGTTACGGGGTGAGGGTGATGGTGCCTGTCGAGTCGAGAGTCACGTCGAGGTGACGGACCCACTCGGGTCGAGTCTCAGGGTGATCCGATCGGCGATGGCAGCCCCGGCTCTCGGTTCGCGCGGTCGCCGCCGCCACCATGGCCGTGGCGACCGTGAGGATGTTGGTCGCCTCCCACGTCCTGCGTGAGGGCTCGACGCGTGACCCGGCATCGGCGTCGATGTCGCCGTGTTCGACCACGCCGCGCTCGGGCGTGCGCATGTTGCCGGCGATCGAGCCGAGCGCACCCGCCGCCGACGACAGCGACAGCGCATCGCGCACGACGCCGACGTGGCGCGACATCACTGCACGCACTTCGCGCAGGCGGGCGGGTTGGAGGAGTGGGTGATCGAGCGGGACGTCGACGTCGACGTCGATTGGTACGCGGTCCGGCAGTTCCCACGCAAGGTCGCGACCCACCCACGTGCCGGACACCACCGACTCGGTCAAGCTGTTGGAAGCAAGACGGTTCGCGCCGTGTACGCCCGTCGCCGACACCTCGCCCACCGCGTAGAGGCCGCGCAGCGCGGTGCGACCATCGAGTCCGGCACGGATGCCGCCACACGCATAGTGCGCTGCCGGAGCCACGGGGATCCGATCGACGGCAGGATCGAGACCGATCTCCCGGCACGCCTCGGTGATCGACGGGAAGCGTTCGTAGAAGCGCTCGCCCATGTGCGTGGCGTCGAGGTACACGTGGTCGTCGACACCACCGGGCGCTTCGGCCATCCGTCGGCTGATCGCTGCTGCCACCACATCGCGTGGCGCCAGATCCTCGAGTGGGTGCACGCCGACCATCACCCGTTCGCCGGCCGCGTCGAACAGGATCGCTCCTTCGCCACGGACCGCTTCGGACACCAACGCCTGTTGCCCGAGCGCATCGGGGCCGCGCCACATGACGGTGGGGTGGAACTGGACGAATTCGACGTCGGTGACCGCGAGCCCGGCGCGCAACGCCATGGCCACTCCGTCACCGGTGACCGCCGGCGGGTTCGACGTGGACGCGAACACCTGGCCATACCCGCCGGACGCGATGACTACCGCTCGTGCGGTGACCACGCCGACCGACACCAGGATGCCGTGTTCGTCGGTCTTGCCGATGCGGACACCGACGGCCTGAGGGGCACCATCGGGCGCCGTGCCCACCACGAGGTCGAGCGCGAAGGCGCGGCTCATCACCTCGACGCCGGCGCCGATCGCCGACTCGTCGAGCGTGCGCTGCACCTCGGCGCCGGAGCGGTCGCCGCCGGAATGCACGATGCGGTTGTGGCTGTGGCCGCCTTCGCGGGTGAGCGCAATGTCGGTGCCGCCCTGTTCGGGGTCGAACGCGGCGCCGAGACGCATGAGATAACGGATCGACTTCGGTGCTTCGATGACCAGTTCGCGCACGGCCGCTTCGTCGCACAGCCCAGCACCCGCTTCGAGGGTGTCGCGCACGTGGTCCTCGATCGTGTCGGTCGGGTCGAGCACGCCGGCGAGTCCGCCCTGCGCCCACTGGGTCGAGCCGGCGGAGAGGACGTCCTTGGTGACCACCAGCACCGTGCGCACCGGTCGAGCGGCCAACGCCGCCGACAGTCCGGCCGCGCCCGATCCGAGCACGACCACGTCGACGTCGCGCTCCCACGTGGCGGGCGGCGCGGCCAGTTTCGTCGGCAAGCTCACGCTGTCATCCGCTGCATCTCGGGCCCGTCACTCGCCGGTCACTCACCGGTGGACGATGGCGTGCCGATGGCGATCATGCGCTCGACGGAGCGGCGGGCGCGATCGGCGATGTTGCGATCGACGAACACTTCGTCGGTGCCCTCGCGCAACGAGCGCAACAGCTTGGCCGGGGTGATCATCTTCATGTACTTGCACACCGCGGCCCGGTTGACCGGCACGAACTCGGTGATCGAGTTGACCTTCTGGAGCTGATGGATCATCCCAGTCTCGGTCGCAACGAGGACCTTGGCCGCGGTGGTCTCGCGGGCGGCGTCGACCATGCCGCCGGTGGACAAGATCCTCGTGCGGGTCTCCGGCACCACCCCCGACGACACGAGATACAACGCGCTCGTCGCGCACCCGCATTCGGGATGTACGAAGAGCTCGGCCTCGGGTTCGGCTGCCACTTGCGCCTTCAGATCGGCCCCGTTGATGCCTGCGTGCACGTGGCACTCACCCAACCAGATGTGCATGTTGTCCCGCCCCGTCATCCGCTGGACATGGGCACCGAGGAACTGATCGGGCAGGAACAGGATCTCGGTGTCGCGCGGAATCGACTCGACGACCTCGACCGCGTTCGACGATGTGCAGCAGATGTCGGTCTCGGCCTTCACCTCGGCGGTGGTGTTGACGTAGCTGACCACCACAGCGCCCGGATACTCGGCCTTCCAGGCCCGCAGCTGCTCGCCGTTGATCGTCTCCGCAAGGCTGCACCCGGCTGCTGCGTCCGGGATCAGCACGGTCTTGTCGTAGGCGAGGATCTTGGCCGACTCGGCCATGAAGTGCACACCGCAGAACACGATCGTGGATGCGTCGACCTCGGCCGCCACCCGAGACAGCCCGAGCGAGTCACCGACGTAGTGGGCGATGTCCTGGATCTCGGGCACCTGGTAGTTGTGCGCCAGGATCACCGCATCGCGTTCGTCCGCGAGCGCCAGCACCTGTTCGCGCCAGTTGCTCGGCAACACCTCGACGTTCACGGCCGTATCGGTCACCCCTGCAGCGTAGGCGGCCCGGCTCCGGCTGCGACCAGTGGTGACCGGGCGACTTGACTGGAACCATGTCGCGAATCTCGCCGTACTCCGCTGCTGCACTGTTCACCTCGGCAGGGGTGATGCATTTCGCCAAGCCCGACTTCTTCGAGGCGATCGTGCCGGACTGGTTCCCGAACGCAAGGCTCGCCAACCGGCTCAGCGGTGCCGCCGAGATCGCGTTCGGTGTCGGCATGCTCGTGCCGCCCACGCGCCGGGCTTCCGCGCTCGGGCTGCTTGCGCTGACGATTGCGGTGTTCCCCGCGAACATCGACATGGCGATGAACAAGGTCGAGGTCACCGCCGTCGATGGAACGATGACCCGACGTGTCGGCACTGCGACGGGCGCGCAGAACTGGATCCGACTGCCTTTGCAGGCGCCGTTGATCTGGTGGCTGTGGCGCGAGTCCCGCGCCGCAGCCTGAGCTCGCCAACGCTCGCAGCACAGATCAGGCGATGCTGCGACGGCGGCCGTGGGCGACACCGAGCGCGAGCACTCCCGTCAGGAGCAACAACACAGCTACTGCCATCATGCGATCGAGGGGGTCAGAGCCCGTGGCGGGGAGCAGTGAGTGCGGATGCGACGTGGCCCTCGGCACTCCCGCATCGGATGCCACCGTCGACGGATCGATGTCGCCGGTTACCGGGTCTGACAGCTCCGACGCGGCTGGTTCGGTCGTTTCGGACGCAACGGTCGGCATCAGCGTTGGATCGACCGGCGGGGCGACGAGTGCGATGACGCTGAAGGAGGGAGCGAACGATCGACTGACCGCAGCGTCGACCGGGCGCGGCGCGATCACGGCAGCGATCGCGGCTCCTGCGCACATCAGCGCAACGAGCTTCGGAGACCGGTGAGAGCCGGAACGGCGAGAACACATCAGAAAAGCACCCTTGTTCGAGTCGGACTGCGGACTGTGATGGCTGCAACAGAACTGTCAATGAGGACGTCAGTGGAATTTTTCTCGGGATGACCGTCGAGAAACTGGTGGCGCGTCGGCGTGTTCTGCGGACGGTCTGCCACGTCGAGACAACTCGACACGACCTGTTGCTCTTGCCGTGCCGGGGCGTCCACCAGCGTCGCTGGACGTCCCGGCCCACCCAACCGCACCGCTACCGACCTTCCTGCTGGTCTCGGCGCGAGCGGACGGAGCCCACGAGCCGAGGTGGCACCGCTCGCCACCTCGGCCGGGCTCCACAGCGACGAGACGACCTTCTGTCACCCTCGCGTCAACACGTTCAGTCACCCAGTCCCGCTCGGCAGTGGGCGCGCAGAGCGCACTCTCGCATTCCTGTGTGGTGGAGCGCACGATCGGCGTACGCACGCGGCTGCGTCGAGGATGTCGGCTCCACCGCTCGGAGCAACATCCTCGACGCACCTCACCCTGCGATCTGGGCTGGATCCGGGGTCGTCACCCCGCGAGCGGGAACGTCACCTCGAGGCGATCACCCAAGAGCGTGGCCACCCGTGACGGCGTCAGCGTTCCGACCCTGGCCGGCAAATGCGTCGGCTGGTTGGTCAGCGCTGACCCGGCCGGGTCGTACAGGACCCGTCCGAGCTCGACTGCCTGTTTCGAACCGTACGGTTCGGCGTCGAGCGCCCGTTCCACTTCAGCGACGCAACGGCCGGTCTCCTCGATGTGCATCGCCGCCGTGACGACCGTCGACTCGTAACGATTCGCCATGCGGCGTGCAACGTCGAGCAGTTGGCCGACGATGGGCGACATGAGCGCCGCAGCATCGGGCCCCCACTCGTACAACGAGTTCTCCGACGGATCTGCAACGATCCAGTCCCACGCATGAACAGCTTTCTGGCGCCGTACATCGAGGTCGAGATACGAACGCAACAGGCGAACCGGGCGGAGCCCTGGCGCCCGATGGAGGAGATCGTCGACCGACAGGCCGCAGCGCAACGCATTGAGCACGGCGGTCGCATCAGATCGCTCCGGCTGGTCGTCGGTGCCACCGACGTGATGAGGCGACCACGTCTCCGCGGCCGAGAGCAGTCGCAGGTCCGCCAGGAACTGCTGCTCGCCGCGAGCGGTGGCCGGGCAATTGGCTGACAGCCAGGGCATCCAGTGACCGTTCGGCCGTGAGGGCAGATCCGGGGACGGCCTGCGCTCCGTGGGCGTTGTGCCCACGTGTCGGGAAACAAGGGTGGTGTTCATGAGATGGGACTCCTCCGTGAGTCGTTGTCCGCAGCATCCGTTGCTCCGTTGCTGCGGGGCGGAGCGCTGCCTCCTGGCGGCGCTGTTGTTCGCTGTTCGTGTTCGGTGATCGATGGGTACTCGGGGCTCAGGTCACTGCATGACGAACTCCGTGAAGTAGACGTGGACGACTTCTTCGCCGTAGTGCGGCTCGAGCGCTTTGAGAACTGCCTCGCGCGCCTGCTCGCGCCCTTCGGTGGAGGTCAGGTCGGCCATGTTCATGCCCGAGAACGTGCCGAGAACGACATCGCTGGCTGCGGCCTTGTCGAACTCTTCGGGCTCCTTCAGCTTGACATCGGCGGACAGTCCGAGCGCCACGGCGATGCGGAGGTAGTGACCTTCGGCGAGGTTGATGTTGATGGCCTCCATCTCGACGACAGGGCCCTTCTTCTCGGCTTCCTTCTCGGCTTCCTTGTCGGCGGCAGCGTCGGATCCGGATGCGGTGGCGGCAGGGGCGGCGCCGCCACGACCACCGATCACGTAGCCGATGCCGGCGATACCGATGAGCAGGAACACGATCACGACTGTGCGCAGCAGACCGCCGGACTTGGCGGGCGCGGCCTCGGCCGCCGGGGCGGCGTTCTCTGATGACTTCTTGTCACTCATGGAGCAAACTTCCTTGTTCGCACTGTTCGGGATCAGCCACAAGTCGGGCTGGTAGTAGCGACCGTCCGGATAACTCGTCCCGTTTCAGGGGTTCCGGGAAGAAATCTCCGTCAAGGTTTCAAGAGGGAAGAGCTCAGCGGGACGAGCCACCATCGGCGCGTTCAGCGGGTGGCGAGGACGACGATTTCCACGCGACGGTTCTTCGCGAGCGACGCCGCGTCGGTGCCATCGGTGAGCGGGCGGGTGTCGGCGTAGCCCGACGCCGCGATGCGGGCGCCGGAGAGACCCCGCGT
>ENA-OFDP01001213-OFDP01001213.1-metagenomes-genome-assembly--contig:-NODE-1213-length-10229-cov-2.772263_pt1 | contig 10229 bp, 12 predicted proteins | sample MGYA00153389_OFDP01 | MGnify analysis MGYA00153389 | reverse complement strand
GAGGTCACCTGCGGCGATCCGCTCGACCACCTCGGCGAGGAGTGCTCGATTGGCGTCATCGTGACGGCCCGCCCACGCGCCCCAGTCGACACCAGTGATGCGCCGGTTGCGCAGCAGCACCTGGTTGGCCGCAAGCATCGGAATCCCGGCAACGAATCCGACCACCAGGTACTGACCATCCTCGCCCAACGCTCGCAATGCGACCTCGCCCACCTCTCCCCCGACCGGGTCGTACACGAGGCCCCGCGCGATTCGGCCAGCGCACGCTTCTCCGGCGAGGAGGCTGCAGCGATCACCCGGAGCCCGAGCGCCGCACCGATGTCGACCGCTGCGAGTCCGACACCGCTCCCCGCGCCGAGTACGAGCATCGTGTCGCCAGCGGACGCACCGGCGCGCACCGTGAGCGCGTACCAACCGGTGAGGTAGCTCTGCATGAAGGTCGCTGCCTGACCGTTGCTCAACGACTCGGGGATTGCAACGAGCTGCCTCGGAGAGACCACTACTTCGCTGGCGAACCCGCCAAGACCCAAATTCGCGAACACGCGCTCGCCGACGACGAGACCGTCGACGTCCTCGCCGAGTTCAGTGATGCGGCCGACGACCTCGCCCCCCGGCACGAAGGGTGTGGGCGGCTTGATCTGGTAGCGCCCCTCGACGAAGAGCCCGTCGACGAAGTTGACACCCGAGGCGGACACAGCGAGACGCACCTGACCAGCACCCAACGGCAACGATTCCCGCTCGACCACACGCAAGTCCTCGATGGGTCCGAACTCCGCGCACTCGATCGCTGTCACCATCGTCGAACTCCTTTGCGCCACTGCGCTCAGCCCTGCATCCGCTCGCGCCATGCATCGGGTTTGAGCCCGAGTTCCACCATCCGCTCCAGCGCCCAGATCGGCGGTTCGAAGTCGCCACCGGCCTGGAGCCGCTGCACCTGCTCGCCGTCCTCGGCCCACACGTGACAGGTGTTCAGGTTGAACCGCCATGCCATCTCGCGCTGTTCGGGGCTCGGCGCCTGCGGCGTTCCCTCGCCGCGCTTGGCGTTCGATGCCCGCATCGACCACATGCACTGGATCGCCACGGGGGCCATCGCCTGCAACAGGGCGGTGGTGTGGGTGCAGCCGCGTGGTCCGCCGAACAGCTCGCGCACCTTGTGCGTGAATCCCCGCGCGATCGACAACCCGACGAGCTTGTCGTAGTGATCCTCGATGCTCGGACACGACGCGCTCGGATGGGTCTCGATCCCGACGGTGGCGCCGACGATCTCGAGCGTCGGAAATGCGATCTCGAGGTCGATCTGCATGTGATGGATGGTCATCGGATTCGGGTCGATCCCGATGTACAACCCGGGGGGCTTCTGGTCGCGAACGGCGCCACGGATCAACAACAGGTCGTCGCGCCGACGGAACGCCCGCACCCGATATTCACGATCGTGGAGGACCTCGAGCGGTGACCCATCGTCGCCCAACGGGTCGCTCGGCAGGATCGAGGACGTGTCGAACAGGTCGTCGGTGAGGGTCGGATCGGACATCGATGCAAGGTAACCCAGCCGATTCAGCGACCTCCGATCGGTCAGACTGCGTCATGATGAGTCGTTTGGTTGTTCCCACCCTCACCGGACGACACGTGTCGTTGGAGCCATTGACCATCGACCACGTCGATGCCATCACATCTGCGGGCGCCGGTGATCGATCGACGTTCGGGTACACGCAGGTTCCCGACGGCGGTGACGCGGCTGCGGAATACGTCACCTGGCTGCTCGACGACGCAGCCGACGATCGTGCGGTTCCGTTCGTGCAGCGGCGCGTCGGTGACGACACTGTTGCTGGCTGCACGCGGTTCCTCAACCTGTTCTGGCCGCTCGGTCGCGACCACCCCGACGAGGTGGAGATCGGTGGCACCTGGCTCTCGTCCTCGGCCCAGCGCACCCCGATCAACACCGAGGCAAAGCTGCTGCTGCTCACCCACGCCTTCGACGTGTGGAACGTGCAACGCGTTGCGTTGTGCACCGACGCCCGCAACCACCGGAGCCGGCGAGCGATCGAGCGGCTCGGCGCACAGTTCGAAGGCGTACTCCGACGGCACCGAGGATCCACCCACCCAGGCGACGGCGTCCGATTGCGCGACACGGCCGCGTATTCGATCACGGTCGACGACTGGAGCGCCGTACAGACGTTGCTCATCGCGCGCACCGCCACGTGACACCGAACGGGGACCATGAACCGGAGACCATGAACCGGAACTGCGAACTTCGGCACGATCCGCCCTAACGTCGCCGACGGTGTCGTCCTCAGATCGTTCCGTCAAGTTCAACCATGCGGTGATCGTCGGCTTGGCCGCGGGCCTGCTCGGAGGACTGTTCGGCGTTGGTGGCGGACTGATCATGGTCCCCGGACTGGTCTCGATCGCAGGGATGGACCGACGCCGTGCGCACGGCACCTCGCTCGCAGCGACGCTGCCGATCGCATCTGCGACCGTGATCACGTACCTGTCGCACGGCAACGTCGACTGGGCGGTGGCGTTGTTCCTTGCGATCGGCGCGATCGTCGGCGCGATCGTCGGCACCGCCCTGTTGCAGGTCATCCCCAAGAACGCGCTGGTCGTGATCTTCGTCATCACCGTGCTCGCCACGGCGACACAGCTCGTGATCGGCACCGATTCCGAAGGACGCGTCGACCTGACGATCTCGCTCGCCCTGCTCTTGATCGTCGTCGGTGTGCTGACCGGCACCCTCGCAGGACTGCTCGGTATCGGTGGCGGCGTCATCATGGTGCCGGCAATGGTGGTGCTCCTCGGGATGCCTCCGGTGGTCGCGAAGGGCACCTCGGCAGCCGTCATCGTGCCCACGGCGATCATGGGGACGATCCGAAACCGCAAGACGGCCAACGTCGACATCCGAGTCGCGGCGGTCGTCGGCGGTTTCGGCGCCGCCAGTGCGATCGTCGGTGGCACGATCTCGGACCGGCTGAGCGATCAGGTGTCCAACATCATGTTCGCCGCCCTGCTCCTGTTCGTGGCAATCACCCAGCTGCTGTCGCTGCGATCGAAGCCAGCCGCGAAGCATCCCGAACCGGCCCTTCCGGTGAGCGACTGACGATGCTCGCGCTGGTGATCGTCGCCCACCCGTCGACCGACAGCTACTGCCACGCGCTGGCAGGGCGAGCCGAGGCAGGTTTACTCGCCGCCGGCCACGAGGTGGTCGTGCTCGACCTCTACGCCCAAGGGTTGCGGGTCGCCATGAGCGCAGAAGAACGAGTGGCGTATCACGGCGAATCACCGATCATCGATCCCGTGATCGCCGAGCACGCCGCGCTCGTGCAGCGCGCCGAGGCGCTCGTGTTCGTCTACCCGACGTGGTGGAGCGGCCTGCCGGCAATCCTCAAGGGCTGGCTCGAACGGGTCATGGTGCCAGGTGTCGGGTTCGTTCTCGACGAACGCACCAACAAGGTGCGACCCGGCCTCGGCCAGATGCGTCGGCTGGTGGGGATCTCCACCTACGGCTCGCCCAAGATGTATGTGCGGCTGATCAACGACAATGGCCGACGAATCATCACTCGTGCACTGCGGATGAGCTGCGGGCTGCGTGTGCGCACCTCGTGGCTCGGGCTGTACGCGATCGACACGTCGACGTCCGCCGAACGCCACGCGTTCCTGGCCAAGGTCGAACAGAAGATGGCGGGTCTGTGATGACCCGAGCGCTGGTGGTGTACTGCCATCCGTCGTCCGAGTCGTTCGTCGCCGAGCTACGCAACCGGGTCGTTGCCGCACTCACCGCAGGAGGCGCCGAGGTTCGCCTCACCGACCTGTATTCCGACGACTTCGATCCGGCGTTCAGCGCTGATGAACGGGCCGACCACCTCGAACCGGGCACCGACCCGTCGATCGCCTCCTACGCCGACGACCTCCAGTGGTGCGACACGCTGGTGCTGGTGTATCCCACCTGGTGGTCGGGACAACCAGCGATGCTCAAGGGCTGGATGGACCGGGTGTGGGCGAACGGTGTCGCTTGGACCCTTCCCGACGGGGCGAATCGGCTGCGGCCCGGTCTCCGCAACATCCACCGACTGGTCGCGGTCACCACGCACGGCTCGTCGAAACTCATCAACATGGTCGAAGGCGAGAGCGGCAAGCGCACGCTCACCCGCAGTTTGCGCACGATGTGTCATCCCCTCGCCCGCACCACGTGGCTCGCGATGTACGGCGTCGACAACTCGTCCGACGAACAGCGTCGTGCGTTCCTCGACCGCACCGAACGCCGCCTCACCCGACTCGCCTGACAGCGCCGACCTGCGGCGATGAGTCTTCGCGCGGACAGGTCGCGCGCAAACTCATCGCGACGGCGGGTGGGCGGCGATCGCGGCGACGGCGACCGCGACCTGGGCAGCGACGGCGGCGTTGTTCTCGGCGAGCGCAAGGTTCGCCGGAACGCTTCGACCCTCGGTGGCGGCACCGATGCGGCCGAGTACGAACGGTGTGACCGCAGCGCCGGTGATCCCGGCGCGCTCGCAGTCCGCCAGGGCGTCGGTCAACACCCCGTCGAGTTCGACCGGGTCGAGTTCAGCATCCTCTGGGATCGGGACGGTGAGCAACATGCCGGAGCCGAGCCGGCTGCGGGCGGCGAAGATGCGAGCCACCTCGGCGGCCGACTCCACCCGGTGCGGCACCGGGAGGCCCGATGATCGGGTGTAGAACGATGGGAACCAGTCGTGCTGCCATCCGAGCACGGGTGCGCCGACGGTCTCGAGGAACTCGAGCGTGCGAGGCAGGTCGAGGAATGCCTTGGCGCCGGCCGACACGGTGATCACCGGATGCGAGGCGATCGCGTCGAGGTCGGCGGAGATGTCTCCGGTCAACTCGCTCCCCCGGTGCACCCCGCCGATTCCGCCCGTTGCGAAGACGCTCACCCCTGCCGCAGCGGCGATCGCTACCGATGCCGACACCGTCGTGGCGCCGAACTTCCAACGTTGGCCGATTGCGACCGCCACATCGCGTTCGGCGGCCTTGCGTGCGGGCCCCAGGATCCGGTCGCATTCGTCGTCGGCCAGTCCGAGCCGGACCACACCGTCGAGCACCGCCGTGACCGCTGGAATCGCCCCTCCCGCTCGCACCGCAGCGCTGCAACGCTCCAGCGCATCTCGGTTGTACGGCGACGGGAGCCCGAGGTGCGAGAAGATCGTCGACTCGAGTGCCACGATCGGCGACCCCTCCGCCAGGGCGTCGCGGATCTCGTCGGAACAAACCGGTGTCAACACCCCGTCAGGCTACGGCTCGCACCCGATGAGCGATGAGCGATCCGCCCGAATACCGACACGTGGCTCATCGCTCGGCAACGTTGACGCTCACCGCCTGATCGATGAACAGCGCGTCAGAAGGCACCGGCGAAGGCGCCGACGGGATTGCCATTGCTGATCACGCCCGGGTACTGCTCGATCGTGATCGCCAGTGCTTCGACGGCGCCCTCGACCGTGAAGGTCTCGATCTCGGGGTTCGGACCGAAGATGCCGAGCGAGATCACATCGCCACCCTCGACGACACCCCACAGTTGGTAGGTCTGGCCGTCGGGCAACGTCGGCAGGTCCCGGGCGAGCATGAAGCCGTGGCCATCCTGGTCGATGATCGCCTCGGCGGATGCCTGCGATCCCTCGGCGACCAGCGTGGTGGTGAGCGAATCGCGATCGGCACGAGCGAGTTCGACGGCGCTGGCCAACGGCTCGTTGGGGGCGTCGGCGCTGTCTGCCAGCCCGATCGCCACGAACGCAATCACCGCAGCGGCAGCGGCCGACATCAGCCACGGCGCAACGGCGGAGATCCGACGCCGACGAGGATGCTCGTCGAGCGACATCACCTTGGCGAGTTCTGGTCCGAGGGGCGGTGCCTGTTCACCGATCTCGTCGGAGATACGACCCCACAGGTCGTCGGGGGCATTCATACCGGTGAACGCCAACATCGTGGCCACTTCACGGTGGGCCTGCACCTCGGCTGCTGCGCGAGGACTCACTTGGAGGTAGTCGTCGACGCGTCGACGCTCGTCGGCATCGACAGCATCGAGCGCATAGGCGCCGAGCAACCCGTCGAGTTCGTAGGCATCGCCGGAAGCGCCCACCATGTCATGCATCGGTCCACCCATCTCAGTCGGCCCCCACGGTCACGCCAGCCTGAACGAGCTCTCCCCGGAGACGCTTCAGACCAGAGCGGATCCTACTCTTCACGGTGCCCTCGGGCTCGTCCAGCCGCTCGGCCACTTCCCTGTACGTCAACCCACCGAAGTAGGCCAGTTCGATCGCAACACGCTCGCCCTCCTGGAGCGATTCCATGGCCTCCCGTACGTGCCCGGCCAGCGCCATGTCCCACACCTCGCGGGCCACGTCGTAACCGCCGTCGGCCTGTTCGCGAGCTTCTCGTTCCTCACGGGTGCGACGCGACACGTCCGAGCGGATCATGTCGACCGAGCGTCCGTGGGTGTGCGCCAGCAGGAAGCTACGCAGCGTGCCGCGCTCGGGGTCGTAGCGGTTCGGTTCGTTCCAGAGTCGGACGAACACCTCCTGCACGATCTCCTCGGCGCGGGCATGATCGTTGAGAAGTCGCTTGGCCAAGCCGAACGTGGCGCCCGCATGGCGGCGGTAGGCCTCGGCGAGCGCGGCCTGCTGATACCGACCGATCGACACCACCAGTGACGCGTCGGATGCCTCGGTGTACTCGCGTCTCACATCTGGTATTCGTGGCAGGGCGTCCTCCCGGATGACGTTGCGGTCAGATTATTCCACGAGGGCGCGTGGAACGAACCTCGTCACGGTCTCGACGTGATGGGTATTCGGAAACAGGTCGAGCACGTCGACCCGTTCGACCACGTACCCCGCCTCGGACAGCAGTGAGACGTCTCGAGCAAGCGACACCGGATCGCAGCTCACCAGCACCAGCACCGGCGCTCCTGCGCCAGCGAGCGCGGTGACGCCCGGCTTGGCGAGCCCGGGTCGGGCAGGATCGGCCACGATCACGTCGACCCGAGGGGTTGGGCCATCACCGGTCGGCGCAGTCCATCCCGAGACGTCCGCCCGAACCACGCTGGCCGAGCGCCCGGCGAGGTTGTGTTCGGCGTCGAGGCACGCGAACTTCGACGATTCGATCACCGTGACGTGCCGCGCGGCGTCCATGGCAGCAACCGCGAACAGCCCGACGCCCCCATACGCGTCGACGGCGTGCCCCGCAGTCGCCAGCTCAGGCGCAGCGGCCTTCACGGCGGCGACGAGGAGTTCGGCGGCCTGCACGCCGGATTGGAAGAACGATCCGGCCGACACCCGCAGGTCGTGACCGGCCACCCGTTCGGTCAGCCACGCTCGTTCACCGATGTGGACCGTCGGCGGGACGCCCCGGATGCTCTTGCGGTACTGCTTGTCCCAGATGGCGGTGATGGCGCCTGTCGCCACCGATGTACGCAGCGTGAGTTCGGCGCCGGCGTCCGCTTCGATCATCGGGATGAGTCGGGACAACTTCGACTCGGCGATCGGACAGCTGGTGACCTCGACGACTTCGTTCGACCCCTGCGCTCGGTAACCGACCGATCCGTTGGGCCCGCCGACGACCCGGATCGTCGTGCGGTAGCCGAACGGGCTCACCGCACCACCGGCGTGCACGAGGTCATCGACGATCTGTGCATCGAGCCGGCCGATGCGGCGCAGCGACTCGCGCACGATCTCGACTTTCGCGTCGAGTTGGGCATCGGGCCGCAGATGCATCCAGTCGCAGCCGCCGCAGCCGTTTCGTCGATGCGAGCACGACGGTGCGTCCCTCAGCGGCGAGCGCTCGACGACCTCGATCAGGCGCCCGCGAGCAAAGTCCTTCTTGGCAATCTCGATCTCGACCTCGACGACCTCGCCGGGGAGCGCTCCCTCGATGAACACCACACGGCCGTCGGTGTCGCGGGCCATGGCCTCGCCGCCCGCGACGAGACGATCAGGAGTCAGTTGCATCCCCCCAGCGTACGGGCCAGCGCTCGGGCCAGCGCACAGCCGCGACTGTTCGATCGATCGGTCATCGCGCGACACTGGTTGGATGAGCACCGACACCGAGTGGTACTGGGATCTCCACCGCAACGTCGCCGTTCCGGCATCCGAACGTGGGTCCGGTGAGCACGTCCTCGGCCCCTACCCCACGCGCCACGATGCCGAGAACTGGAAGGCGAAGGTCGACGAACGCAACGAGGGCTGGGACGGCAACGACGACGAATGGGAGCGCACCGGCATGCCCGGCGACGACTAGATTTCGCCCTCGATGAGTCGTCCGATCCAGATTGCCCCGTCCGTCCTGCCCGCCGATTTTTCCAAGCTCGGCGAGGAAGTGGCAGCGCTCGAAGCCGCCGGTGTGGACCTGATCCAATGGGATGTCATGGACGGCCAGTTCGTCCCGAACCTCACCTTCGGACCCGACGTGATCGCGTCGGCCCGATCGCACACCTCCGTGCCGTTCGAGGCCCACCTGATGGTGTACACCCCCGATGTGATGGCCAAGCAGTACATCGACGCCGGGTGCTCACGTCTGATCGTGCACGCCGAAGCCTGTACGCACCTGCACCGCACGCTCGGCAACATCAACGAACTCGGTGCCAATGCCGCCGTCGCGTTGAACCCGGCCACCCCAGCTTCGACCATCGCGCACGTGCTCGACCTGGTCGACCTGGTGCTGGTGATGACGGTGAACCCGGGCTTCGGTGGCCAGGCCTACATTTCCTCGATGGAGCCGAAGATCGCTGAGATCCGAGCGATGATCGACGGCGCCGGCCTCGCCGATGCGGTCGATCTCGAAGTAGACGGCGGCATCGGGCCCTCGACGATCGCCGGGGCGGCAGCAGCAGGCGCCAACGTGCTGATCGCCGGAAGCGCCCTCTACAAGGACCCCGAGGGTCTCCAACACGCCGTCACCGACCTCCGCGCCCGCGCCGAGGCCGCCCGGCCCAAATGAAACTGAGGGGTCTGGCCCTTCAGTTTCATTCGGGTGGGCGGTACATGCCCCACATGTGGGGGCCGGTGGGAACGTCCCACTCCGATCGCACATCGAATCCGTGGTGGAGGTAGTACGCGACATTCTCGACCGTCTCGGTCTCGAGGTAGCACCCCAACCCGTCGGCGTCGGAGCGTTCGAACATCAGGTCCATCAACGCCGCACCGATCCCCTGGCGCTGCCAATCGGGATGCGTGCCCAGCAGTTGCAGATACCAGTGCATCTCGTGCGGCGTGTGTTCCTCCATCAACGAACCGATGATCGCGAAACGCTCCAGCCGGTCGGGCGGCGGTTCGGCGGCAGGCGGGTCGACCGTGAAGTCGATCTCGGGCCGACCCGGCGGGATCCACACCGCCACGCCGACGCCGTCGTCGGTGCACCACACCTCGCCGAGGCCGATCCAGCCACTCATCGCCGGCCGCATCACCTCCCCACCGGGAGCGAAGAACACCTCGTCCTCGGGATAGAGCCAACGAATCACCGGATCGTCGGCAAAGGCGCGAATCGTCGTGACGCACAGCGCTGATCGGTCGTCGTATGTTGCCCGCCGGACCTGCATGCAGCGATGGTAGGCCAACTCTGCGACACCCCTTCTCTACGATCGTCGGAGTGCCGATCTCTGCGACCCTCGTCGCTCCCCAACGTGCCCTCGCCGCGCTCGCCGCGGCGATCTCCAACGCCAAGGGAGCCGACCCCCTGGCGCCGATCACCGTTGCAGTGCCCACCAACACCTGCGGGGTGATGACGCGTCGAGCACTCGGACGCCAAGGCGGCATCGTCGGTGTCGACATGGTCACGTTGAACCGGCTGGCCGAATTGATCGCCGGACCGACACAGGCCGCAGCGGGCCGGTCGCCGATGTCCACCCCGGTGATCGATCTCACGATCGCCTCCTTGCTCGCCGACGATCCCGGGCCGTTCGGTGCGGTCGCCACCCACCCCTCCACGATCGTGGCGTTGCGCGACCTCCACGCCGAACTCCGTCTCGCCGACCCGACCGACGTGGCCAGGTTGCGCGACGAGTCGCTGCGCGGGCGCCAGGCCGTTCACATCAGCTCGAACATCAGCGCCGCGCTGGCGGACCAGTGGTACGACGAGGCCGATCTCTTCGCCGGCGCCACCCGGTCGGTCGAGGCCCAGGCACCCACCGGCTTGCGGAGCCTCGTGCTGTACCTCCCCCAGGAACTGCACGGGCTGGCGATCACGTTCGTGCGGGCGCTCGGCGAGCGGGCCGA
>ENA-OFDP01001212-OFDP01001212.1-metagenomes-genome-assembly--contig:-NODE-1212-length-10231-cov-2.459906_pt1 | contig 10231 bp, 12 predicted proteins | sample MGYA00153389_OFDP01 | MGnify analysis MGYA00153389 | reverse complement strand
ATCGCGGCGGACGGCGTGCCGATCAGCCTCCAGCGCGACCGTTGGCCCTGACAAACGAACCTGCTTACGCGGCGCGGCGGCTGTTCTCGCCGCTGACAAGTCGTCCGAATTCGCCAAGAAAATCTGTCCCCGCCTTTGTTCGCGCGACGAAGACATTTCGCCGGTCCTGATCGTCACGCTGGCGCGCCAGATAGCCGAGAGCGCCTAACCTGTTCAAGGCGCGTGTGACGACTGGTTTCGAGACGCTCAAATCGCGTGCCAAACCACGCACCGTATGGGGGCCAGGTGTTTCGTAAACCACCATCAGCAGCGCCATCTGGCGGTTGGTGAGATCGGGATGGCCCGAGCGGACATAGTCCAGCAGGGTGTTCATCCAGTCGGTCAGCATAGATCGCGGCACAGGTAATTCCTCGGATGCCCCCGTCGATACAAGGGCGGTTTATCGAGGGAGAACGTGCGGCGGGCGAAACGGTTGCGTCGGGGGCTTACCCGAACCGCGCCTGTAGCATTGTCCAGACCGCGCGCAGCCCGAGCGCCTCGCCGCCCTTCGGGCGTCCGGGCTTGGCTGCTGGCCTCCAGGCAAATGTGTCGAGATGCAGCCACGGTACCCCATCGGGTACGAAGCGTTGCAGGAACAGCGCCGCCGTTACTGCGCCTGCGAAACCGCCGTCGGGCGAATTGTTGAGATCGGCGATGTCCGATTTGAGCATGTCTTCGTAACCGGCGTGGAGCGGCAGACGCCACAGCGGGTCGTCGGTGGCGATGCCTGCTGCCAGCACCGATGCGGCGAGGTCGTCGTCATTGGCGAAGGTTGCAGGCAAACTTGTGCCGACCGATGAGACCAAGCCTAACGGCGCAGTGTGTGGCCCCAGCGCGTAGTCGGGTGCGATCGCTTTGGCGACCAGATCGGGCCGCGGTGGCTGCACGCGCGTGTCGATATTCTGACCGTAATAGCTATATGGCCAGCCGTAAAAACCCGCGTCGCGTACCGAGGTCAGGTAGTCCGGCACCAAATCGCTGCCAAGCTCATCGCGTTCATTCACCACCGTCCAGAGCGCGCCGCTGGTTGGCTCCCATGCGAGTCCGTTGGGGTTGCGCAAGCCCGAGGCAAACACGCGATGAGAGCCTGTCCCGATGTCTATTTCCCAGATTGCCGCGCGCCCAGCTTCGGCTGCCATACCGCGTTCACCCACGTTGCTGTTTGAGCCTACGGTGGCGTAAAGCTTGGTCCCATCGGTGCTGCTGATGATGTTCTTGGTCCAGTGATGATTTATTGGACCACCTGGGAGGTCCGCCACCTTCTCGCCCGCTGCGCTAATCACGGTATCGCCGGCAGTGTAAGGAAACCGGAGCACTGCATCGGTGTTGGCAATATAAAGATTGTTGCCGATGAGCGCCATGCCAAAAGGCGAGTTCAAACCTTCGAGAAAGTTTGAACGCACATCCGCCACACCGTCACCATCGGTATCTCGCAACAAAGTGATGCGGTTGGCACTGGGCACAGCGGCACCTGCCCGCTTCATCACCAAGCCCATCACCCAACCTTTGATGCCCTTGCCGTCCTCCGGCTTGGGCGGCGCATTGCTTTCCGCGACCAACACATCGCCGTTAGGCAGCACGAATAGCCATCGCGGGTGATCCAGTCCAGTGGCAAACGCCGCGACGCGTGTGCCCGGTGGTGATTGGGGCAGCGCACCAACTGGCCAACCCGTGGCGGGCGCGATATTTACGGTCGGAATAAGAGTTTGATTTGGTGCCGGCAACGCGGGTCTCGGCCCAGTGCCGTCCGCTACTTGCAGCTTGGCCGTATCACCGCAAGCGGTGAGAGTCAGCACAAACAGGCCAATCAACGTGTTGCATAGACACGAACGCGAACGCTCACGTTTACGCAACACGTTGCAATCAACCGTCAAATCTTGCCTAGCACGACCAGAATGATCAGGATCAAAACCACCAACCCTAATCCACCGCTAGGCCCGTAACCCCAGCTTTTGCTGTGGCCCCAGGACGGCAATGAGCCAATAAGCATCAGAATTAAAACGATCAACAGTATGGTTCCCAAGCTCATGTGGCTCTCCTAGATGTTGTGATTAGGTCGAATTATCAGCGTGGGACGGGTGCTGGGGGTGGCGTCACGATGACGGTAGTGCTATCACCGGGCTTGCCGGGTTCACCCTTTACACCGTCCGCACCGGGAGCGCCTGGCGCGCCTGCGGGACCTGGCACAGCGACTGGCACGGGTACCGCCACTGGTACGGCCACCGTTGAAGGCGACGCAGGCACGTTAACAACGGTAGGTTTTTCGCATGCTGCCAACGTCAAAGCGGCGAGCGGTGCTGAAATCAAGATCGAATATTTCATGTTGAGTCCTTTGTAAGTGGGAAATTGTGACGCCAAAGGCTTTAATTCACCATTGAATAATCCGTGGGAACCTTGGCTATCGAAGTCGGCACAATCAAATTCTAGCGGGATCTCCCAAATAGTTCAGTGCGCTGGCGAACACAACGGCACCTTTTTGTACGCCTGTATGTAAGTCAGCGGGCCGCTGCGGCACGCTGGGCGTTGCTGCGCTGCTGAATTCCTTTACAGCCGACGTCACCCGGTTTGGCGGCGTCAGACTCACCGCGATCGATCAGCGGCAATAACGCCGCCAGCGGGTTCGCGAGCGCCAGCAAAAAGGCGACGCCAAGTTTGCGCGCCAATGGGCCTTTTTCGATTGACACGGCCGGACTGGCAAAAGTCCCCCGCACCAGCAGGGGCGTGCGCAGTGTCAGCGGGCTGAAGTCTTTCGGTGTCACGACCGCCCGCAAATCGAGCGCTTCGGTCGCAAGCGATAACGAGCCATCGATCCAGATTGCCGAATCGGTGGTATCGAGCACCATCACCCGCGGCCGGAACACGCCGCGGTCGGCGACCAGATCAGCAACGCCACATTGCACTGTCAGAGTTTTGTCGCCAGTCAACAGTAAACCCAGGCTTTCGGCCAGATCCAGCCCGGCCGCCTCAACAACCAAATGAGAAACCTTGCCATCCTTCAACTGGCTGCGAAAATCGCCCTTCAGCGTGGCGAGAATTTCCGCCGTGGAGCGGCCTTGCCCCTGTAAGGCGGTTTTGCCGTTTAGCGTGCCCGATACAAAAGACGGCTTGCCGGGCTTGCGGCTCTGATTAATCCAGCGTTCGAGGCGCACGCCGTCCCAACGCAAATTTGCATTCCACACGGCGATGGACTTTTGCCCATTCAACGCGAGGTTCCCTTTCAGATGGCCGCCGCCGGTGCGCGCGTCGAGATTATTCAGTGTCAGTACACCATCGGCTAATCGTAAATGGCCTTGCATCGGTTGCAATGGGTCCAGCAGTCGGGTGCTCAGATCGAGCTCACCGAAGTCAAGAAACACATTGGCATCCATGCTACGCAGCGCCTTCAAGTCGAAAGGGCGGTTGGGCAGCACCATGCCCTTGCGGTTGCGCGGCGCGTCTGGCGTCATACCGATGGCCGGACCCAGGTCGGCCAACAGCAGACGGGCACCGCCAAGGCGACCCGACAACAATGGCACCTTGAGACCCGTTTCATACATAAAGGCACCGTTCAGGCGGCTTGATCCAACGGTAGCATCGTCGATCAACACGTGCCACACGTCGGCACGACGCACGATCACGCCCTCAGCACGAAACGCCGATGTTGTCGGCAGCGTCACCCCCAGCGGTTCTCCGACGGCCGCCAGCGATGGGCCCTTCATGCTGAATCGCCCGGTGAAACCACTCAAGCTGCGCGCGTCGGTCGCGGTACCATTAAAGACAAACTCGGCGCGACCGATGGTAGCGTTAAGCTTCACGCCAACCGGCACGGCATAGGTTCCGTCAGTCGTCCATGGCAGCATCCCGGACGAAACCAGCGTGACCTTGAGCGGCAGGGCACGGTACTTTCCGGTGGCGTTGGCTTGCAAAACCTTGCCGGCGTTTGTCGTCCCAGGTGTCGCTACGGCATCAGCGAGTGACAATTTCACATCGACATCACTGTCCAATATCTCGTCGCGATATTTGACCGTGCCACTGGCAACTTGCAAATTGCCAAACACCACGTGCGGCTTTAGGAGACCGTTTGAAGTCGATGGCGGCACCGTTGGGTTGGATCCGAATTGCCAACTGGCGCGGCCGTCTGCCAATCGTTCCAGATGGCCATCTACCGTGGCGGCCTTCAGGCTGTCGATTCTGATTTGTTCTCCGCCATAGGCGCGCCACAGATCGATGTAACGCAGTTCGAGCGCAACTTCGCGGGCAATGAACATGTGCGGCGTCTTGCTCCACGCTGGTGCGCCAACATCTACCGCCGGTAAATACACGCGTACCCCGCCGATAAAGCGAATCTGGAACGATTTTTCAGTTGACGTGGCAGACGGGCTACCAGCGGTCGCTACACCAGCAGCCGGAGGAGCGGCGAACGATACGCGGCGATCCAATTTTTCCGACAACAAGCGCTGCAACGGTGAAGCAAGGAACGGCCAACCCAGCCACTCGCCGAGCGCAATCCCTAACATTAACGTCGCAATCACCGCCGCTGAAATGAGCAGCCAACGACTTTGCCAGGCAGGACGAGGTGGCATCTCACTCATCTGCATTGCTCGCATGACAAGCCGCCGGATTAGTGCCGATCGACACTTGCCAAAACGTGCGTCTTAATGGGGAGCCCAACAAAAAATATTCAGTGACACCGCGAGCGCTGCGTGGTTGGAGTTGAAAGTCAAGCACTGGCGCGCCGTTTCGGACATTTATGGCCTGAGATGCCCGCCAATGCTTGTGTTTGTTCTAAAAAAATCATGCTGAAACCCCTAGCGTTACTGCCGTATGAAATCCAGCAAGTCAATTGTCAGACGTTGCTTTTCGGAGGCGAACAAACCATGCGGTGCGCCTTCGTATTCGATCAGATTGGATTGTGCGATACCTTTTGCGGCTGCGCGCCCGGAAGCATCGATAGGTACGATCTTGTCACTCGTGCCGTGAATAATGAGCGTTGGCACCTTGAAGGCGGGCAGGTCACTGCGGAAATCGGTAGATGAAAACGACTTCGCGCATTCAAGCGTTGCTTTAAGGCTGGCTTGCATCGCCACTGTCCACGAAGCCAGCATCAATTGTTCGCTCACCGGATGCGAGATCACACCGACACCGTAAAAATCCTTGAAGAACCCGGCAAAAAATTTCGCGCGATCTTCCTTTATCCCCGCGGCGATTTTGTCGAACACCGACTGCTCGGTGCCTTCCGGGTTGTCGCTTGTTTGCAGCATGAACGGCACGACAGAAGAAATGAGCGCAGCCTTCACCACCGATTTTCCGCCGTGGCGGGACATGTAGCGGGCAACTTCGCCGCCACCCATCGAGAACCCGACGATGACGGCATCTTGCGCACCTGTCTGCTCGATGACGGCGGCGAGATCGTCCGCCAGCGTGTCGTAGTCGTAACCGCTCCATGGCTGTGAAGATCGACCGAAGCCTCGGCGGTCGTAGGTGATGGCGCGATAGCCCGATTCGGCAATCGCCATCGCCTGATCCTCCCAGCTGTCCGCCGAAAGCGGCCAGCCATGCAGGAGGACGACCGGGCGACCTGAGCCCCAATCCTTCACATAGAGTTTGCTGCCGTCTGCTGTCGTCACGTAATTCATATCATGTTGCTCCGTTAATGTTGGCCACCGACCTGGTGAATTTAGTTATTTGAGCGTGTCGCCAGCGCCAAGGGCCGCACGCTTGGACTGCTCAAGGGCATTCTCGCGTTCAATCCGGCGGCTGACGACTCTAAGCGCGAGCGCCCTTCTGCGCATCGCGTTCGATGTGATGCCCTCGCCTGCACTTGCCTCGAGATCGTTCAGGTTATCGTTGGTGTTCTTTTCAAATGTCGGTTCTACCATGGACGAAGCTCCTTCGCTAATTTTGACCTATGGATCATTCTGTGTACGGCGCGAGCAGAGCGAATCTCAGCTGGTTGCCGTTGGCTAATTCTGCCGGCGTGGCAGGCGCTATCATTTGCAGGCGGTTTATCACGCGACTTGTCTCACTGACCGATTGAAACGCCGCAAGTCGTGGACAACAGGCCGCGCTGCCGGAAGAGACAATGTCGCCGGGTAACCTTTCCGAAGACGCTTTCGCGACGCATCGCTGTATTCTGCCGTTTCCGGCACAAACCGCAGTATTGCCCGGTGTGGCGAATGCGAATGCTCAGACAATGCGCTTGTCGGGCGCGCAGACTTTAATCGGTCGCCATGCGTACGTTCGGGATCTATCTCGCACAAACCTGTAAGCGAGACATGTGTGGCGTACGCCGCGTCGGTAAAGGTCAGCGTGGCTACGCAATGTTGTGCAAAAGCGGGCCGTCCGCTGAAACACCACAACGCACCGCTTGCATCCATTTCCAGAAAATTGATGGGGCAGCTGATTGCAGCACCGTCGTTGTTGTGAACGGTCAGCATCAGCACGTTAACGTCGTTTAGGCAAACGCGAAGGCGCGTGTGTTCATCAACACTTCGGCTGTTTACTCTCACCTGCTGGTTAATGGCTCGAAGCTTCACGCCGTTCGTCTGCTTTCCATCTCGCTGGACCGCGGGACCAGCACCGGCCTGAAGCAGAGTGAAAGGCGATCTCGTTTTGTCAAGAAAACGCCGTCTTTGGTTGGATCAGTTTTATCGTGCATTTCTATCCAGTTTTTTTTCAATGCACCAGGAAGCTGGAACAGGATGGAATTGTTGCGCGTAAATTTCACGCCGACTGTGTGCCAGCGTACATAGGCACGAAAAATTTTCACGTCGAGATTTTGCGTAGGTGCGTGCCAGCGCACACACCCGCGATCCGACGTGCGCTAGTGTTAGTTTGATGCGAGCGTATTCGCGCTCGTCACACGCAAGCAGAAATGCGTGTATTCAGTCCCCACCAAGAAAAACATCCTCGCGAAAATGGCGCGGTACACCTACCGTTATCTCCGTCATGCGCCTACTCCTTCAGCGCTTGCTCGGGATTAATGTGTTTGTAGCCCGGCGAGACCGGCAAACCGTATCAACCCCCTATTAATATCAGGAGAGCCAAAATGAACGTACCTAAATCACTTATCTCAACAGCTGTCGCAGTGTCGATCGCAGGCGCAGTCGGCTTTGCATATGCGCAGTCGAACCAGAACAACATCAACGTCAAGCCGAACAGCAACCTCACGCAAACGCAGAGCGACGCAGCACTGCCATGCCAACCAACGCCGTTTAACCCGCACTTGCCAGCCGATGCAGGCAATCGCGGCAACACGACGTCCAACAATTCAACCGATTGTGCAACGCCCGTTGCGACGACAATGGTACCGGCGCGGACTGAGTATCGCGCCCCCACGCCAGTCGTCGTTCAAACCGACGCGACGATGCCCAACCAGCCAGCGCCGTTCTCCGGCAACACATCCGTGCGCACGACGTCAGAGCCAACCCCGGTATACACGGCTCCAATGAATGACACGAGCACTATGTCAAGCGAGCGTATGCCCCGCGAAGATCGTAACTAGAGTCCAGCGCTCTATGCGTGTCGCGATATGCTAACGAATGTGCGGCGAGCAAGCCATGGGCTGACGCAATCATGACGAAAGTCGGATTGGGCCAGAACCATGGCACTCGTCGCGACGCGTCGGGCCTCACGTTGCCCATGGGTATGCTATGTGCACTGTTAATCGCGGGCATTTACGCGCCACATGTTTGGTCAGCCAAGCCCACAGCCACGTCGGCAGTTGCCAACAAACCCTCACTCGTTGCGGAAGCGCGGTATGCCAACTTTGTGAAGGAAAAACCATCAGACGATGCACGCCATATCGCTGATTGGGTGGCAGACTCGCGCGACAATGCGCGCGCTGAATTCTTCATCATCGATAAAAAAGCTGCGCGAATTTATGTGTTTGACGCCGACGCGCAGCTTAAAGGATTAAGCGCAGTCTTGCTCGGTTTTGCGAAGGGTGATGATTCCGCGCCGGGCATCGGTTTAAAGCCTCTGAAAGCGGTGAAAGCTGACGAAAAAACCACGCCCGCCGGACGCTTCGTTGCCGAACGCGGTCGCAACACGAGTGGCGAAGATGTGATTTGGATAGACTACGATGCAGCGGTGTCGATGCATCGTGTGCGTACAACCAACGCCAAGGAGCGCAGACTGGAGCGGCTGGCGACTGCAACTGTGGATGACAATCGCATTTCTTTCGGTTGCGTTAATGTGCCTGTCGCCTTCTACAACACGCATATCCGGCCAGTATTTGCCAAACAGCGGGCAATCGTTTATGTGTTGCCCGAAACGAAGACCTTACAGCAGATGTTCAAATCCTACGACGTCGCTGCGAGGCACAGCCTGCCAGCGAAGTGACGCTTATGCACGTTACGACCACTTATAGCGCAACTGAAATTTTCAGTAATTAGCTTAACCACCGTCATCGCCAGGCTAACCTGCTCGCAATGCCTGTAAGGTGTTTCGAAGGCCTTCTTGTTCGACTGACTTGTCCAAAACATAGTCCGCACCTAATTGAAGGGCGCGCTGTTTTATTTCTGGCGAAGCGTGATTGGTAAATACGATGATCCGCGGCATTGGTGTCAAGCCTGCCCGGCGCACTTTCTCGATAACTGCCAGGCCGTTGCCTTCACGTAAATTTAAATCGACGATGATGGCGTCTAACGAACCCGCAAGTATGGCCACGACGGCTTCTTCCTCGGTGTCGGCGAGGCCGACTATTTCCACCTGTCCAGGAATATGTAAAAAGACCAGCATAGAATCTAGGACACTCGGACTGTCCTCGACCACAAATACACGAAGTAATTTACTCACGGGACCTCAACCTCTACGCAACGAAAATTGATCTTGAGTAATGCCGCGGTCGGCCCATCCGTTTCGACATCGATATTGTCATGTCCAACATATTTACAGAAAACGGCGACTGACACAAAGAAAAACGGCGGCACCGAAGTGCCGCCGCGGTTGGATTGCGCTTACTTGCCGTCGCGGTCTGAATCACCAGGAACAGCGCGCTCGATGGAATCACTCACGCGATCCCATGCGTCACGCGAAGCCGGTTTTGCACGATTCCAATCGAGGCTGGAATTTCCACGCGCTGAATTCCAGTCACGGGACATATCAGACTCAACTTCATCAAAGCTACGACCTGCGTGCTTACTGTACGAGCTAACGCCGTATGTGTATGCCGGGCCATAATCATCATAGGTGGCGCCATCAACGTAAGGGCGGCTGGTGTAGTTCTCACGCCAGTACGTCTCTTCGACGGTCGGGTCTATCATTTCCGCAACGCCTTTGCCGGCAAGACCGCCGACGATGGCACCGACTGCCGCGCCAATGACTGTGCCGACCGGGCCAACTACTGTACCGGTTGCAGCACCAATCGCTGCACCCGTACCGATTGCTGCAGCGGCACCGCCGAGAGCGGCACCGATGCCGGTGCCAATTGGATGCGCACCTGGTGCGTCGGTAATAGGATCGCGGTTGGTGGCTTCGGTGGTTTTGATAGTGTCTGTTTTATAGCTCATGTTTGTATCCTCAGAAAGTTATGTTGTCGTGCTGGGTGTGTCGCGTTAGCGGGTGCTGGGGCGACGAATGAAGTTGACGATGGCGAGGAGAATAACGGCGCCGACGAATGAGACAAGCAATGCAGGAATGCTGAAGTTATCCTGATTGATCGTACCCACACCGACGAGCGGCGAAATTATCCATCCGCCAAGCATGGCCCCGACAATACCAACGACAACGTTCAAAAACATGCCTTGTTGTCCGTTCGTCTTCATGACAATGCTGGCGAGCCAACCAATGAGACCTCCTACAATTAACCAGATGATGAAGTTCATATTTGGGCCTTTGCAAAGTTAAACAACGTTTTTGAAGCACCATTGCTTGAATGGGGGCAATGTAATGACGATGTTAGGCGCCACATTTGAGCACCGCCATTCCGAAAGCTCGCGTCTGCTACCTCGTTAATGCCGATTGAATTGTCAGCATTTACCTACAACGAATTGATGAATTAATGGCTTCGGGATCAACTGGCCACCGAGATTATTGACGGCTCAGAATTTCACTATTGCGACATAAAGCAATGCTTGTCAGGCGTGTGATGTCCACACAAAAAACTTGGCACCCCAATTGAGGCGCGCACCTGTCACGCGCGTTGGGTTAGCGCACCTTAGTTGTTGGTACTGAGTCCACGGAGGAAATTGGGTTTCCTGACCAATTCAAG
>ENA-OFDP01001211-OFDP01001211.1-metagenomes-genome-assembly--contig:-NODE-1211-length-10233-cov-3.210945_pt1 | contig 10233 bp, 15 predicted proteins | sample MGYA00153389_OFDP01 | MGnify analysis MGYA00153389 | reverse complement strand
CAAACGACTCGATGCCGAAACGGGTAGTTTTACTACCTAGTTGACATGCTAAATAGCTGCAACGCCTGATTGATGAGGGCCCTGACCCGCGCGAGTTAAAACGCGACCGATAAGCCACCGCCAAGCTACATGCCGACAAGTTAGCTACCGTAACAGTCGGCGAAGTGTGGGCCGCTTACATTGCAGAACGCCGCCCATTATGGGGGGACCTGCACTATCGCGACCACATCAACAAGACCAAGACCGGGGGCTTACCATCTGGTCGCCGTGGAGGTGGCAAGCAATTGACCAAGCCAAGGCCACTGGCTGCCTTTATGCCGCTTCCACTGAAAGATCTTGACCAATCCACGGTTGAACGCTGGGCTGCTCGTGAGGGTAAGGCCCGCGCTGCATCTGCCCGGCTTTCATGGCGACTTTTAACGGTATTTCTTACTTGGTGTGGCGAACAGCCCGAATATGCCACCCTCATACCAGCGAAGAACCCAGCCAAAACAAAGAAGGCCCGCGAAGCCTTGGGCAAGGCCGGAACTAAATCGGATGTGCTGCAGCGCGGGCAACTGTCTGTATGGTTTGCCGCCGTGCAACAGTTGCAGAACCCAGTGATTGCCTCCTGCCTGCAAATGATGCTGCTGACTGGTGCAAGGCCGGGCGAAGTGCTGGCGCTGCGCTGGGCAGACGTGAACACGCAATGGAAGGGAATCAGCATCAAGGACAAGGTAGAGGGAACCCGCGAGATTCCCGCAACGCCTTACATGCTGCATTTGTTGGCTGCCCTGCCCCGCCGCAATGAATGGGTGTTTTCAAGTCAAACCAGCGCCAGCGGCTGCCTTACCGAACCCAACAACCCGCACACACGCGCCTGCAAAGCCGCTGGCCTTGAGGGGCTGACCTTGCACGGGTTACGCCGTTCGTTTTCAAGCCTAACCGAATGGCTGGAAACGCCCGCCGGGGTGGTTGCACAGATTCAAGGACACAAACCGAGCGCCACGGCTGAAAAGCATTACAAAGTCAGGCCGCTTGAACTGCTACGGGTTCACCATGAAAAGATTGAAGCGTGGATTTTGGAGCAGGCTGGAATAGCGTTTGATGCCAAGGCCGCGCCCGGTGCTTTGCGCGTGGCCTGAAGCTATAACGGGTAAAGTGGCTCGAATCTACGAAAACATACAAAAATATATATAATTTAACCATGAAGCTGATAGCGTTTCAAGGCACTGCATTGGTTGATTTACGGAATTTTCCAAACAGTACCATGCGCGACGCCGGGTATCAGTTGGACAAAGTACAGCACGGCTTGCAGCCTGATGATGCCAAAGCCATGCCAAGTATCGGGGCTGGTGTGATGAAGCTTCGTATCTGGGATGAAGCAGGAACATTCCGGGTGGTGTATGTCGCCAAGCTGGCAGATGCCATTTATGTGCTTCACTGTTTTCAGAAGAAGACCGAGCAAACCGCCAAGCGTGACATTGATTTAGCCCGCAAGCGGCTCAAGGAATTATTGAAGGAGTTAAAAAAATGACCGCCACACAACGATTTACAAGCGTCTGGGATGCCTTGGAAAACACGCCCCAGGAAGCCGCCAGCATGAAGGCGCGCTCTGCACTCATGATGGCCCTGGCCGAAGTCATCTGTGAGCGTGGCATGACTCAGGGCGAAGCCGCTGCCCTGTTTGGTGTAACCCAGCCCCGCGTGTCTGACCTGGTGCGGGGCAAGATAAACCTGTTTTCGCTGGACACCTTGATTGATATGGCTGCGACGGCTGGCATGGCCCCGACGGTGACAGTTTCCAAACCCAAAGTACTGCACCGCAAGCGCGTCAAGCGTACCGCCGCGAATGAATTAGAAGCTGCATGAAATACCGCGAAGCCCTGGCGCGTTTTATTCAGGGCAAAAAAGACGGGGCCGATAGGTACATTCACACCAACCAGCCCCTGACCACAATTGAAAGTAAATTCAAAAATGGCTAACGAAACTGTAACTCAAGACACCGACGACCGGACAGAGCTGGCCCGCGAGGCGGCTGGCGAAATAATGTGCATTGGCCAAATGCTTGCGCGTGAAGAAAATCATGATGGGTTCGATGCCATCTTGCGAGGTGCGTTACAGCGCATTCACGCCCTGTCTAGTGTTTGTCTATCAGTGACTGGTGGCGACGATGGGCGCACCACGGCAGAGATGCATGAAGTGATATTTGGCAGCGAATTGAAAGCCGCCTAAAACAGTTTTAGCTCCAGCTTAGCCAGCGACTAATTACCGCTGGCGAAAAGTCGGACACCTTCACCGACAGGCTGGGGCTCCTATTTGAAGCAATACCTTGAAGGGGTGCGATAGTGAAAACCATTCCCTTGCCTGATGGTGTGGGGCACGAAGCCTGCAATAAAACCATTGATGAATTGTTGCAACTGGTTGCCTCACAACGTGCATTGCTGGAATCTACAACTGCAAGCCTTAAAACTGCTGTTGAGACCATTGCAATATTCAATTCACTAATGGCTTTGATGCCGCCTGCCAAGACTGAAAAGCGTAAGAGAGGTGCGCCCAAAAAGAAAACAAATGACTTTGCAATACTGGAGATTTTCAATAGCACCATGTTGCCAGAATTTCAAGCTGCCAACAGTAAGAAAGACCCGTCAGATTTAGACGTACTTACTTGGTATTTTGAAAAAGAATTTAAACGCAACGGCTTGCGTGCTTCGCGTGTGCGCAGCAAGGAGTTTCAAGGCAAATTAAAGACTTTTCGAAATAGGCTTGGTGATGTGCGCAACCCTATCGCAAAACTTCCCGTTAAATAGGCATTTTTCGGGATAGATACGCCTCTACAGTCCTAATATCAGGTCAACGCAGCGATGCGCCACTTGTATCGGTTAGCAGGCCCGCTAATTGATGGTTCAACTTAATTAACGAAACGCAGTGATGCGCCGTATATATGCAAAATCAGACCGCTTTAAATCATAGTGTGGAGCCGATGCGTAATGCACACGCCCCACAACAGTTCACCCCGCTGGAACTGGAAACCCGTCCTACCGTGGACACCGCCGCATATTCGCACTACATGCATATCGCGCCGCAAACCGCCCGCATTCATGCATGCAAGGAAACGGGACCAATACGCCCCTTGCGCATCCCTGGAAGTGCAAAGCTGCATTGGCCAACTGCTGAAATTAAACGTGTGCTAGGCGTGGCATGAGAGCCGCCGTGATGGCGCTGGCGCTGCTGATATGGTGCGCTACACCTTCTGGCTGGTGGAGGGCTGCCAAATGAAAACACCCGACACCACAAAAGCAGTATCGAGCGTTACCCGGCAAGGTTCATTCATTATCGGCGCTGGAGACTTTCCCGTAAAGCAAAACACCGTTACAGCCGACGTGCTGGCGCGGCTGCTGACCGGAGAACGCCTGACAAGTCTTGACACCGTGTATGAGGCAAGCACGACCCGGCTGGGTGCAGTCGTGTTTTATCTTGTCAAGAAATACGGCTGGCAAATTGAATCTATCGACAAGGCCGCTGGGTGCAAAGATGGCCGCGTTGCATGGGTTTCTGAATATTTCTTATCGAGCGAAACCCGCATACACACGCTGGGTGCTGGGGCTGGGCAGTGGTGCGCTGCCGTAAGAGCGGCACGCACTAAACGCCGGGCACACGCCGCCCAAGCACGCCGTGAAGCCAGCCGCGCAAATGCTGCCCGCAATGCTTACCGCCTACAGCTTGGGCAAGGGACGTTATTTGAGGGGTGTGCGATATGAGCAGAGTAAATCCACAACGCGACCCACGGGGGCACAGTTTGCGCATCTACAGCGACGTTTACGACAGCCCCGCCTTTGTAGTCTTGTCACCGCATGATGTGCTGGCCTATCTGGCATTGCTACGCGAGCTGAAGGGGTACAACAACGGTGACTTGTCATTACCCCTAAGCCGCGCCAAAAAATGCGGCATCAGTCATCACCTGACGCTGGCCCGCAGCCTTCGCGCCTTATGTGCCGTTGGATTGGTGGCAGTGACCCGCAAAGGTGGATGCACGAAAGGCGGCCAACGCTTGCCGAATCTTTACCGCATGACCGACCGCGAGTGTTACGCCATTCCTGCAAAACATCTGGAGGCAATACCGGAAAGCAACGAATGGAAGCGCGTAACCAGCGTAAAGCTTGGCCTAGAACTAATTGCGGCCAGTGAAGCCGCTATCAAAACTGGACTTGTAGAAAAAAAGGCCCTAGGACACGGCGTGACAGCGACTACATCACCGCGTGTCCTGGTCAGGGCAAAAACTAGGACACCGCGTGACACATGGAATGCCGGACTAGGACACGGCGTGACTATGGCAGAAAAGGCCGCAAACCTAGCACCCATGCGGGCTACAGCCGAGTTTTCTGTATCAGGTGAAAAGGTAGGCCATAGGACACCGCACATACCACCTTTATATCTTTACCAGTCCAAGGGGCAATCAGACTGCATTCACGAGCATGGCAGTTATCAAAGATTGACCGCAAAGCCCGCGCAGCTGTTCACAAACTTATTCAACTGAAAGCAAACCATGACCGCATACACCAATCACCATTTGACCGCTGAACACGTCAACGACAAAAGCGGCCCCGCCGTGATGCTGACCCAGCAAGAAGGCATAGAAGACGCTGAAACCATCATCATTCACCCGTGGCAACTTGTCGCGGCTTGTCAGCACCTGGGACTGACTGCAAGCGACCCCAAAGCTGCACATGACATTGCCACATTGCAGCGCCGCATGTTGGCACTGCGTGACCGTATCGACAACCTAACCGATTGGATGGAAAAGTTCAGCGACCACAAGCACGCCGACCTGACTTATGAAATGACGCAACTACATGCGCTGCAAGACTTGGCCTGCGAGTGGTGCCATGACCTAGATGACAACGCGACAGCCACGCCTAACGCCGCACTGTCCACGGTGGATTGTGAAAACAAAACCGAGTGCAAAACTGCACAGACCGCCCAAGCTGAATTGCTGTGAAGGTTTGACCATGAAAAAATCAGTCAATCCCGAATTGGCCCGAACCATCAATCAGCAAGCGTATGCTGGCTGCCCTTCAATTCCCTGCCATTCGAACGACGCTAGAGGAAAAGGCACGCGCAATGCTTAAAGACGGCAGGAGCTTGGAGGAAACACTCCGCGAAATTAGAGTTGCGGGATTGCGCAACGAAACGCCCGAGCCGTGAGCATTTTCATTTCTGCGCCTTACGCCCGCGTGTATGCCCGCGCGAGTTATGCAACCAGTACGCGCTGGTGTGTGCGCCCGTGCGCGAGACCACAGACGGGACAGCCTGAGTTTTCCGATGCCTTGACACGGGCGCGTGCAGCTGTGCGCGAAGCACTTTAAAACAATCGAACTCATCAATAAGTAAGGAGCCGCACCAATGCCTAAAAAAGACCGCGCCAGAATCGACTACATGCCCGGTAACGCCGCCCTTGAAGCGCTGGGGCTGGCTGCTGATATGTTCCCTGAGATGCGCCCTCAGGCCCTGCTAGACAAGCTGGTGATAACGGGGCTCTGCGCGTTGCACTGGAAAGCGCCTGCACTGTACGGGGCAGACCGCGACCTCTGGAGGTTGCCGCAGGAATTAAAGCCGGGCAGCTACCTGTAATAACAGTGAGAAAACAGGTGCCGCGCCGGGAAACGCCCTGCACAGTGCCGTAAAGTAGAGCGAAATAGAAAGCCGCAACCGGGATAAGGTGCTGTAAATAACGGTGAAAAACGGTGCTGGGGCTGGGAGTGTCCGGCTGCACCGATTGGTAAACAATTAAAGGAAATCAAAGCCCGCTGCGTGCGGCTTTTGCCGTCTTTGACCAAGGGTTTTCATATATTCTCCGTCTTTTTACCCGTTGTTACACTGAACCTTAACTTTTGAAAACGGGAGAATAACGAAAAAGATTGTCACAACTATATTAGTCACCGCAATTGCCTTAGGCGGATGCGCGACCGCCTCGAAAGACGTATCGATGAGCTATGTTTCACCGCTTCAATATCAATCATTTGACTGCGACCAACTTGCAGCCGAGAACCAGCGCCTGCAGAGCAGGGTGAACCAATTGGCCGGGCGACTGGATGAAGCCGCATCAAACGACAAAGCTATTGGGGTTGTCGGCGCAATATTGTTTTGGCCTGCATTGTTCGCGCTTGGGGGCACAAAGCCGCAGGAAGCGGAATTCGCTCGTTTGAAGGGCGAAGCTGATGCGATTCAACAATCGGCAATCATCAAAAAATGTCCTGGAGTGATTGCAACCCCAAAACCTTGAGCCATTCAACTTAGACAAGACCCGCCGCGTGCGGGTATTTTGCTTTTTGGGAGGGGCGATTTAGCAAGGTTGCCTACAAGTTGCCTACAAGCAACATCAAAGAAAAAACCCCACTACCGAAAAGATAGCAGGGTTTCTATGTTCTATATGGGGTGGCTGATGGGGCTCGAACCCACGACAACAGGAATCACAATCCTGGACTCTACCAACTGAGCTACAGCCACCGCGAATTGGATTATAGCGGCTTGTTGCGCTGCAAGTCCGCTCGGCTTGACTAGCGATTCGCTGAATTTTCAGCGCCAGACTGAGCTGCGAGCAAATCACGTGCGGGCTTGGCCACTTTAATCTCGGTTTTAAACTTTTGTTTTAAAACGTTGTAGTACGCCGTGCTTTCCGCTGAACTCCAGGCCTGGCTATACTGCGCGCGCTCCTGCTTGGCGGCGTCGGATGCTGATTCGGTTCGCGGCAACACTTTAAGGACTTTGATCACCACGTAACCCTGTGGACCGAGGTCAACGCCCTTGAAGGCTGGCAAAGCCGCTGCATCACTGCGCAGCGCAGCGTCGAGCAGTTGCGGCGGCAGCTTTTGCGCCTGCGCCTGGTCGCGCGACAGCGTGATTGCCGGCTGAAGCACCGCGTCTTGCGGCGCTGCTGTCCACGCAGCCAGTTTTGCTGCGCCTTCTTTGCGAGCGGCTTCTGCACCGCGGCTTGCAACCCAGCGCTGGCGCACGGCGTCTTTGACTTCCGCAAACGGCTGCGTGCGCGCTGGCGTGTACTCCACCACGCGCCCCGCGACCAGCTGGTTAGAAGCTACCTCTACCGCTTCGGTGTTGCGCTTTTTTTCAGTAGCATCTGGAGAGAAAATCGCGTTTAAGAATTTGGTATTTGCGAGCGCACCCGAAGTGCCAGGAGGCGGCTTGCGCGTGATACCGGTTGCCGTTTTCAGCTCGAGTTTGTAACGCTCGGCTACTGGCTTCAAGTTATCAGCCTGCTCATAAACAGAGTTGCTAAAACTTTCAGCAGATTCAGTAAATTTTTTCTGCGCGAGTTGATTTTTAGCCTGCAGTTCCAGCTCGGGTTTCATCTCTTCAAAACTGCTTTGCTTTGGCGCTTTGATGTCGGTCAACTTGATGATGTGGAAGCCAAATTCAGACTCAACGACCGCGCTGATGTCGCCCTTTTTCATCGCGAATGCGGCGTCAGAGAACGGTTTGACCATCGCATCGCGCGCAAAAAAATCGAGGTCGCCTCCGGCAGGCGCAGATCCTGGGTCTTGAGAGTTTTTCTTTGCAACATCCGCGAAAGTGTCCGGCGCCTTGTTTACCAACGCCAACAGCTCGTCCGCCCTGGCCTTGGCCTTGGCGCGCTCTGCATCAGGCAAGCTTTTGGCGGCAGTGATCAAGATATGGCTTGCGCGGCGCTCTTCTTTGCCGCTCAATCGCTGAACGTTCTGGTCATAGTAAGTCTTTAAATCGGCATCTGTCACCACCACCGACCGTTTTAGTGACTCAACATCGAGCACGACGTATTCAATGGTGGCTTTCTCAAGTGCCTGAAACAAGTTCTCGTTGGCCTTGTAGAACTGTTCCAGCTCTGCGTCTGTCGGGGTTAGCTTGGCGGCAAAGTCGGCAGAATTAAAAGTCGCCAATTGGACTTCGCGCTTTTCAAAATACGCACCCAAGGCTATATCGGCTACTGCATTTGACGAAAATCCGCTTTTAGCTACGCCCAACATGACCTGTCGTGTCGACAAGTCTGCGCGCACGTTGGCCTCGAACATTTCAGGACTTAAACCCTGCGCTCCCAGCAGTTGCCTGTAGCGCTCCATGTCCAACGTGCCGTCAGGACGACGTAGCGCAGCAACTTCAGGATTTTCTTGCAGCTCGCGGGCCAGGCGTTGGTCACTGGTGTTCAGCTTCATCGAACCCACAGCAGCAGCCAGCACGCGATCACGCACCAAACGCTCTAGCGTAGCGTACTTGGCCTCTGGCGAATCGAGTAACTTGGCATCCAGGGACGGCATGGAAGCCTTCATTCGCTCGGTTTCGCGGGCGTGCGCACGGTCCCACTCGGTCTGCAGTATTTCTTGACCATCAACTTTTGCAACCACTGCGCTTTTGTCTTTCTGGTTGGTGTAGCCGTCCAGACCGAACAAAACAAATGAGGGCACGATCAGCAGGAACAAAAATCCCATAGTGATCTTGGTGTGCTTGCGGATGAAATCAAACATGCGTTTCCTAAAGTTCCGGCTGCTTTAACCGGGTAAATATGCTTATAGAGATTCAGCTTACCAACAAAAAAGGCGAACCGCCTGTTCGCCTTTTGGATGGCCGCTAAGCGCCGCCAAATTTCACTGTCAAAGTCTGTGGTGGGTGCTGACGATGAAGCTATACTTCCCGCTGGCGTCACTTGCAGCCTACAAGGCGCTCTTTGAACTCGCGGTGCGGCCGTTTTACTGGGACAAGACCGAGCACGGGCTTTTTGACCATCCGGCCCCGCGGGCTGGTGCTGCGACACAGGCGAACGGCAGCTAGCGCAGGCGCTGCTCGCCCGCGTCGACCCGAAGCCGGGTCTCGAAGGCGCGGCTGATATGGACCTTCAACGCCGCGTAGGCCGCATCGCCGTCCCCCGTCACGATCGCAGTGACGATATGGTCATGTTCATCCAGCGCTGCGTGATCGCGCCCGACTGCGGCCAGCGAAGTTGTCGCCATCAACGCCATTGACCGATGCACAAGATCAAGCTGCTGCACCAGGAAGCGGTTGTGGCTGGCCAGATGGATCTGCTTGTGAAACCGCTTGTTCGCCCGGCTAAGAAGGCGCGGATCGCCGCCGACAAGGGCACGGTCTTCGGCAACCATGCTTTGCAGCACGCGCAGTTCTTCGGGGGTGGCGTGCCGGGCGGCAAGGCGGGCGGCCAACCCCTCAAGCTCGGACCGGACGGTATAAAGCTCGGCGAGTTGGTTGTGGTCAAGGCTCGCCACGATCAGGCTGCGCCCGTCGCGGGTCAGCATGGCCTGGGTCTCCAGCCGCTGCAACGCCTCACGAATGGGGGTGCGGCTGACGCCCAGCCGCTCGGCCAGTTCGCTTTCCACCAGACGGTCCCCGGGGCGGTATTGCCCGGCCTCGATTGCCTCAAGTATCAGGCTGTATGCGTCCTTCTGCACTGATTTTAGCCCTTCCCTTGACTGACCCGCAACCCTATCGCCGAGAGTGCCCTGCTTTCAACCCTTCCCAAGCGGCGGCCACACCGCTAGACCCAAGGCCATGATCAGCACCGATTTTGCCCCCGCCTTCGACCACGTGTCGACCTGGGTCTTTGACCTCGACAACACGCTTTACCCGCCCCGGATGCGGCTTTTCGACCAGATCGAGGTCAGGATGACCGACTGGGTGATGCAGGCACTGCAGGTGGACCGGGCGCGGGCCGACCACCTTCGTGCGCATTACTGGCAGACCTATGGCACCACGCTGGCGGGGCTGATGACGGAACATGGCGTTGACCCCGGCCCCTACCTGACCGAGGTGCACGACATCGACTTTTCCGTGTTGTCCCCGGATCCGGACCTGGCCCGGGCGATCCGCGACTTGCCGGGTCGCAAGATCGTCTACACCAATGGTTGCGCCCCTTACGCCGAAAAAGTACTTTCAGCCCGTGGGCTTGGCGGAATGTTCGATGCAGTTTACGGGGTCGAGCATGCCGCTTTTCACCCAAAGCCAGAAGCCCGGGCCTTTCAGACCGTGTTCGGCCTTGACGGTCTGACCCCAACGACAGCCGCGATGTTCGAAGATGATTCCCGCAACCTTGCGGTGCCCCACGCGCTGGGGATGCAGACGGTTCATGTCGCCCCGGATCCCGCACCAGCCGCGCATATCCACCATCACACCGATGACCTGACCGATTTTCTGGGCCGTCTGCTGTCCCATCTTCGGGCGTGACAAAGCGTCACAAGACCTGACCAAGCTTCGACC
>ENA-OFDP01001210-OFDP01001210.1-metagenomes-genome-assembly--contig:-NODE-1210-length-10236-cov-5.530498_pt1 | contig 10236 bp, 7 predicted proteins | sample MGYA00153389_OFDP01 | MGnify analysis MGYA00153389 | reverse complement strand
TTCTCGCTCATCGACGGAAGCCCATAGTTGATTTTGACGATCAGTATAAAAGGAAACCTGAGAGCGAGAGACTAGCAGACACTTTCCCTAATTATTTCCTAATGCCGACAAGTGATTTACTCAAGCGATTTAACGATATGCACCGATCTCATGGCAAGTTTACTGCAACAAATTTATTCACTTTAGCTCACCATTATGGAGTGTCTATTCAAGCTCTAATCTATCGATTAGAAGCAATTAAATTGTTACCATCTGGAACTTGGGAGCGTCTGCGCGATCGAGGATTAAAAGTCCGAACAGTTCAACAGGAAATGGGCTTAGAACCTATCACGGAGCGCATCGATATGGCTCCTATTCACTATCAGCATTTAGCGATAGAAGCACTAGATCGAGGGTTAATTACCGAAGGACACTTTGCTGATTTTCTTGGTGTCGATCGCCTGGAGGCTCGACGGATTGCAGAATCATTAAGCGCACATTCAAGCGGAATAATCGAAGAAGTTGCTGATTTAGACCTTTGTCAGGCGTAGGATAATTGGGTAATCAACCATGAATATTAAACAATCCCATATTGTCCTAGATACCTGCTGTATTCTAAATTTCTATGCTTCGGGAAAATTTCTAGAAATATTGCAAGCTATTCCCGCTCAAATTGTGGTTGCTGAAGTTGTTATATCGCAAGAATTAAAGACGCTTCAGCGGATTGAAAATCAGGAGAGTGAAGGTGCAATTTATTTTGAAAAGGCGATTCAAGAAGGTTTAATATCGATCGTAGATTTTGAATCGGAAGCAGAGGCAGAAACTTTCATCAACTATACTGCTCAAATGAGGGATGAAGGAGAATCTGCAACATTTGCGATCGCCTTTCACCGCGAATGGGCCGTTGCAACTGATGATAAGAGAGCGATTGCCTTTCTAAGAAAAGAGGCTCCTCACATCCAAATTGTATCAACACTGGAAGTCATTGAACATTGGTCGGAAAAATCAAATATTGACTCAGTAACATTAAAAGCCGCATTGAGTGCAATTCGAGTTAGAGCGAGCTATCAACCTCCTCGAAATCACCCTTTGCTGATTTGGTGGGAAACTGCAATGAAATAAATAGGGGTTCCCATTCTGTGCAGCTTCATAAAGAATTGGTATTACTTATCAATTTTTTAACCAAACCTACAAATTTAAAACGCAAAGTAATTAATCCGAAAATAGATGCCTTTTTCTTGGAAAGTTCGATCGCCTCCTCCGACATTTATCAAAGGAAAACCATAATCTAGGCGCGCATTAAACCGATCGCCCATTTGCCACAGCAACCCCACACCCGCACCCAAAAGCTTGTCAGAATCAGGATTAGCTTTTTCCCCAGAATGGTTCCAGCCTACACCCAAATCGATAAACGGAGCAACCTGCAACAATCCTTTGACTTTCGGTACGCGCCAAATTGGAAAACGCACTTCCGCAGATGCGATCGCACCGTTATCAGTCAACAGCAAATCTTGGCGATATCCGCGTACACTTTGAACACCACCGATCCCGATTTGTTCGAGAGAAAGCAACGGGCGATCGGCTAATTGAATATCAGAACGCACAATCAGCAAGGTTTCTGGCGCTAGCAGCCGCACATACTGGGCTTGTCCGCGCCACGCCAGAAAACTGCTGTCTGGCCCGCTATTATTCTCCGTAGCGCCGAAAAGATTAGTGCCGAGGGAGAATTGCGATCGCGCGGCGAACACTTGATTGGAACTACGCTGGACGTATTCTTGAAAAAAGCGGACAGCAGAAACACGGGTTTCACCGCGATCGTTTGCTCCCGCCGAAAGCGCAAATCCTTCGCCCAACAAAGATGTGTCGCTTTCTTGCCGCGATAATGTCACTCCCAAAGCCAAGTTGCGATCGGGCTTTTCGACGATCGGCTGGCGGTAAGTTAACTCGTAAGTCCGCGATTTCCCCTCGATTTCGGCAGCATCAAAGGGTTCCTCGATGATGTTGGTGCTAGCAGCACTCGCAGCGAACCGAATTGTGCCGTTGCGAGGATTGACTGGAACTGTATAACTACCGTTGATTTCGTTGCTACCGTTGGTGTTAGCGTAGGATACCTCTAAACCGTCGCCGAAACCGAGCAAATTCCCTTGATTAATGCGGACACCGCGCCGAAAACTGCCGACGCTGGGCGATCGATTGTTGTCTGCGAACACTTCGCCACTAAAGCTGTCTGCTTCTTTGATTCGCACTTCTAAGCGACTGTTTTCCGGGCGGCTTCCAGCTTGGAGCTCGGCGGAAATATTGGCAATTAAGGGGTCGAGTTGCAGCAGTTGCAAAGCTTCCAGCAGCCGATCGCGATTTAGTGGCCGTCTGGTGGCACGCTGTAGGCGCGATCGCACATAATTTGCATTCAAGCGCCTGTTTCCACTAATCGCAATTTCATCTAATCCGCCTTCGACAATCCGAATTTTCACCACACCTCCCGATCGGGGAAAGGTTTGGTTGGCGGGAATTACAGCGCCGGAATTGATGTATCCTGCTGCTACGTATTTTTGAGTGACGGCTGCTTCGGCTGCGATCAGTTCGGCAAAGGTGATATCGCGCCCCGCAAACTGTTGCGTAACTTCTGCGAGTTCGCGATCGCTAAAAGCTGTGTTCCCCTCAAATTCAAAGCGATCGACCCTAATTGTACCCGGAATCCCCGGTCTAATATCGTCGGGAACTGGTGTTGACGGGGTTGGTTGGAGTGGGGACGCTGGCGGAGGTTGCGGTGCTTGTGGCGCAGGAAATTCCGGCTCTCTGGGGACAATTGGGTTGGGCAGTTGGCTCAAGTGCGAATCTCGATCGGCATTGACCTGAGATGTTGCATCATTGTCAATAAGCCTGGTGCGGGCGGGCAGGATGCCCACCCCACAAGAAAACTCACTCTTTGTGGAACAGGCATCTTGCCTGTTCTTGAGAATGATGTCAGATGTGCGATCGACCGAATTTGCAGTTTCCGCAGGTGTCGATCGTCCTGAATCAGCCGGTAACTGAGTTTCCTTGTCTTTTGCGGGCAAATCTGCGCGACTGCCATTAGTCTCGCCTGGGCTACCAACTGCCGCCAAATCCTCAACATTTGAGGTCAAAATGTCAACTGTGCTAGCGGATACTTTCGCAGGTTTTCCCAACAAAATCAACCCAAAGATTCCCGCGATTAAAAATAGTTTTTGCGATCGACAAGCCATAGGATATAATTATCTCGAATAATTGGGTAAACATATTTTCAGGAATTAAGCACCCTCAACTTAAAATCAATCTTAATCGCAAAAAAAGGAAACAGTCGTCGCCACAAACAGTTTCGCAACGGCTAAAAACCAAAAGCTCGATCGCTGTTGATTCCAAAACTTACAAACCTGGTTTTGGCAGGACTTGCATCCCTGACTATGAACGCATTGATTGCAGTTTGTAGTCAGGAATACAAGTCCTGAATTTTGGAAGGACTGAAGTCCTCACTACAAACCTGATTATGCAGAGCGGCCCGCACCAGCCGCAGTACCAATTTCAGCGCCATCAGTCAATCCTACCAACTTAGCGCTCAACTCCCACATTCGATCGGCTTTTTCATCATCCCGGGCCTGGGGAGAAACCTTCTGCACAAAAGACTTACCATCTTTTTTCTGACGATTTCCCCAACTCCAATAAGCCCCAGATTGCTTGTATTCTGGATCTGCAACCACCATCGCCAGCCTTTCGCCCGCCAACTCCTGCGACACATAACCCCCGGTGATATTCTTCTGAAACAGCGGGAAAAGCTTCTGAAATAAAGGATAGTGATTGCGGAATAGTGGCGTATCCGCGACACATCCGGGATACAAGGAAGTGAAACTAATTCCCGTAGATTCATGAAAACGGCGATGCAATTCCCGCATCGTCAGCACGTTGCAAACTTTGCTATCTTTGTAAGCCTTGACCGGTTCAAACTTCTTGCCATCAACCATCGAAACCGGGTCTTTGAAACCCGCTTCAAAACCCTCAAACTTGCCCAAATCCGGGCGCGGCGGAATTTTCCCGCCCAACTCGTCTGGATTGTGAGTCACTGTTCCCAAAATTACCATCCTCGCATCGGAATAATAGGAAGGCTTCATACTCTCCATCATCAAGTTGCACAGCAGAAAATGACCGAGGTGATTGGTAGTCATCGTCAACTCATAACCCTCTGGGCTCCGCAGCGGTTCCTTAATCAAGGGTAGATAAATTGCCGCATTACACACCAAAGCATCTAGAGGCCTGCCACTGGCCTTGAATTCCCGAGCAAATCGGCGCACGCTTTCCAAATCGCCTAAGTCAATTTGCATAATCGAGAAACTACCCTGGGGTATGCCCAATTCTTGAGCCGCGTCTCCGGCTTTCCGCACGTCGCGACAGGCCATGACTACGTGCCATCCTTTGTCTGCGAGGGCTTTCGCACCGTACAAACCGACGCCGGAGGAAGCGCCGGTGATGATAACCGTTGACTTGTGATTTTGTGCCATCTTGTTAAAAGCGCTTCCGCTATTGATTGTTTTGGGACTCTCAAACGCTGAGCTAGCAGCTCGGATGTTTTGAAAGATCCTATGGTTACTAGGATAGAAGGAAACGTTCTGGATCTCAACTGCCTTTTTGTTATTGGGTTAGATTAAGTCATTTTTGCTTTCTTTGCGGGAGTTGCTTCTAAAACACCAGAACATAAGAAAGACTGTCATGAAAAAAGTAAATTGGTTGATTGAACAAGATATTTACGATCGCGAATCAGAACTTTTAGCAGAATTGCAGAAACAAGGATACATTTACAAACAAACTAAATACCTCAATTTTCGCTCAGAAGCAGCTCATCAATATTTTCCCCCTGATGATTGTGTTTTATTCATGGGAACCCTGAATTTAGGTCGGGATGTCTTAAGAACTGCCTGGATTCCCGGAGCTTATATGGACGAGAAGCATCTGCGCTGTTCCAATTACTACACTTATTTTGGTCAATACTTGTTAAATAACAAATATTTCCTGCTTTCTTTGGGGGAATTGGTCAGAAGAAAGACCGAAATTTTGTCATACTTCAAATCCGAGGGAGATTTGTTTGTCCGACCTGACAGCAATATGAAGTCATTTCGAGCCGGGGTTTTTAACCTGAATATCTTAAATACCATGCAATCTCTGGGAAGCGAATTAAACAGAGATGAAGCAACTTTGGTATTAGTCAGCGGTAAGCGAGCAATTACCAAAGAATGGAGATTTTTTGTTTATAAGAATCAGATTATTACTGGTTCTCTTTATTTAATGGGAGAATCAAGAGTTGATGAAACAATCAGAGGAGGATATTTAGAAAACTATCTTAGCGAAGTTATCAAACAAGTGAGTTGGTATCCAGAATCTGTTTATACGATCGATATCTGCGAGTCTGATGGAGAGCTTTATGTCTTGGAACTTGGTTCTTTTAGCTGTGCTGGAGAATATGGTTGTGATTTGAGTGCGATCGTCGAATTTGGTGCAAAAGCAGCTTGGGAAGATTGGGCAACTGTCAATCAATTTTAGATTTTAGAGGTGAGATTTTATAGGACTTCCACATGATATTAAATCCGGGCGAGGACACGGCAGTGCCGTGTCCTGATTGTAGGTAATATTAATGCGGTTTTGTAATTAATCAAGCAGCCAACTAAATAAACCTGCAACTGTAAGATTGAATTCTCTGGCAAATTCTGGCACGGGTAATAGTGCGTCCGGTTCGTCATAAAATGCTGTTGGTCGATCGACTAAATAAACAAATACACATTGCTCAGATGGGTCAATCAGCCAACCCATCTCCGTTCCGTCCTTCAAGCAATGTAGAATATTTTTTGTTACCTTAGTTTGACTTTGGTCAGGCGAAAGGATTTCGATCGTCCAATCTGGGGCAATTGAGAAAACATTAGCCACTTCACCATTGTCCTTTCGAGGAATCCTACTCCATAAGAATACAGAAACATCGGGTATAATCGATCGCCCACCAAAAGTGCAACGGAGTTCTGAAAAAGCTCGTGCAATCTTTTTTGACCTCAAAACCGAGTTAATTGCAGGGGACAATTCAGTCTGAACGGCACTATGTTCTCCTTGTGGCATTGGTTTTTGGACGATCCGTCCATTAATGTATTCGCTGGCGGGTTCCGTCTCCGAAAGCTTCAGAAACTCTTCTAGAGTAAGGTTTTTAGTTGGAGTCTGTACCATTTTAAGTTTTCCTCAACAGAGGCGAGTTGAGATTCCTATACTGACTATTCTACAGATATCGATCGCCCGCGCGCTCAAAATGGCGTTTCTACCTGTAAGTGCAGCCATTCTCCCAATTGCGGGTGCTCGAAGGACAGTTCCCGCGCGTGTAAATGTAGCCGGTTTGCAGTGGCCCGACATCCGTAAAGCCGATCGCCCAAAATCGGTATCCCCAACCCTCGAACATCCGCTGCATGAACCCTCAATTGATGCGTGCGCCCCGTCAGCGGCAAAAACTCGATGCGATCGCAATTTCCCTCCCTCGTCATTACTTGAAAGCGAGTAACGCTGGGTTTTCCATACTCTGAATGAACTTGCTGGTAAGGTCGATTTTCGGGATCGCCCCAGAGTGAAAGCTCGATCGTCCCTGCGTCAACATTTACAGTACCAGAAAGCACCGCTTCATAAACTTTTTGAACCTGCCGTTTCTCAAATTGTTGCTTGAGTTGACTGCTGATTTCTTTGTCCCGCGCCAGCAGCAAAATACCCGATGTTTCTAAATCCAAACGATGCACCGCAGTCAAGTCTAAACCATCCGGCAACAAGTTTCGCAAGCGACTCAAAACGCTATCTTGATTTTCGAGATAACGGCCTGGAACTGACAGTAATCCAGATGGTTTGTTGACTGCAATCAACCATCGGTCTTCATAAATAATTGGTAGCATTTCCGCAACGGGCAAGATGCCCGTTCCACAAGAAGTATCATGATTTGTGGGGTGGGATTCTAGTATTTGGGCAACGGGCAAGATGCCCGTTCCACAAGAAGTATCATGATTTGTGGGGTGGGCTTCTAGCCCGCCAGTGAAACTTTCATCCAGATTAGAAACACTTTGATTTTGAGATAATCCTGATAGCAAGAAACCCATCAGCGGCTGACATCGATCGCCACAAGCGCCATAAAATTCTCCCTGCATCTTATCCCCCGATGGCGGCCCCCACCAAAACTCAGCCATCGCCAGCGGTTTCAGATTGTGTACTGCCGCGCAATGGAGCAATTTTGGCGCGCAACAGTCGCCGGTACCAGTGGGAATAGAATTAGTTGGCATCAATTGCTGGATCGATCGCGATTTACCCAAAAAATTCACCAGGGTATAAGCCGCGTGCATTTGCGTCTGAAGTTCGCGAGAAAGTTCTTTGCGCCGCTGTTTCAGTCCTCGCATCTGCACATCCGCCGCTTCAATTAATAGTTTTAGTGGCTGCAATATTTCATCCCGTTGTCGTTTCAATTGCTTCCGTTCAATTCCCTCCAAACGGCTTGCTTGATTCAGTTGTTCGAGGCTAATTTCTAGTATTTCTGGTGCGAGAGATTGACACAGCAATTGGCGTTTTCGATCTCGCTGCTGCTTACAATTGCGGTGCCGCTCGCTCAAAACTTGTAATTGGCATTCAAACTCGTCCAATAAAGCTTTATACTCTTGTCGCTGCGGCAGTTGATGGAGTGTAATAAGTTCCTGCTTCATCGCCTCCAATTCAGTTAACGTGCGGGCTTCGTCCAAAGCAACTCGCGATCGTCCCGGAATCGGCGGCACCCAGCCCTCAACAACGCTGCAACCGTTCAGTAGCCCAGAAAATGCTTTGAGTATCCGCTGCTCTCCCCAAGGCATCTCCACGAGCAATATGCCGTACATCTTGCCCTCGCGATCGTAGGAATCATCAGCCGCCAGGTACTCCATCAAACCCCGAGCAAGATCCTCGGACATTCGAGTGCGCGGGAGTCTCAGCAATTCGCCGCTTTGAGGACAAAGCCCTTCGTACCAGTAATTGTCGGAAAGGTCGATCGACCCCCCATGACTGTCGATCGAGCAGTCCGTGAAATCTAAAAGCGGGTGCAATAGTAACATATTAAAATTAGTTTGAAATCAGGAACCAGATATATTTATTTTTGTCTTGACGGTATTGTACCGCCCTGTACTGAAAGCGGGAACAGTGCATAATTTTATACATAAACAGTTAAGTTACAGTTAAAAAAATCTAATTTGTGGCAACAGACCTGATATGCTAAATTTGTCTCAAAATAACCGCGAGTTAAGAAAAGCATAAGTTAATATATAAGACCGCAATCTTGTCAACCCACTAAATTTTATATGTAAGGCGTATGCCAGATATCTCGACTTCTGCCACAGAAAATTCCTCAAATCCCCAACCCGCTCTGCTGCCGCCTATTTTAAGAATTTTTGCAGCATTTCCAGATTACGATCGGGGAAACAGACAGTACGCATCGGGAAGGTACGAAGCGGCAGTGCTTTGCTACGGAAAAGCGGTGCAAATTAAGCCGGAGTGGACTCGGGCGTGGCTGAATCTCGGCAAGGCTTACAAACAACTGCACTCCTACGCAGAAACGGTGGCCTGTTGCGATCGAGCTATAGCAATTAATCCAGAAGAATATTGGGCTTGGATGCTGCGCGGAAGTGCACTGTTAAATTTGCAGAATTACCCAGAATCGATCGCAGCTTTTGACAAAGCAATTGAAATCGAGCCAGAAAAGCACGAAGCTTGGTATCAGCAGGGCAGAGTTTTAGAAGAATTGCAGCAGTGGGATAAAGCAGCAACCTGTTACAAAAAAGCCACCCAGATTCATCCGAATTTGCCCGCGATGTGGTACAGACAAGGCAACGTAAGGCTACAAGCAGAGCGCTACGCCGAAGCCGTGGAGGCTTACGATCGCGCCCTCAAACTCGTTCCGACTAATTGGGAAGCTTGGCTCAACCGAGGTTTGGCTCTGATGAAGGCCGAACGCTATGCTGAAGCTGTAACTTCTTACGATCGGGCCCTTCAACTGCAACCGCAAAACAGTCTGGCTTGGTTCAATCGAGGGATTGCTTCAGCAAAACTGCACAAATATGGAGAAGCAGTCACAGCTTACGATCGCGTACTGCAACTGCAACCCAATGACTGCGAAGCTTGGTTTTATAAAGGCATGGCCCTCAAATACCAGTGGCGCGATGGAGCAATTGCTTGTTTCGATAGAGCAATTAAAATTAATGCTTTTTATCCAGAAGTATGGATCGGGCGCGGCCAAACACTGTCAGAATCGAGAGATTATGAAGGAGCGATCGCCGATTTTGACAAAGCCATTCAAATCAATCCCAATTTCCCCGAAGCTTGGCTGGGTAGAGGCATTGCCCTCGCCGAATTAGAACGCTACAAAGATGCGATTATCGCTTACAATAATGCCCTGCAAATTGAAGGTAATTTTCTAGAAGCTTGGAATTTGCGAGGCGAAGCTCTAGAAAAATTGGAGCAATACGAAGAAGCGATCGCCTGTTTTGATAAAGTAATCTCACTGAGTTCCGAAGCACAAATTACATCAAAAGTAGGATTGCAACAAGGGGCAGCCCTAGAAAAGTTGCAGCGTTACGAAGAAGCATTCTCAGCCTACAACCGCGTGATTCAAATCGTACCAAATAACTTTGAAGCTTGGTTAAAACGCGGCAATACTCTGTCAACTTTGCAACAATACGAAGAAGCTCTCACATCGTACGATCGAGCAATCAATATCTGGCCCGACAGCTATCAAGGTTGGGTAAAACGAGGCTTGCTGCTAGGAACAATGCAGCGCTATCCCGAAGCACTCGTCGCTTTTGACCAAGTGATTCAACTCAAGCCAGACAACTGGGAAGCTTGGGCACAAAGGGGTGACATTTTGCAAAAGTTGCAGCGAACTCAAGATGCAATTAGTTCTTACGGAGTCGCCCTAGAAATCAAACCCGATTATTACGAAGCTCTAGTCAGTCGAGAAGAGTTGAGACTCAAGGATGCAATCCCAGGAAAATGGTAATAAGTAGGGAAACGGCACAGCCGTGTCCTCGATCCCCGTAGGGACATGGCACAGCCGTGTCTTCGATCCGCGTAGGGAAACGGCACTGCCGTGTCCTAGATCCCCGTAGGGAAACGCACTGCCGTGTCCTCAATTCCCGTAGGGAAACGGCACTGCCGTGTCCTAGATCCCCGTAGGGAAACGGCACTGCCGTGTCCTAGATCCCCGTAGGGAAACGGCACTGC
>ENA-OFDP01001207-OFDP01001207.1-metagenomes-genome-assembly--contig:-NODE-1207-length-10243-cov-1.992442_pt1 | contig 10243 bp, 6 predicted proteins | sample MGYA00153389_OFDP01 | MGnify analysis MGYA00153389 | reverse complement strand
CTGACGGTGCGGCCGTAGGCCAGATCGAAGAGCCCGCGTTGCCTGACGTTGTGCCGTGGGGCGTGAAGGAGCGTCTGAGCCTGGAAAAAACCGCCATTGGGTTTTACCTGTCAGGCCATTTGTTCGACGAATCTGCCACCGAGATTCGGAAGTTTGTGCGCCGCGAAGTGGGTGATTTGATTGACTCGCGCGAGCCGCAACTGCTGGCCGGCATCGTGAGCGACTTTCGCGTCATCAATGGCCAGCGCGGCAAGCTGGGCCTGTTCAAGCTGGACGATAAAAGTGGCGTGATTGAAGCCACGGCGGATGAGGGATTGATCAACGCCAACCGCAACCTGCTGAAAGACGACGAGCTGATCATCGTGATGGGCAAACTGCAGCCCGACCGCTTCTCGGGCGGCTTTCGTCTGGCCGTCAATCAGGTGTGGGATCTTGCGGCGGCGCGTTGCCGCTTTGGCAAATTCTTGCGCGTGGCGGTGAACGGGCAATCACCCGATATTGCCCGCCTGGTGCGCGAATTTCCGCCCAAGAAAGAAGCAACAGACCAGGGTGATTTACTGCGCGGCCTCGGCGTTCGCCTGCACGTCAAACGCCTGGCCGACTTCGGCCCGATTGCTGCCGAAGTGGTGCTGGATGAACGCGCCAAGTTTTTCCCCAGTGACGCAGCGCTGGCCAGTTGGATGGCGCAGGCGGATGGGGGGCGGGCGGCGGTGGTTTATGAGTAACGACACACCATCGCCTGCAGCCCCGGCTTATTACGACGTGAGGGCGAATATTCAGCCCTGGGTCCTGCAAGCTCGTGCGTCCTAGGCTGGCGGCGGTGAGTGACGAGCTGTAAAAATGTTAGCTCGGTTGGCGGTAGCCTCAACCATGCCTTCCCCCTACGACCTCATCGGCACCACCTATGCGCGCTCGCGGCGCGCAGACCCGGCCATTTCGCGTGTGCTGGCTCAGTTGCTGCAACTGAAGCCGACCGGAACCTACCTTGACGTGGGCTGCGGAACCGGCAACTACTCGCTGGCGCTGAGCGCGCTGGGCGGGGCATGGAGCGCGGTGGATGTGTCCGAAGTGATGCTCGGGCAGGCGCGCAGCAAGACTGATGCCGTTGCCTGGGTTCAGGCCGACGCAGACTGCCTGCCGTTGGCAGACACCAGCTTCGACGGCGCGATTTGCACGCTCGCCATCCATCACTTTGACAGCCTGGATGCCCCCTTCGCAGAGGTGCGACGGACGCTGCGATCTGGCCAATCTGGCGCATTCGTTATTTTTACGGGCTTGGCCGAGCAGATGTGCCAGTACTGGCTGTGCCACTACTTTCCGCAAATGATGGAGCGCTCCATGGCCAAGATGCCCACGGAGTCAGCGATTCGCAGCGCCTTGTCCCGCGCGGGGTTCAAAGCCATCGCAGTCGCTCCCTTCTTCGTGACGAACGGGCTTGAAGACCTGTTTCTTTACGCAGGCAAGCACCGCCCCGCGCTCTACCTGGACGCCGCCGTGCGCGCCAACATCAGCTCCTTTGCGCAATTGGCCCCACCCGCCGAGCTTCAAGAGGGGCTTGCCCGGTTGACCGCAGATATTCAAAGTGGGGCGTTCGCCGCCATCCAGGCACGCTACGCGAACGGGGCTGGCGACTATGCTTTTGTGACGGCGTGGCATGGCAGTTAGTGTTTGTTTTTATAAGTCAAAACAGCCACCAGCCCTTATAGATACTGCTCAAGCAGCTATCTATTTCATAGTTAAATCACCGGTCAGCCCCGCCGGAACCAGAAGAACAAGCCAAGAAAAACCAAGCCCACCAGCAGCGGCGACCAGGCAAAGAGTTTGCTGGTAAATGAGCTGCCGCCCAGACCTGACCACACCTCAATCTGCACGCTGTCGATGCGCACGTTGGTGGCCAATTGCAGGCCCAAGGCCGGTGCGATTTTCCGGTCGTCCTTGAAGCTCATGGGTGCCGACGCGCCCACCAGGTTGACGCGTTCGCCCGCTTTGACGCCGTCTTTGACGAGGCCAGTCATCAAGGTGCTGCGGGTACCGTCGCCATCCAGCGTCCAGCCCGGTTGCCAGCGGGTCAGCACGTTGCCGTCGGCCACCGCCAGGCCGCTGACTTTGACCACCATCACGTATGGGTTGCCCTTGGTGGTCGCGTCGAATTCCGCGCCTTTCCAGTCCTTCAGCGTGTCAAACACGCCGACTGCGCCCGGCTTTGCATTGGCGACAGCGTTGTTGAACTCGGCGACGGCTTGCACCGGCAGGTTGATGCTTTGCAGCAGGTTTTTGCCGTAAACCGTGGCCTTGTCGGCTGCTTGGGCGGGTGACAAAGCCAGGCAGGCCAGGCTGAGCAAAACGGCCAGGGCCGGCGCGATTTTCAAGTTGTACAAGTTTCTTCTCCTGTTGTGGTGCAGAAATTTTATGGGTGTGCTGACAGCACGCCATCTGCCCGCGCATCCCACCACAAGGTCGCCGCCGCCGCCAGGCCAAACGGCACGCCCACCCAGGCCAGTTGGGCAAAGCCCAGGCTGTTGATGAAGGCACCGCTGATGGCGGCACCCAAAGCCGTGCCCAGGTACAGCATGGAGCCGTTCAGGCTGAGCAGCAGGGGCGCCTGGCTGGGTGCCAGGCTGGCCAGGCGGCTTTGTTGCGGAACCATCATGCCGAAGCCGGCCACGCCCCAGACCACGAAAACCGCCACACACAGCGCGTAGTGGCCTGCTGTGAAGGGCACCAGCACCATCATGGCAATGAGCACCGTCAGTTGCACCCGCAAGGTGGGCAGCGGGCCAAACTTGTCAGCGGCCCAGCCTCCAACAAACGTGCCCACCACGCCCGACAGCCCGAACAGCAGCAACGTGAACGACAGCTGGCCTGTGGTCAGCGGGTTCAGCGCCTGCAACACCGGCCCGGCAAACGAAAACACGCTGAAGATGGCGATGAAATACAGCAAAGTGCGCAGCCACACCCGCTGCACAGGCCCCCGCCTGGCCACCTGCGCCAGTCCGGCAAAGCTGGCGCCGGGTGCGTTGATTTGTGCGGGCAGCAGCAGCGTGAGCATCAACAATGCCAGCACGCTGAATCCCGCCACCAGCCAGATGGGTGCATGCCACCCGTACGCAAAACCCAGCCAGGTGCCCAGCGGCAAACCAATGGCGTAACTAAGGCCGATGCCCAAAAAACTGATGGCCAGCGCCCGTGCCCGTTTGGCTGGTTCCACCATGGCCACCACCACACCCGAAGCCAAGGCCGAAAACATGCTGCCCACGCCCATCAACACCCGACCGCCCAACAAAGCGAGCAGGTTGGGTGACAGCGCACAGGCCACATTGCCCAACACAAACAAAAGCAGCGCCAGTTGAATTGCCCGCTTGCGAGGCCATTTGCCCGTGGCCACGATGGCCAGCGGCGCGAGAAACGCGGAGGCCACGGCATAGGCCGTCATCGCCTGGCCTGCCGCCGCCACGCTGATGCCCAGCGTTTCGCTCATGGGTTGGAGGATGCCGGTCAGCACGAATGCGCCGGTGCCAATGACCAGATTGGTCAGCATGAAAAGGTAGAGGATAGGAGGCATTTCGGGGTATGGCCCTTGTGGAATATGCTCAAGCAGCTATATAAATAGTAGCAGCCCAAGGCTTGCGGGCTCGCATAGAAGCTGATTCAGCAGGGTGGCTGGCCCGCAGACTAACGGTGTTTTCAGTCGCGTTGCGGCCGTCGGTGGTGCCGTGAAGCTATCACGGCACCGCCAGTGGCAGCACCATCTTGCGCATGCGCATCTGCTCGCGCAGCAGGTCAGGGTAGTCAGTAATCAAACCGTCCACGCCCCAGTCCATGAAGCGCTGCATGTCAGATGCGCTGTTGACTGTCCAGGGAATGACTTTCAAGCCCAGAGTCTGTGCTTCTTTGAGCAAGTCGTGCGTGAGCGCGCCGCCGTTGGGCGACCACACCGCACCCCCCGCAGCTTTCACCATGCGGGCTACGCTGTTGCCGTGTTCAGTCAGTTGAAAGCCGGCCGTCCACACGCCGTCTTTCAGGGTGTCTACGGTGGCGGTTTGAAAGCTCAGGTACACCGTGGGAATGGCCGGCGCGAGCTTTTGTGACAGTTGCAACGTGCGCCAGTCAAAGCTTTGAATCGTCACGCGGCTGGCCATGTTGGCGGCGTTGATGGCTTGGAGCAGGGCTTGCACAAATGCCTCGGGCGGCACGGTGTCGCCAGGTTGCTGGGGGTTGATTTTGGTTTCTATGTTGAATCGCACGGTGTCGGCCTTGAGCGCATTCACCCGCTCGAACAAGGCCGCCAGCGTGGGCATGCGGGTGCCGTCGCGCGGCGTCTGGTCGGGAAACTGCCTGGCATATGGCGTGTCGGGTTTGATGCGGCCCACGTCGTAACGCGCCACCTCTGCAAAGCTCAGCGAAGACACCACCGGACCTGGCGCCTCGATGAAGCGCCCGTCCGCACCGCGCGTGATGTCCGGGTTGAGCGCCCGGTCATGTGTCACCACCAGCACGCCGTCTTTGGTAATCGCGATATCGAGCTCCAGCGTTGTGACACCAATTCCAAGCGCCTGGGCAAACGAAGGCAGCGTGTTCTCGGGGGTCAATGCGCGGGCACCGCGATGGCCCTGCAGGTCAAAACCATGGCTGTGCAAGTTCGCCGCCAGCAACAGGACACCTAAAGTGAATTGGCGTAGGGTCATTGGCATCGCAGCCTCCTTTGGCCGTCAGTGTATGTCCGGCATGAGGCCTTGTTCCAGCGTTTCAGCCGCGTGCTGCTGGGCCTGCCCCCGCGCGTTGCGGTAGGACACCTGCCACCAGCCAGGAAGCAGGGCCTGAACCTTTGGCTGCGCATAACGGTCGTCAATCAGGTACACCACACCCTGGTCTGACTCGGTACGGATCACACGGCCTGCAGCCTGAACCACTTTTTGCAGGCCGGGGTAGAGGTAGGTGTAGTCGTAGCCGGCGCCGAAGGCCACAGAGAGCCTTCGGCGCATCTCTTCATTCACAGGGTTGAACTGCGGCAGTCCGAGCGTTGCGACGAATGCCCCGATCAGGCGCGTTCCAACCAAGTCGATGCCCTCGGCGAAGGCGCCCCCGAGAACTGCGAATCCGACGCCTTTGCCGTCGACGTGGAATCGGGCCAGAAACGCCTCGCGCTCAACTTCGTCCATCCGCCTTTCCTGTGGCCACACCGGAATGAAGGGATGCCTGGCCGAAAACTCCTTCAGCGCCTGTTCAAGGTAATCGAAGCTGCTGAAGAACGCGATGTAGTTTCCTGGAGCGGCTGCGAACTGGGTGGCAATGACGTGGGCGATGGGAGCCAGAGAGCTATCGCGATGCCTGAACCGTGTGGACACATCGGGCACGATTCGTACGGCCAGCTGCTCGGCTCGAAACGACGCCTTCACATCGAGCCACCCGGCGTTGTCGGGCAACCCCAGCGTGTCCGAGTAAAAGCTCGATGGCGTCAAAGTTGCCGAGAAGAGCACCGTTGCGCGAGTACCGGCAAAGCGGGGTTTGAGGAAGGAAGCAGGAACCACGTTGCGGATGCAAATCGTCGACTCGACCGCGCGCCGACCTGGTCCGCGCTGGTCATGTCGTGTGATGTCAAACAGCGAGTGGGCGCCATGCGTTTCGAGCAGCCGCTTGAATTGAAGAGCGTGAAAGTAGAACTGCAACATGCCGTCGTCCACGTCTGCGGGGTTCGCGGCAAGATGCTCGGTGATGCTCCCGGTGACGGCCTGTAGCGCGGCCGCAAATGCGGGCGGGGGTTCTTCGAGGACTGCGTAGGCCTCACTGACATTCCTGACCATGCCTGACCAACAGCGAGACAGCCGTTGCAGTGGCGTCTTGAGCGCCTCCGGCGCCGATGCCCGGATTGCGCGCATTTCGCCGGAATTGAGACTGGCGGTGTACATGCCCCGCGCTCGGTCCAGCAGGTTGTGCGCTTCGTCGACAAGAACTGCGGTACGCCAGGAGTTCTCCAGCGTCAGACCATGCAGGAATGCATTAGCGTCGAACAAGTAGTTGTAATCGCCGACGACGACGTCACTCCAGCGCACTACTTCCTGGCCGAGGTAATAAGGGCAAACCGAGTGCGCAAGGGCAACGTCGCGCAGCGCCGAGCGGGTCAACATTCCAGCCGACACCGCAGCCAGACGGGCGGCTGGCAGGCGGTCGTAAAAGCCGTTGGCCAGCGGACACGATTCGCCATGGCAGGCTTTGTCGGGGTGCTCACAGGACTTGTCCCGCGCGACCAGTTCAATCACCCGCAGCCCCGTCTCTGCGGCACCGCAACGAAGAGCTTTCAAGGCCTCCAGAGCAACCGTCCGACCTGTGCCCTTTGCGGTCAGGAAAAAGACCTTGTCCAGTTGCTGCCCTGGGCAGGCTTTGAGCATTCCGAACAAGGTGGCGATGGTCTTTCCAATGCCGGTGGGTGCCTGCGCCAGAAGGCAGCGCCCGATGCGCGCAGCATTGAACACGGCCTTCGCAAGGTCGCGTTGCCCCTGCCGAAATTCTCCATACGGAAACCGAAGTTGTCGGAGTCCAGCGTCGCGTCCTGCGCGATGCGCAAGTTCGAGCTCTGCCCAGGCCAGGAATCGCTCGCACAGGTTGGCGAAGAACGCCTGCAGCTCCGCCGCCGTGCAGTGCTGGGTCAGTGCCGGCGCTTCCTCTTGACGGTCGATGTCGAAGTACACCAGCGACACGTTCAGCGATGGCAGCTCGAGCTGACGGCACAGCATTGCCGCATAGACCTTGGCCTGCGCCCAGTGCAGGTGTCGATGGTTTGCCGGCATCAGGGCGAGGTCGCCCTTGAACGTCTTGATCTCTTCGAGCAACTGCTGCTCAGGGTCGTAGCCGTCCGCGCGCCCGCGCACGGCGAGGCAGTTGAACGTCGCGGTGAGTGGGACTTCTCGGCGATAGGTCGCTGAACGGCGCGACGCCACGGTCTGATGCCCGGCAATACCCTCCTGTGCCGTCGGCGCAGGCGTGAAACGCAGGTCCAGGTCACCCTGCTTGGCAGCGAACTCACACAGCGTTCGCACGGCGACGGTGTAGGCCGTCATTCGTGCACCGAGTGCGGAGTCTGAAGCTCAGCTTCGGTGCCGCTGGGGACTGGCTGACACGGTTCAACAGCGTCGCAAAGCTGGGCCTGTGCGGCATCGTTGTCGAATCGAACGGGTGCGGCCTTGGCCAGGGCCATCCAGACAAAGAAGGGCAGCTTGCACGGCACATGCGCGGCAGGGCGAGCCAGGTCAAGCGCGCCGTTTTCGACTGAACCGTTGAGCACCCAGACCCCGAACGGTTCGGGAATTTCCTCCGGCTTGGCCATGCCCGCCGGAAACACGAAGTACGTTTCGCACGAAAGCCACTGGTAGGACTCGCGCTTTGCTGCGTGCCGCAGGTCCGAGAGCAGGTCGGCCCGGCTGACCTTCACTTCATGGACCATCGGTTGAAGGTAGCTCTCGACCGTGGTGTGGCGAACCGAGAAAACATCTGGCCGGGCCATGCGCCATGTCGCCTTGCCGTCGGACCTTCTTGGACCAGCTTCCGCAGGCAGGTCTTCTTGCCACAGGTCGTGAACGGCGGCGCCCGCACCAGGGTCAACCGATTCGTCGCCCGCATTGACCCGCGCCCGCAGCGACAACTCGCGCCACACAACGCGCCCCGATGCCGTCAACTGAGCGGCGACCCGCAGCGCCAACCGGTCGTGGGCGCTTAGCGACCGCTGGTTTCTTTGTCTGGCTTCAGCGAGCAGCCTGATACCCGCGCCGGTCAAGCGGAGGGACTCGTGTCCGCCAGGGGCTTCTGACTGCCTCGCCCAACCAGCAGACAGCAGGTCGAGCTCGATAGCATCTCGGCAGGGCCAGCCTGCCGAGCGCCAAATCGACATCAGACGCGTCAGGTGTGCTTTGCGAGGGGAGACGTGCAGTGTTCCATCGGGTCCGGTGGCTGCCAGGCAACTCTGAAACGTGTTCAGCGTCTCCATATAAAAAGTACCTCGGGAAGGGGAAGGCCCACGACCCTGCCGGGCGAGTGAGCGGCATCAATCGGCAGAGGAAGTTCATCGACGCTGGCAGCCGGACGCCTGCTTAAAGCGTGGTGCTGTGGTGATGGAAAGGAGGGCGTTTTCGGCTCGTCGTCATCGCCGGCCCGCTTGAACATGGCAGGCATGTGGATTCATCAAGACATGGATGTAAACACAGTATGTCATCGAAACTTGCGCCCGCCAAGGGACCGGCCTGCACAGGCAAATCGTTGAGCGGGTCTGATCGTTAGGCGCTTCCGCGTTCACAGCTGCAGTTCAGCGCGCCCTGTCCTCGGCTCATGGTTTGCCCACCAAAAAGTAAAGCCCGGTGGACCCTTTGGGTGCATGCGTCAGCCCCAGATACACCGGCCCCAAGCCAGTGTCTGCACCGAAAAACAAACTGAAGCCACTGCGCAAATCGCGCAAAGAAACGTCGCTGGCCCGGCGCCATGCGTTGCCTGCTTCCAGCGTGCCGCCAATGAACAGACCTCGTGTGAACAGCGGCACGTTGTCCAAGCGGCGGTAATAGGTCAGGCGAGCGAACAGCACATCGTTGCCATCGAGCTGACCAAGCTTGTAGCCCGACAAATCGTGAAAACCGCCGAGCGTGAAGCGGCCTAAATCGGCCGTCGCTTGTCCGCCCAAGTGCTGCGCCCGCAGGTGCGCATTGACGGTGTGGGCACCCCAGGTGCGCACCGCAGTGGCGCGGGCCTCGACACGGTTGAAGCTGGCCGGGCCCGCTGCAGTGCCGTTCGCACCTGCAAGCGCCCGGTCCTGCCCCGCGACCGCCTCACCCTGCACGCGGTAGCCCCGCTGCGGAAAGTTGGCAAAGTCCAGCTGATCGACCACCGCCGCAAAGCGCACACCGCTCTCCACCACGGTCACGCTTGTTTTCGGGCCGGTGTAGCTGGCGGCCAAAATCTTGGGGTTGCTGCGCAGCAACAACGACGTGACGCCGAGGCGCAGTTGACCGAGCTCACCCCACTGCTGACCCAAGTCCAGACCGACCTGGCCGAAGGTTTGCAAATAGCTGCCCTGCTCGTCGCCGCTGTCGTTGTTGTAAACCTTGAAGACGCGGCGCGCGACCTGCGCGGAGCCGGCCACGAACCAGTCGTTGCTGATGCCGCCGGTCCAATTCAAAGGGTGGTAAAGCTCGGTGAATGCCAGCGGCACGTCGCCGATTTGTATGCGGTTGCGCCACTCGGTTCCGTTGGCGTCCAGCCAATGCCGGTTGTGACTGATCTTGATGTTGAAGCGGCTGTCGCCCCGGAAGTCGGTGCTCATGTCCAGACCCACGCGAAAGTAATGCGGGCCCCAGGGCTTGTCTTCCAAATCGAAAATCAAACCGTCGCCGTTGGGCGTGCTGACGAGTTTGAAATCGGCGCGGGTGTAGTCGCCGCTGGCTGCCAGGCGGCGCGCATCGCGTTCGGCCATGCCTTCGTCGAACTCGACGCCCACCTTGGACTCAAGCTGCGACGCGTAGCGCTGCGGTGAGGTGTATTCGCTGCCCTGAAACCGCACCTCGGCCAAACGCGTTTTGACGGCGGGTTGCGCAGCGTGGTGGGCACGCCACTCAGCGTAGCTGGCTTCGTTCATGGCCAGCGCGCTCAAGCGGCTCAGTTCGGGCAGCGCGCCTTCTTCGCCCAGGTTGATCAACTCACGCGTTTTCACAAAGTCGCCTGCGCTGAGATTGCCGAGCTGCGGCGTGATGAGCACGTCTTGGGGCTTCAAGGCCAGCAAACTTTGGCGCACGTTTTGTTCGGTCAGGATGTTGATCATCTGCCCTGTCAGGCCGCCCAAAGAGCCCAGTGCTTCGCGCCCAGACAAAGGCGTACCGATGTTCACCACGATCACCACATCGGCACCCATGGCGCGTGCCACGTCCACAGGCAAGTTGTTGACCAAGCCGCCATCGCCCAGGATGCGCCCGCCCACCTCGGTGGGCGCAAACACGCCGGGCACGCTCATGCTGGACCGCAAAGCCAGCGCCAAATCGCCGTCGCGCAGCACCACCGGCAGGCCACTCTCCATGTCGGTGGCCACGGCCCGAAATGGAATGGGCAAGCTGTCGAAATCGCGCACCAAGCGCGAAGGAAAGGTGTAGCGGCGCAGCAGCCCTTCCAGCCCTCGGCCCGACAGCGCGCTCAGCGGTACGCGCACCTCGCCGTTGCGCATACCGAACTCGAGCACGGGGGAGATTTCAAAATCTTCTTCTTTGCGCCGCTG
>ENA-OFDP01001206-OFDP01001206.1-metagenomes-genome-assembly--contig:-NODE-1206-length-10244-cov-31.592502_pt1 | contig 10244 bp, 7 predicted proteins | sample MGYA00153389_OFDP01 | MGnify analysis MGYA00153389 | reverse complement strand
ACTTGGTTTTCAGTCGCATCTCCAACCTGTTCGATCTTTTTCATCTGGCGGATAGTCCCCAACATCCCAGGATTTGCAGCCACCACATTGCGAATACCTTGTCCGATAAAGCTGTCCACTTGGGTACCCAGCCGATTCACGGCTTTACTCACTTTCTGAGCAGTCGTCCGATCTGCGGTCGCTCGTTCGTCCAGTGCAGCCATGATGTTAGGTGCGGCATTCTCCAGCACTGTTTTAGCCTCATTTGTTTTCTCAACAACGACTCTGGCGAGTCTCTGAGCCAGAGAGCTGCTTTTATCTTTGGCAACTTCAGTCATCTTTTTCAACAGACCACCATCTTCAATGCCATTCTTGCCAAAAGCCACGGTTTCTGAAGTGGTTTTATCAGTAATTACCACCCTGCGGTTTTCTCTATCGATCTTCATACCGAACCGTTCGCGATCCAGAGTCACAACAGATCTGGTCGCTCGATCTGTTTGAGTTGCGGTTTCGTTGAGAAGACCATTTAGTTGTTGCACCGTTTCGATCCGCTGGAGATCGGAATTAGCATGAGGCTGGAGATCTGTCTGTGCTGGAGCTTTGACAACATTAGCAATGGAAGTCACTAATTTACGAATCTGAGCAGAATTGTTGCCTTTTCTAATATTAAAATTAGTCACAATTTGCTCTGGTGTGACAGTAAAGTTAAATTCTTTTTCAACATCGACAACTTGATAAATAGCCGACCCATTTTCGTTAGCAGTTTGAGTAATGAGCAGGGGAGCTTTATCGTCTGCACTCTGTAACAAGGGTAATGAATAGGTATCAGAAAGAGTTCCAATTTGATGAAGTTGAGCAATGGTTACTAAATCATTTGCTAGCTTTGGAGTAACAACGATTGCCACAAAATCTGGTTGTGGTGATATTGAAGTTTGCACATCGTCTAAGGATGACAGCTTGTTTACTGCTGCAACTGCTGGTACTGGTAAAGGTTTGGGCGATCGTGATATTTGGGGTGCTTCTGTCAATCTCAACGCTACTGGTTTGAGTTCGGGGTGTTGAATATATTCTTTTAGCTGTGTTAAAGTTGCTAGCTCTTGGTTGTGATATTCATCAAATTTTGTTAACTTATCGACTTCTCGTGTCAGATCTTCGATTTTATCCCGATCTTCCAATTGTTGAGCTTCAGTCAGAGCGATATTTTTTCGGTCTATTCTTCCTAGATTCTCTCCTCGATTATGTTCGAGTCGTTCGGTATTCGTCTGAATTGCTGTCAGGACTGTTTCAATCGCAGACGATTGGATTTCTGCATACTTAGGATTGGCAAGGACTCGATCCAAATTCTGTTGTCGTGTCTCAGCAGTCAAAGCAGAATTGTGAGGAGTAATTGCTCGATCGATCGCAGCATCCCGCTCGACGATTAATTCTGACAGGCTCAAATCGATTAATGTATACTTGGGCTGATCCAGACCATTAGCAGTCTGTTGAGCGGGATATTTAGCTTCAATGAAGGTTAGTAAAGCTTTCGCATCTGCTAATTTTTCAGTTCTTGTCTGAATAGATTTTAGATCTGTCTCTTGGTCTTGCGGAAGTGAGTTTGGATTTTCCGCTAGATGTTTTGCAAACTCTGGAATGTTTACCTCTTCTGCTTTGATGTTAGATTCAAGCTTTTGAACTAATGCTTGTAAATTAGTTGTTTCAAACTGCTCTAATGCAACATATTCATCATTCATGATGAATTTATCGGCGGCATCTTTCATTTTTTCGAGCCGAGATTCAAATTCATCATTTTTACTGAAATCTGCATGTACAACATCTTTGAGATCGTGAGATCGATCGTCGGATAAGTCTTCTAGTTGTGCTTTAGTTATGACAACTGACTGAATTTTTAGCTCATTAAAAGGATCTGGAATTAACCCCTCCACATCCACCACCGCCGAAGTTTCAGCTTCTACACTTACTGATATTAATGACTGCTCTATCGAGTCTGGTACAGCTTTTAATTGAACCTGAGATGGCTCAGAGAGTAAATCTTCTAACCCTTGAATAGTCGATTTACTCAATTGATTATCTTGAATACTTTTAAGTAACCGATCGATCGCATCTTGCCCAATTAACTGTCCTTGTAAATTTAGTTCCTGGCTGGCTAATGAACTAGCAACAGGTTGAATATTAGGAGCCATCGCCGCAGCTACAGTATTTCGATCGATCGCTAATTGAACGACCTCACTATTCATTAGCGGCTGGATTAAGTTTGCTGTGACATTGTTATTTTCATCGACAACAATTAAATTCTCTCCCCACGGGGCAATCATAGTATTTTCTAGCCCTTCAGGAGCTTTTTCACCTGCTGAGGTGTTGAGCAACTTAATAAACTTTTCAGCTTGTTCCTGCTTATTACCCTTAATTTCCTGTCCGATCTTAACTTCCCCTTTAGTCTCTGCAAGCATAAAGTCTTTGAGAGAAATAAATTTATTCTTTATACCTCTAGTAAAAATACCTGGAGCTTCCCACGTATCTTTAAGGAATTTTTTGACATTCTTAAACAGAGATAATATATAATTTAGTCCTACTTTAACAGCGTTTTTCCGAACATCTCTCCGAAACTCACGAGTTTCATTATTCAGCCTGTCTTTCAAATGCTTGAGATTTTCTTTTCTTTCTGCCAAGCTTTGAGGCACAACAGAATTATCTGGAATTTGTTCTGACTCCTTGTTATTCTTTCGTAAATTTTGGATCGTTTGAAAAGCGTGAACGAGTCCATCAAGAGTTGCTTCAGTTAATCCTTCAGCCATTTTCTCAGCTAATTTTGAAATATCGCCTGCACTAGTACTTGACTGAGCTTGAGCGTTGGCGTGGATTCCGGTTAAGTCGGTCATTTAGATTAAGTAATGAGGAATAAGGATTGAAGAAGGCAGAAGGCAGAGGGCAGAAGGCAGAAGGTTCTATTCAGAAAGAGATTCAAACAGGAGCCACCAAATTAAAAATTTAGTGGGGGTCTTAAACCCTTGCTACCTACAGTCACGGGCAAAGAATTCCCTTCTGCTCATCACGCCTCCTGCCCTCTGCCTTTTTGATAAGTTTTCGATCTACAACATCTAAAGTTGCTGGCTGAAGGGTGTCCAATCATGTTTATAGTTAAGTTGTTGATGGCAATTGGCAGTGATGTTTCTAAATAGCACCTCTTGGGTTGATGTTTTAGAGACTTCGACTATTTGACCGTCATAATAAACTAGTAAATATTGAGACTGATGTTCTAGAGAAACTGGGCACAAATCGGGTAGGCAATATTTATGTCTGCTGCTTAACTTAATAGATTCATCGAAGGTTTCAATCAGATCGGGTAAATCGTCGAATGGAGTCCGGTCGCCGTTAGCTTCAACCAGTTGTCTAATTCGAGAATTGGTGATTTTCTCAGGTTGATAGATAATGAATCTCAAATCTTTTTCTTGTTGAGTATTAGGCATAAACTTTCTCTTGAGTTATTAAAATATCATCAGCATAATTGAGATTAATCCCATGCGAACCCAGCAGAATCATTAATAATTCTAAGTCTCGTTCGATTTTTTTCAAGTCAAGACTACCGCCTTCTGGTGCAGTCATCCATCGTTCGTAAATCGATACATTTTCATCAATATACGAACCTGGAAGCGGCGGCTCATAGTTTAAATACTTGACAGCAATTTCAATTAGATTGCTTAGTGGCAAGCTATTCGCATCAGAAGGCGGTTCGGGGAGTAAACGCTCGGCAATTGCTCGGCGTTCCTCCAACATTGCTGAAATAGCTAAATCACACATTGGTTCTGTTGCCATCTTACTCAGCATCTTTTTCCATGTCTCCACAGATCGTTTGCTACTATCAAGATCTTCTGGCTGGACTTTGATACTCCGCAGGATGGGGACATAGGCTTCTGTTTTATTTGCATACCCAGGAGAAATACAAACAGCCTTACCTTGGGGAAGTTTGAGAAACCCCGCCGCTTCCATCAATGGGACTTTGGAAATCTGCTCGGATTTGGAAGTAGAACGACCATTTGCGCCACCACTGCTACTAGTAGATTTCGTCCAGTATTTAATATCCTCCTCGCCCAAATACTTACTATATTGCTCTGCTGAAGAGTCATCTTGAGGGTTAAGAAAGAACTTAGTACCACAGTTAGCAAGGATCGTTCGCGCCCGATCTTCCCCATAAGCTTCTTTAAGCTGGGATTGATTCTGCAAACCTAGAATCCCCACAAAACCCGCCGAACGTGCCTCTGCCAGCCAATTAGCAATCTTAGGGAGGTAGATCGACGGCAACTCATCCAGGCTGGTTACTAGTGGCGAGGTACGATGGCGGGAGTGGGCGATATTGCGGGAGATCAGCGTATCGAGGACGGTAGCCAGAATTGGTGCCAGTACATGACGATAATCTTGATTCAAACCGACGACTACTAAGGTTTTACCCTCAATATCTGGCTTAAAGTTACTAGTTCCACACAGAGCAGGAACGAAGTCCCGTTTGACTAATTGCTGGAAGACTTTTTGAGCCGTAGCGATAATGCCACTCTCGGTGACATTAGTTTCTTTCCCCCCGCCAGAACTAACTAATTGAGCAAAAGCCTGAGCATTCCAGACATTCAGGCGTTTAGTCGCAAATTTAAGGCGAGAACTGAGATTAGGTAAATTAAGGATCGAGGCACTCATCATCAGATCCGCAAGTTCCGGTCTATATTCGAGTTCGCCAATCCATTTAGCAGCCAGGAATACACCTTGAACGAGAGCAGATCCAGCGTTCTCAAAGAACTCATTCCCGCCCTTTTTATCGCCACCACTACTATTTTTGACGATCGTTTCGGCAATCTGTCCAGCGGCGACACCATCCCCAGGATCGCGAATGAAGTCAAGCAGATTAAGAGTAGAACTTTCAGGAAAACTCGGCGCGAAAATCTGGACGTTATAACCTCTTTCTTTAGCATAGCCAGCGATTTCTTTAGTTTGTTCTGGGTATTTAAAATCCCAGAGGACGACTGAAAATGCTTGGTCGATTGCCGAACGTAAGAAAGGATTTAAAACTCCATATGATTTACCCGTACCTGCCGCCCCAAATACTGCCGTACCTTGCTGCACATCTGGGAAAAAGATCGTTTTATTGCTAGCTAAGGGACTAACTTTAGGGGGAAGACTAGCTTCGGCATCATGGAACTTTTGGGCGATTTCTGCCTCGTCAATCTCACGTTTTCTCAAGGATGTTTTAATCTCCTCAATCACCCAGTTTCGATGCTTGCGGCGCACACTAGGCGGAGTATTGATGTATAGAGTAGTCGAACCAATCTTGGGCGATCTAAGTTGTACCTTACCTTTTTTCTGGGCATTACTCTTCTCTGTCGCTCCACCCCAATAAGCATGAGCCAGTTTGCCTTTGGGCTTACCTCCACCAATACTAACGCTCGCCAGGAGCGTTCCACAGATTAGAATCAAACCGAGGGGAGAGAATAAATAAGATTGAGCCTGTTGAACTACTGAGAGATGAGATCCTGGAACCTGGTGGGCGACAGATTTAGACATTTACCTTTGACCTGAAACGATGATAACAATCGGACTTTCAATACCTCATCAAAATTATGAGGAGAGGTCAAATTAAATTTGTAATTATGAATCAAACACCAGTTTTAAAACGGTTTTTTTAGCTTGACTACCCGATAAACACTCGCGCTCGTCGTCGGTAGCGGAAACCAGTTATTGCGCTCGGAAATGGTGAATAGTGGAATGCCAATAAAGTAGGGTGTACAACCTACCAACCAGCCGCAGCCACGGAAGTTGATATTTACTGTTGCCGACCCAGTTTTAGCATTGAGATTGCGAATCACAAACTTGACTCCACCAGCCCCGATATTCGCTTCTACTCCGGTTGGCTCCATTCCCCCATTTACCATCGCCAGTAGCCCTTCACCGCCCTGCACAGATAGGCTATCGCCAGAAATAATCCTGGCACCTCTGAGATAGGGCATCCCCACCCACGGATGGAATTCGGCATAGTCGCAATTACTATCGCATTTAGCATTAGGTTGACGATTCGAGCCAGACATAACCATGTGATGGATTTTGCGCTCTTTGGTACGAATTACGTCTAGCTTCATCAGCGCGATTCCCCCGCTCAGACTGAATCCTGGCATCTCGGTAATCGGTAGCTGACTCAGATTGGGAATAACGTTGGCGGGAAGTTTGGCTAATCCCTTAAACTGGCTCAGTTTGATATTCTGAATCTGGGGGAATTGAGCAAGCTGAGTTTGGCGTAAGTCCACCACCTTCCCTAAGATTTTGCCACCTTGAGAACTCGCCAAATTGCCAAGGGTAGTTCTGACCCCATTAGCAGTAACGGGCATACTCGCCATCGCTGGATTAGCCGCTAGAGCGTCAGAAATTTTGAGTTGGGATAACCAGGGTGTAGCTGTAGCTAGACTGCTATTGGGATCTACTGAATGTCCGGTTTTCTGGGCGATTTCTGCTGTCGTTAGTTGCCCAGTATTAAAGGTGGTATTCCAAATTGCCATCGGGATACAACTAGCTGGTGATGCTCCCTTGGCGCAATTAATACTTGTGAGTCCACCGAAAATACTCTGCGCTTGAGGGGGAATCTTAGTTGTCATCCCTTTAGTAAATTTTGCCATGCTGCCAATGCTAGTCTTGGCAAGGACATTATTCAGAGGTACTGGAGTTTCCGCTCGAACAGATAAGGTAAATAATGGACTAATTAGAGCAAGAGTTAATCCTACAAATTTGTTCACAACATCCCTCGGAGTTCGGATAGAAACAACCCGATCGCGAGTGCTGTCATAAAGTAGTAAACTAATTTACAAGCTTTGTTAAAAGCAACAGAGTTATTGAAATAGGTGACTTGCTTGAGAAAACCTTCCATGATTTAAGTTCCTAATAAAATTAGTTTAGAAATTACTGTCGCATCCACAGCATATCGATCGGCTGCTTCCATTAAGGGAATACCTTGATATACAGATCCAATCATCTGTCTAATAGCATTAATCTGTTTGGGAGAATAGTCTTTCAACTGTCCTTTGTTAATCGCCTCTCCCAAGCCATAGGCTAATTTAGCAACTAATATGCGGCGTTCCTTATTACTCGCATCAATTTCTTGCCTCATCATCGAAGCACTGACGATCGGGTTTGCCGGAGCTTGTGGAGCAAAGGTGAAGTCAACTAGAGCTACTGCTGCATCGGAGTTTTTCGCGTATCGAAGATTAAAAATATAAGTTTTTCTCTTACCAAATTTATCTTTAGTGATGACAGTTAATCCCGACTGGACTGTCTGTTTGTTAGTCTGAATCACTCCAGGGATACTCAGTGGATCGATCGGCGATAAATGGATGAGTGAAGCAGTAGTAGTCCCTGTTTGGTCTTGACTATTCATCGAACCATTGGTTGTTAAACCTACCCACGACTTATTTTCGAGAAACATCGTTTCAATTGTTTCTCCCAAATTCTCGAAATTAATATTCGTGCCAATCCCAGCATAGATATTAATATTCATTACCTCATTTAAAGGAGAATTAACGCGAACGATGATGGGTTTGCGATCGCGAACTCGATCGATTACCTTAACTGGACGGGCAAATACCGGACGATCGATCGATCCAATTAAGAGAATTGCTGTTAACCCAATTGCTGCTAAATTTCTCATATTATTTAATCTCAAAAGGCTTAGTTGTATATAAAGAAATTTTGGAACCAGCAGGTAAGAACCAGACACGAGCGTTAGTTTCGAGTCGTTGAATTTCTGATTGATTGCGCTGCGCCCATTGCTGCACGAGCGGAGATGCTGCCCCATCAAGTACGCCACCAAGTATATTTGGGTTGCTAGTAGTAGTGGAAATTGCCGCTCCCCCTGTACTAATTTGGGTCTGGGTATTAGGTTGAATCAGGATTTTACCAAGCCCTTGCAGACCCCCAATCAAAGCTGTTTGCATATCCCGTCGATTAATCTCGCCGTTATTAAATTCTTTCAATTCAGCAACCAGAGGTTGATTATTAGTTCCTACCAACATTAAATTCCCAATGGGAATCGCATGTTCTACGCCACCGATGGCTACTTTGGCACCGCCAATTCTCAACATCCCATTACTAGCGACAGTAATTTGAGCCTGAATTTTAGTATTTGCCGGAATCGACATCCCACCTTGAGTATTCACAAACCCCTGCTCTAGGTTAAGGAGTACTTCTTGCCCTTGCTCTTCAGACAAGATTTGTAACGGTGTAATTAAGCTAGCAACCCGATTTTGCCCAGCAATGATAAACCTCCCAGTTTGGGTGGAACTGGTTGTTTGGGCTAGCGATGGTTGAGGTACAGCCGCAACTGTTTGCTCAGGGCGTGCTCCAAATACTTCTACTGCGCCATTAGTCGCTTCTTTCCAACTTAGTTGAGGCGTAACCGTTGTTGGTACTGGTGTTGATGCAGATTTAATCGCTGGCGATGGGGAAAGCTTGGCAGTTGCCGGAAAAACTGTCGAACCACGACTAGCAACCAAAACAGGTTTAACGACTGGTTTTGTGGCTATTTCTACAGGTTTAACAACTGATTTTGTTGCTGTCTCCACAGGTTTAACTGGTGGTTTAGGTTCGCTCTTTACAGGTGCAGGGATTGGTGAGGGGAGAATTGGGGGTTGAACGTTGGTGGGGGCTGAACTTGCGACAACCTGTTCGGGAGCAGCAGTCGCTGGCTCTGACTTAACTTTTGCAGGAACGGTAACGGGGGCTAAATTAATCGCAGTAGTAGGCGGAACGCCAGACTTAGCAGCCTCGGCTTGTTGCTGCGCTCTAGATGCGGCTAACAACTGCTGTTCTTGCTGTTGCATCGCCAGTTTCGATTGAGCGACGGCAAATCGGGGATCTGGCGCAAATTCAACTTTTGTCTTTAGTGGTGGGGTTTCTGCGGCTGCTTGGACAATTTTCGCAGGTTCGCTGGTTCCCCCAAACATCATGAACCCAATTATTGCCATCGGTACCGATACCAGTCCTGTTATGAGCAAAGCCTTGTTCTTACCTTGTTTATGTGGCGGAATCTCCGTCCTTTGATCTTCGATTCCCTCCTGTTTGGGGATCGAGTCATCGCGCTCGAATGGCACTAATTCCTGGTTAGAATCTGACTGCACACTGCTAGATTTATGGGGAAACTGGGTAGTTATCCCATTCAATTCACAAAAAAAGTCTGAATCTAAATTACCGGAGTTGAGATTACCTGAAAGTGGTTCGGGAGCGGCTTTTGGATCTGGAGATATGACTTTCGGGTTGGTATCCATTCTATGAGCGTAATTACCTGATTAATTGAGTTGAGCTAGATCGAAATCCAGTTACTGAGGGGCAGCGGGAGACTGTGTAGGATTAGCTGGATCTACGGGAGCCGTTGGAGTCAAATCTGGTAAGATTGGCTTTGTATCCTGTGGTGTGTACTCTTCGATCGCGTAAATCTCCAGTCCTGCCGATCGCGCCATTGCAATTACACGGGATAAATCTTTACGCTCTTTACTAGCTGCTAAGTCCACATCGGTTAAAGATGGGGGGACGACTGCCCGTAGGTAGACAGTTTTGTTAAACGGCACAACTTTTTCAGTGGCAGTGGCATCTAAGGTGGCACGATAGACTAAATTAGCCACAATCTGAATCTTCCACAACCGCTCGTCGCCATTGCCTTTAACCTCCACCGGATCTTGAATATCCAGGGGAATGAAAGCTACTTCCGATTTGCCCTGAAGGATTTGAAGCTGTGCCATCAAAGGTGCGATCGAATTGCCCAGAAACTCCTCGCGGAATTTATCGGCTAGCATCCAGGAACCACCCCAAACTGAGGTGGGGATTAATATTTTGCCAGTTTTAGACTCGACTGGCACCCCAGGATCTGCTTGGGGACGGCGAGGATCGTCTCCAGCAGCCACGGGTAAGTATTGCCGCCAAGTGAACAGTTTATTCAGACTGCCGACGGTAAAGTCTTTAATAAGCTGTGGCGAACGATCTTTACCTTCATAGGCTTTAACCTCGATCGTTTTACCATTAACTAATTGCACCATCGTGGGCATGGGACGATGGGCGATCCCATTTATTCCCATCGCTTGGACTAATAATAAAATTAGATTGAAAACAGAAATGCCTAAAGTCACCAAGATAAATAAGCCGATCTTGTTCTCATTTCCTCTGGAGCGATCTAGTTTGGTGAGGACTACAAGATCTTTAAATGAATCTGACATTTATCGGGATAGTGAAATTTGAAACGTATACCC
>ENA-OFDP01001205-OFDP01001205.1-metagenomes-genome-assembly--contig:-NODE-1205-length-10251-cov-3.786387_pt1 | contig 10251 bp, 10 predicted proteins | sample MGYA00153389_OFDP01 | MGnify analysis MGYA00153389 | reverse complement strand
CGCTCCAAAAGCCCTTCGAGTACGACGACCCCGACGCCACCGCCAACGCCAACCTGTCGGCGCGCCTGCCCTACCTGTTCGCCTGCTGCCGCTTCGCGCATTATCTAAAGTGCATCGTGCGTGACAAGATCGGGTCTTTCAAGGAACGCAGCGACATGGAGCGCTGGTTAAATGACTGGATTTTGAACTACGTGGACGGTGACCCTGCAAATTCATCCCAAGAAACCAAGGCTCGCAAACCCCTGGCCTCGGCTGAAGTGCAAGTGGAGGAAGTGGAAGGCAATCCGGGCTACTACACCTCTAAGTTCTTCCTGCGCCCACACTACCAGTTGGAAGGTTTAACAGTGTCCTTGCGTTTGGTATCCAAGCTGCCTTCGGTGAAAGAGTCGGGGAACTGACGCTGCACTCGTGGCCAATGCGTCACAGGGTTTGAGGAGTTGTCCTTTGCCTACAGTGTCGCTTGGTAGGTTTAGTATTTGCGGAAGGGAGAATATGCTAAACGTCAATGCTTTGGGGCATGTAATTGATTCGCGCGTAGTGCTATCGGTTAGCGCTAGTATTGAACGCGGGAAGCTCGCCGCTGTCTCCGGCATCATCGTCCACCAAACGGGGGGGGCAACTGCGACGTCCAGTCTCAACAGCTACGTCAATCCGAAGGCAAATGGAGCCCACTTTCTAATCGACAAGGACGGCACTATTTACCAGACGGCTTCCATTTATCAGCAAACTTGGCACGTGGGCTCACTGAAAGCCCGCTGCGTAGCTGAATTCCGTTGCTCCCCGGCTGATAAAGCTGGCTTGAAAAAATTTAGCCCGTCAGCCGAACACAAACGCGAGTCTGCTAAGGCAGTACCTGATCGCTTCCCTTCGAACAAAGATAGCATTGGGATTGAACTAGTTGGAGGGTTGACCCCTGGCAAGCCTGGTGAACCCGCTGAAAAGAGAATCTACGAAACAGTGACAACGGAACAAAACGCATCACTCCATTGGTTGGTTCAAGGCCTGCGGGATTTGTTCTCGGTACCTCCAACTGAGGTGTTTCGACACCCCATGGTGTCGCGCAAGAATCCAACCGAGGCTGCGACGGCGTCATGGTGATGTTGCGCACAGCCTATCTGGGACTGACACTTCTTACCGTGGCTTGTTGCGTCTGGGCGGACGGAGCCGTATCTACGATGGGCACCGATACGGAGGTAAGTCTCTCCCCATTGATTTTGCCAAGCATACGGGCTATCAATATTAAAGAGAACGGGGCAACTTCTCCTGCGGCTGAGAACGTAGATCCACAGTGCAAACGATTTCGCCTAACCCAGTCGAACGTGATTGACTACTTGCGCACGGCGCAGGTAACCACTGAACACGACTATCTGCATACCCTCGACTGGTCCCCGTGTTTTGCTTCGGGAACAGTCTATTTTCAGGGTGGAGTGACCGGTGTGTGGGGCATACAGCAGCATCGCGCTGGCTCGCTCAAACTTAGTGATGGCAGAGATCTCTATCTGTACTGCCCGAAATGCAAGTCGCGTCAATTTTCAAATCTTTAGTGTTGCATTGTTTCTATATTAAAGTTGCGCTTGCGCCCGGTGTCAGTGCGGCCTTCCATCCAACAACCTTTTCCTCCACGGTGAATAACACTTAGGATTTCAGTAATACATGCCTTACAAATTGATCATCGCCGAAGCTGATGTCTTCGGCAAAGCTAAATTTGCTAACTCAAAGGGGAACACTGAGTGTGTTGAGTTCGTACAGCAGGCCACTGGGGCGCCAAAGACGACAGATTGGCGCAAAGGCATCCGTGTGTCGGATGCCACGTCGGGTGAGATTCCGCGAGGAACAGCCATCGCTACATTCGACGCGAACGATCGTTACCCCACGGATGCGCTCGGTCGGCATGCTGCCATTTATTTGACGCACGACGAGCATCGGATATTGGTACTCGACCAGTGGAATGCCCAAGGGCAGGTGTTGCAACGTCCCATTTGGTTTAAGCGACCCAAAGGCACCAAGCGCAGCAACGATGCGGACACTTTTTACGTAATCAAGTAGGCACACAGATGGCATCTCTCAGAATTTTTGTATGTGCAATGTTTTCAATTGGTTTTTATCAGACCGCCGCGGCACTGGAGATTCGTTGCCCCGCAAACCTTATGGAAACGCCTGGCGTCGTGAGTCCCGATCCTCTGTGGACAATTGCGGCGACAACTGGGGAGCGGCCGCTGGATTCGGTGGGTGTTTATTGGGGATCGACTGATCAAAGGGGTGCGCAAGTTCCAGACGACACTCAAAAGAAAAAGTCTCTTGAAACCATGACTTGGCAATTGCCGAAGGCCGACGGTGGTCACTATTGGGTAGGCTGCTCATACACAAATACCACGGCCATGTTGTATCAGAAGATTGCACCAACCTACTCCAGGTGCACAGCGACCTACACGCTTTTACCTTCTGGGCGCAGGTTACGACTCGCGGCGATGCTATGTCAATGAGGCGCAAACTCCGAGGCTGCCCGGATGACAAAGTACCTTTGTCTCTGCGGTGAAACTTCTGACCGGCATTGAAAATACTTTCGGCTAGACCAGGGCGTTTGATGGCTTAGCGCACTGGAACCAAAGACAACTAACTCAACTTTATCAACGAACGATGACCATATTCAACCCACAACGCCCATTGCAAATTCAACTGGCCGAGCTCAAAGACGCCATTCGTGCTGAGCCGGCCAAGTCAGAGTTACGCGTGTATTACTTTCAGATGTTGTTGGTGCTGGGTGAGTGGCAAAAGTCGCTGGAGCAACTGCAGTTGTGTGCACAATTGGACAGCAAGGTCACCCCGATGGCAAAGGCCTATCGCGAAGCCATACGTTGCGAAGTGTTTCGCGAGGAAGTTTTCACTGGTCGCAAGTCGCCGAACATCTTGGGTGAGCCCGCACCTTGGATGGGTTGGTTGGTTGACGCCTGCAAGCGGCAATCGCTAGGCGAAAGCGAGACCGCTGCAGAACTGCGCAGCCAAGCCCTAGACGCAGCAACATGCGGTGCGGGCGAGATCAATGGTGAGGCGTTCGAGTGGTTGGCTGACTCGGATTCGCGCCTGGGGCCGGTTTGTGAATTACTGGTTAACGGCTCGTACTACTGGGTGCCATTCACTTCCGTTCGGCAAATCAACTTTGAAAAACCCAAAGACCTGCGAGATTTTGTATGGGCGGCGTGTGAAATCACGCTAATCAATGGAGGTAGCATGCCAGGTTTCATCCCCACACGCTATCCAGCCACGCACGCAAGTAGCAGCGACGCTTTGCGGTTGGCCCGCAGTACCGAGTGGGTGGATTTGGGCCATGAGCAAGTTTCTGGATTAGGACAACGGATGTGGTTGACAGACAGCAGTGAGTACGCGCTGTTAGATGTACGTCGCTTGACCTTTAACGCCTAAAGCAACGAGTCCCATGTCGACGCGCCGTAAAGTAGGGTTGGACACCGACAAGGACCGGCTACAACCAGCTTTGTTGGACCGCCTGACGGACCATGAGCCCAGTAGGCGTGTCGAAAAGGCAGACGCCGTTTATGTTACTGAATCTCGTTTGCGGGCAGCTCTTCTGCGCGACTTGGGCTGGTTACTCAACGCCAACAACGCCGGTTCACACTTTGACTTCACGGGGCTTGATCACGCGGAAGATTCTGTCGTCAACTTCGGAATGGCGCCACTTGCGGGGCAGTTGCTGTCGGAGCTGGATTGGAAGGATATAGAGTCCAGCATTCGCAAGTCGATCTTATCCTTTGAGCCGCGCATTTTAAAAGACACCCTGATGGTGGCACTGGCTTCATCTTCGGACACCTTGAACCACCACAATACTCTTCAGTTTGAAATTCGTTGTCAATTTTGGTCGATGCCTTACCCGTTAGAGCTATTGCTCAAAACTAGTTTGGATCTTGAAACGGGCCAGGTGGTCGTTGCGGACTTGCGCTCTTGATGGCAAGCTATGTTGAACAATTAAAAATCGCATGAACCCAAAATTGGTCGAATACTACAACCGAGAGTTGGCCTACCTGCGGGAGTTAGGGGCCGAGTTTTCAGCCGCCTTTCCAAAAATAGCAGGACGGTTGTCACTGCGGGACACGGATGTAGCCGACCCTTATGTCGAGCGTTTGTTGGAAGGCTTTAGCTTTCTGACCGCGCGTGTGCAAATGAAAATGGACGCAGAGTTTCCGCGTTTGTCGCAGCGTATTCTGGAAATAGTTTGCCCGCATTACCTTGCCCCAACGCCGTCCATGGTGGTTGTGCGTCTCGAGCCAAGCGCCACTGAAGGCAATCTGGCGGATGGATATGTTCTTCCTGCTGGCAGCGTCCTGCGGGCGCGGAAAACCAGCGAAGAGCAAACCCCATGTGACTTTCGTACCGGACACGAAGTCACCCTGTGGCCCGTCGAATTGACCCACGCCCGTTTAGCCGGACCGCCCCTTGATTTGCCTCTATCAAGAATGCGTTTACCCAGCGAACCGATCGGACATGTTCGCCTGGATCTGAGTTTGCGCTCTGGCATTCGGTTTGATCACCTGAAGCTGGATAAGCTGGATGTTTTTATCGCTGCATCAGATGCGGAGGCTTCGCACCTGCAAGAATTGATTCACGAGTCTCTCATTGGTGTAATAGTTCACGACACCAAAGACCCTTCGCGCGTTTTTGCACAGCTCCCCCCTGAGTCCTTGCGAGCAGAGGGCTATGACCAATCGCAGGCCTTATTGCCATATTCACACCGGGCGTTTCAGGGGCATCGGTTACTCCATGAGTACTTCGCTTTTCCCGCCCGGTTTCGGTTTTTCTCTATCCGGGGATTGGCCGCGGCATTCGCTCACGCTCCTGTAGAGGCGGTTTCAATCAGTTTGCTGTTTAGCAAGGCACAACCCGGGTTAGAAGCCACTGTTGATAGGCACAAATTTCTTCTGCATTGCGTTCCTGCAATCAACCTGTTTGAACGCGTGGCCGATCGCATTCACGTGGCGCCCAATGTCAATGAGTACCACGTAGTGCTCGACCGCACGCGCCCGCGCGACTTTGAGGCCTACAGCGTCAGCCGCGTCATCGGGCACCAAGAAGGGCGGGTCAGTGACCGTGAATTCGTCCCTCTATACGCGTCGGTTCATGGTATTCGCCCAGAAGAGCAGGCTTACTTTGCTGTGCGTCGCGAGCCGCGTTTGTTTTCGGAGCACGCCATTCGCCATGGGCCAAGAACCCAATACCTTGGCAGCGAAGTGTTTATCTCGTTGGTTGACCAGCGCGCAGCGCCATTCTCTGACGATCTCAAACAGCTCACTGTCATAACCCAGTGCACCAACCGTGACCTTCCGCTGTTGATGGCCGTTAACAGTCCTGAGGGTGACTTCACCACGGTCGAGTCAGCACCCATTGGTCATATTCGCATCGTGGCCGGCCCCACACGGCCCGTCTCAAGTATGGCCAACAACGAGATGACTTGGCGTCTGATCTCGCATTTGTCCCTCAACTATCTGGCTATGACTGATCAGTCGGACGAAGAGGGAGCCGCAACCCTTCGAGACCTGCTCAAGCTTTACATGGACCTGGGTGACCGCGACCTTTCAGGGCAAATCAGTGGGATCAAAGCGCTGTCCATTGCGCCCATAACGCGCCGCTTGGTACAGCATCTTCCGCTCGTGTACGGGCGAGGCGTTGGCGTTCAGTTAACGGTCGATGAAGCTCCGTTTGCCGGTGTGAGCCCCTGGCCGCTGGCCTCGGTGCTGGAGCGGTTTTTTGCTCGGCACGTTGGAGTTAACAGTTTCAGCGAACTCGCGCTCGACACGCGCCAGCGTGGTCAGGTTGCACAGTGGCGGGTGCGGCCTGGCCAAAGGCCCAACACATGAACCCCGACCGGCTGCAACCCACAAGCGTTGAGCTGCGTGCGGGCATGCGATCGTTTTGGCGGCGACTCAAAAATCGACCTTACGACTTTGATCTATTTTTTGCGATGCGGATGCTGCAAGCGCGATATCCTGAATTGCCACGCTTGGGCACCGCCTCGCGGCCGCAATTGGAGCCCATTCGGCTGGGACAAGATCCTTCGCTCGCGTTCGCCCCAGCCACGATTGCCGAGGTGTTGCCCAGCGTTGCAGGTCAGCCAGAACGGCTAACTGTTTGGAGCTTTGGCTTGTACGGCCCCAATGGGCCCATGCCCACCCACCTGACGGAATATGTGCGCGAGCGACTGCGCCACTTTGACGACCCTACGCTAGCCCGCTTTTCCGATATCTTTCATCACCGCCTACTATTGTTGTTCTTTAGAGCCTGGTCAGACGCTCAGCCGACCACCTCATTGGACGCACCGGGGCGAGACCATTTTGGGCGCTTCGTGGGCAGCATTGTGGGCATTGGCGAAGCCAGTCAACGCCTACGTGATGACGTCCCGGACCACGCCAAACTATTCTTCGCCGGGCACTTCACCCGTGCCACCCGTAATCCTGAAGGGCTGGAACGTGCAATTAGCTTGTATTTCGATGTTCCAGTGCAGATGCAAGAGTACGGCTTGCACTATCTTGACCTGGAGCCGGCCCAGCAAACACGGCTGACCCGATTTTCTTGCAACTCGCAGTTGGGGGTTGATGCCGTCATAGGTGCGCGAGTACCCGATGCGCAAGGCAAGTTTCGTCTGCGCTTGGGCCCGATGAGCTTGGCGCAGTACGAGCGCCTGCTGCCCGATGGTGAGGGCTTTCAGGCCCTGGTGGATTGGGTCCGAAACTATGTCGGTATTGAATTCGCGTGGGACTTCGAGTTGGTGCTGCGACGGGAGGCCGTACCCATGAGCCAACTCGGCGGCGCGGGTCGATTAGGTTGGACCAGTTGGATGCTAGACAAACCAGCCACTACTGATGCAGATGATTTTTGTCTGGATCCTGAGCGGTGGGTACGGCGCCGCGGTAACAAGGTTCGCGGGCGGGCGAATGCGCGCAAGTATGCTGCTGATACTTCAATAACTGGCCAATCCGTTCACACTAGTTGAACTCCGTTTTTTGTTATTTTTTTTCGTAATTCATTGCATCTATCGAGGCCCCTATGTCTGAAATCAGCCGACTCGCTCTATTTGGAAAACTCAATCCGCTTCTTTTCAAGTCGCTGGAAAGCGCTACTGTGTTCTGTAAGCTACGCGGCAATCCATACGTGGAATTGGTGCACTGGCTACACCAGTTGCTGCAAGAAAGCGATTCCGATTTGTTGCGCATCTTTCGACACTTCGAGATCGACTCGGCTAAGCTGGCGGCCGATGTATTGCGCAACCTCGACAAACTGCCCCGTGGCGCCACTTCAATCAGCGATTTCTCGGATCAGATTGAGACTGCGATCGAGCGGGGGTGGGTGTATGCAACCTTGATGTTCAATGAGTCGCAAATTCGTAGCGGCTATTGGCTTTCGGGCATGGTGCGAACGCGGGCCTTGGCGAACGAATTGCGTAGCATCTCCAAGGAGTTTGAAAAAATATCTGAGCCCGCCTTAAGCGATGCTTTTGGCAAGTTGCTGCCGGCCTCGCCTGAGGCAAAACTGCAAGCCGCAGACGGCAGTGGCCTGCAAGGCGCACCGGGGGATGCCAGCAGTGCGATGCCGGGGGAGATTGTTCGCCAAGACGCCCTTAAGCGCTACACGGTGGACTGGACTGAGCGGGCGCGCTTGGGTGAACTGGACCCAGTGACAGGCCGTGACGAAGAAGTCCGCCAGATGATTGACATCTTGATGCGCCGCCGCCAAAACAACCCCATCTTGGTTGGTGAAGCTGGCGTGGGCAAGACTGCGGTGGTTGAGGGCTTGGCGCTGCGTATCGCAGCCGACGACGTTCCACCCGCCTTGCGCGGTGTTCAGCTGCGCATGATGGACGTAGGCCTATTACAGGCTGGCGCCAGCATGAAGGGTGAATTTGAGAACCGCCTACGCTCCTTGCTCGACGAAGTGCAGGCGAGCACTACCCCAATCATTTTGTTCATCGACGAAGTGCACACTTTGATTGGTGCCGGTGGTCAGGCTGGCACAGGGGACGCCGCCAACTTGCTCAAGCCTGCTTTGGCGCGCGGCGTGCTCCGCACCATTGGAGCTACCACATGGGCCGAGTACAAGAAGTACATTGAGAAAGACCCCGCACTCACGCGCCGCTTCCAACTGGTGCAAATTCTTGAGCCCGATGAAGCCAAGGCCGTCACCATGCTGCGCGGCGTGGCCGCCAAGTTGGAAGGGCATCACAAGGTGCGCATTGGGGACGACGCCGTGGCAGCAGCGGTATCCCTATCCCACCGATACATTCCATCGCGCCAATTGCCTGACAAGGCTGTGAGTTTGCTCGACACCGCTTGTTCCCGAGTGGCCATGGCTCTCCACGCTACACCCGCGCGGCTTGAAGACGTGGTGCGCCGATTGGAAGCCTTGAAAATCGAGATTGAGGTGGTCCAACGCGAATCTGCTCTGGGGGTGGAACACACCAAGCGATTGGACGAGCTGCATACCCTCATCGCCCGCAACGAGCAAGAACGCGAAGCCTTGACGGCGCGTTTTGAGCGTGAAAGCGAAGTCGTCAAGCGCATAGTGACTGCCGAGGCTGCCTTAGTTGCTGGTTCGGCAACGACCGAGAAGCAAGGCGCCGAATCGTCTAATATGCCTACACCGATACTCATCAAGGACGAGCCCACAGTTGCGGACCTGAGTCAATTACGTCTTGATTTGGCCGCGATGCAAGGTGACGACCCTCTGCTACAGCCCGTGGTCGATGCCGGCGTGGTTGCCGCGGTTGTTGCCGAATGGACCGGCATTCCCGTGGGGCGAATGGTGCGTGACGAGGTGCAATCGGTACTGACGCTTGCCGACACGCTAGAGAAGCGCGTCATCGGTCAGCGTCACGGCCTCGACGCAGTGGCCAGACGCATTCAAACCGCGCGAGCGCAGCTGGACAATCCCGGCAAGCCCATCGGTGTCTTCTTGCTAGCAGGTCCTTCCGGTGTCGGTAAAACCGAAACCGCGTTGGCCTTGGCCGAATCACTCTACGGGGGTGAACAAAACCTCATCACCATCAACATGAGTGAGTTCCAAGAAGCGCACACGGTGTCTACTTTGAAGGGCTCCCCCCCTGGTTATGTTGGCTATGGCGAGGGCGGTGTGTTGACCGAAGCGGTGCGTCGTCGTCCTTACAGCGTGGTCCTGTTGGACGAGATTGAAAAGGCCCATTCCGATGTACATGAAATTTTCTTCCAGGTATTCGACAAAGGATGGATGGAGGACGGAGAAGGCCGCTACATCGATTTCAAGAATACCGTCATCATCCTGACCTCTAATGTAGGCTCTGAATTGATCGCCAGCATGTGCCGGGATTCTGAAATGACGCCCAATTCGGAAGCGCTTACCAAGGCAGTACGTCAACCGTTGCTGGAGAAGTTCCCGGCGGCGCTTTTGGGTCGTTTGGTAGTAGTTCCCTACTTTCCCATCTCGGACGCCATGTTGGATCAAATTATTGGCTTGCAACTTAAACGTATCCAGGCCCGGATTCATGACCGGCACGGCGCTTCGTTTGCTTTTGACGACACTGTGGTTGTTTTGATTCGGAACCGCTGCAGCGAAGTGGAGTCGGGTGCACGCATGATCGACGGTATCCTCACCCAAAATCTGTTGCCGCGGCTGGCTACGCAGTTTTTACAAAGCTCGGTCGAGTCAAAAAAGATCGCATCCATTCATGTCAGCGCGGCTGAAAATGACTTCGTCATTTCTTACACCTAACCTTTGCCAGCAATTCTCACTTTTTTTTATAGAAACCCCCTCGTCGTGCCAAACGTCTTCGTTCACAAACGGGTTCGCCCCGCCGTCCATATAAGTGCAGTCCTGGCACTGCGTTGCGGTCCGGCGATGGCACTCGACTTTAAGGATTTGAGTCAAGCGCAGGACGTCTTGAGCAAGGAGCAGGGAGCTGTGTCCACAGTAAGCGTCTGGGCAAGGCATCTTTATATTGCGTGCGTTGAGCGTAACCATAGTACCCACGAAACAAGATTGTGGACACCATGGAAACCAAGAGAGTGGCAAAGCGCAATCATGGCGCCGAATTCAAGGCAAATATTCTTGCAGCCTGCGGACAACCTGGTGCCTCCGTTGCTGCAATAGCAGTGCGTAACGGATTGAACGCCAATGTCATTTATCGCTGGCTGAGCCAGAGTCGGCAAGGCAGCGGACCTATATGTCAAGTTCCGCCCGTTTATAAACACGTTTGACAAAAAGCTCAGGCGATTTGTC
>ENA-OFDP01001202-OFDP01001202.1-metagenomes-genome-assembly--contig:-NODE-1202-length-10264-cov-2.698697_pt1 | contig 10264 bp, 10 predicted proteins | sample MGYA00153389_OFDP01 | MGnify analysis MGYA00153389 | reverse complement strand
CGGAGGGGTCGCAGATCGTGGGGGGGCGTGGGGGGTGGCACTGACCTTGGCGGGTACGAGCAGTACGGTTCGCGAGGTGAGCGAGACCATCAGGTACGGGGTGATCGGGAGCGGGATGATGGGGGGCGAACACATCCTCGACCTGAACCACGTCGATGGGGCCCGGGTCGTAGCGCTCGCCGACCCGGTGGCGAGCAGCATCGAATGGGGACGGGGATGCGTCGGAGCCGGCCCCGACGGCGACACGGCGAAGGAACGCACGGCGATCTATACCGACCATCGCGACCTGCTCGCGGACCCGAACGTCGATGTCGTGATCATCACCACCCCGAACCACACCCACGCCGCCGTTCTCGCCGACGCTTTGGCGACCGACAAGCACGTGCTGATCGAGAAGCCGCTGTGCACCACCGTCGACGACTGCAAACGGGTGGTCGACGCCGCCGCGAAACGCGACGCGATCACCTGGATGGGTCTCCAGTACCGCTTCATGCCGACCCCGGCGACGATGTTGGAGCAACTCGCCAGCGGCGTGTGCGGAACGACCCGCATGGTGTCGATCCGCGAGCACCGGTTCCCGTTCCTGAAGAAGGTGGGCGATTGGAACCGGTTCACCCGCAACACCGGCGGCACGCTCGTGGAGAAGTGCTGCCACTTCTTCGACCTGATGCATCTCGCCGCGGGCGCCCATCCGGTGCGGGTGATGGCAAGTGGCGGTCAGGACGTCAACCACCTCGACGAGTTCTACGAGATCGATGGGCGCCAGGAACGTTCTGACATCCTCGACAATGCGTTCGTGATCGTCGAGTTCGCCAATGGCGTGCGCGGCTCGCTCGACCTGTGCATGTTCGCCGAGGGTGGACGGTTCGAGCAGGAGATCACGATCACCGGCGAACTCGCCAAGATGGAAGCCACCGTGCCGGGCGACGTGGTGTGGCTCGGCGAACGGTCCACTGCCGGAACGCCCGGCTCGCACCCGGGTCGCGGGGTACGTGAGATCCCCGCTCCGATGGATCCCCGGGTTCCGTATCCGGACTTCCACCAGGGCGCGAGCTTCATGGAGCACCTTGCGCTTTGCGACGCAATCCGTTCGGGTCGGCCGGCCGCGGTGACGGTCACCGAAGGATTGTGGGCGGTGGCCACCGGAGCGGCTGCGCATCGCTCGATCGACGAGCGACGCCCCGTCGAATTGTCCGAGTTCGGTCTCAGCTGACGTTGATCACGCTGTGCTCACGGGCGCAGCGGCAGGCTCGACGCGAAGTCGAACGCGGCGTTGGCGTCATCGATGGTGATGTCGGTGAGGTCGGCGACGCCGACGTCGAGGCCTTCGGCGTGTGAGTAGGCGCGCAGGCCGACCAGGGCGCCGACGAATTGCTCGCGGGTAATCCCGAGGTCGTCGGGATGCGCGCGCACGCCGGCTCCCGAAACGACGAGATGCGCGAACTCCGGATCGTTGTCCTGGACGTGGGCGAGTGCGACGACGGCGAACGAGATCAGCTCGCCGTGGACATGATGCGCGCCGGTGGCGTGTTCGTAGGCGTAGGCCCAGAAGTGCTCGGAACCCTCCTCGAACCGGCTGTGCCCGAGCGCTGCGCAGGCGGCGCCGATGCGGCGGTAACAGTCGGCGAGCCAGCGGATGCCCTCGGGCGTGCACTCGCGGATGTCGACGATCACCGAGTGGAGTTCGGCGAGCAGCGATGCACCGAGCTCGGCGGCCGCGTCATCCCAGGCAATGCCTTCGCCCGCGTCAACGGCGGCGCGCCAGTCGTGCAGTCCGGTGTGGCACGACAACACGTCGCCGATGCCGGCCCGGTTGAGGCGCTCAGGCGCCGACCGGATCAGGTCGATGTCGAGCACGACCTCCTCGGGCACGATGGTGCCGACGTAGCGGACCCGACCCTCGGAGCGCACACCGATCGCATCGGTGAACCCGGCGTCGACCGACGTGATCGTCGGGATCTGCACGAGTGGGAGCCCGCGCTTCCAGGCCAGGTATTTGGCCGTGTCGAGCGCTGTGCCACCGCCGAAGCCGACCACGACCTCGGCACCGTCGTCGGCGGTGTGCTCGACATCGAGGTCGAGCTTGGCGAGTTCCATGTCGTGGGAGGGAACCACGGTGACCGGCGCGGGAACCCGATCGGCGATCGACGACCACGGTGGGTCGTTGACGGCGATCAGGTACCTCCCGAGTTCGCGCAACGTCTCGACGGCGCTGCGTTCGACGCACTCGAACGGTTCGCCGAGCATCGGGGTGTCATCGGGTTCGTTCACGACAGTGCTCCGGCGTTGCGTTGCACCTTCTCGACGGCACGGACCACGTCGAGCGCGTCGTCTTTCGTGCCCATCAGCACCGACGTGGTGAACCACAGCGTGGTGGCTGCGAGCTGCTCGGTGACCGGCAGCGAGAGCGAGGCCCAATCCTGCATGCCGGAGCGATCGCGGTGGCGCGGAGCGAAGCCGTCAGGGTCGCGGAACACATCGAGTTGATGGACCGGTGGATACGACATCGTGAGCGAGATCCCCTCAGCAGCGAGCGCCAGGCGAACCGGCTCGCGTTCGGCGCCGAACTCGTCGGGGTCGATGCGCACCACGTAGCAGTAGTTGCCCTGACGATCGCACCGAGGGTCACGCGTCTGCGGGTACACGCCGGCGATCGTGGCGAGTTCGGAGTTCAGGAGCGCCGAGTGCTCGTCGCGCTGTTGCTGTTGCTCTTCGAATCGAACGAGTTGGGCGAGCAGGACGGCGCCCTGCCATTCGGTCATCCGGTAGTTCCCGCCGAGCGCGTAGTGGGAGTAGAACCACTCGCCGGGTCGCCGGCCGCAGTCGCTGTACGACATCGCTCGGGCACGCACCTCGGGGTCGGTGCTCACGAGGGCGCCGCCCTCGCCGCCGGTCATCAGCTTCGAGGCTTGGAACGAGTAGCTGCCAGCAGCACCGAACGTGCCGACCATCTGTCCGTTGAACATCGAGCCATGGGCGTGAGCGCAGTCTTCGATCAGCACGAGATCGTGGCGCCTGCAGATGTCGGTGAGGCGATCCATGTCGGCGGGGTGACCGGCGATGTGGACGGCGATGACGGCACGGGTGCGCGAGGTGATGGCCGCTTCCACGGCGTCCGGGTCGATGCATCCGGTGCCGAGTTCGACGTCGACCACCACCGGTATCGCGTTGACCATCAAGATCGCGGCTGCAGTGGCGACGAACGTCCACGACGGCACGATCACCTCGTCGCCCTGCCCGATGCCCGTGGCCAGCAGGGCAAGATCGATCGCATGCGATCCGTTGGTGACCGCAACGGCGGGCCCCGTGCCGTGGAGCGCGCCCCACCGGCGTTCGAACTCGTGGACCTTGGTTCCCTGCGACGACCACCACTGCCGCGAGTCGAGCACCTCGAGCAGATTCGAGCGTTCGGTGTCGTCGTAGTACGGCCACGGTGGGTACGGCACGGTGCGCACCGGCGTCCCCCCGTGCATCGCCAGCTCGCTCATCCCCCGAGTCTTGCATCGTGGCGACCCGGCTCGGACACGCGGGGCGATGACGCGTCGGTTACGGTCCGGGCGATGGTGGCGAGCGTGCGCACGATCGAGCCGGGCGAGGGTCGCGTGGTGCTGTTGGTGGTGGCCCACGCCGACGACGTGGCACTGTTCATCGGCGGTACGGTCGCCGCGTGGGCCGACGCAGGATGGCGGATCGTGGTGGTGCGGGCCACCGACGATCGATGGGATTCGGTCGGCTCCGACGAGGCATCGACGCAGGCATCGAACCGTTCCGAATTCGAGGACGCAGTGGCGATTCTCGGCGTGCACGAGATCGTCGAGTTGGGGTACCCGACCGACACGCTCGGCGACGTCTCCACGGTCGAGCTACGCGAGCGGATCATCCACGCGGTGCGCACTCACCGGCCGTACGCGCTGGTGTCGTTCGATCCGTATGCGATGTACGGCGAGGACAATCTCGATCACATCGTGGTCGCCCGTGCGGTCGACGAGTCGTTCTGGACCAGCCAGTTCGACCTCCACCACCCCGAGCACTTCGACGAGGTGTCGGCACACACCAATGAGCGTCTCGCTCCGCACGGCTGCTTCGAACGCTGGTACTTCGGGCGTCGGGTGATCGACGTCACCGACGTGGTCGACATCACCACCACACTCGACCGCAAGGTCGCTGCCGGGTGTTGCCACCGCACGATGATGCTGAACTTCTTCAACCAACTCCGGATGCAAGCAGAGACCGGCGGTTGGCGGCTCCTGCAGGTCGACGAGGCACTCGCCGACGGCGACGTCGCCCACGTGCTCCCGCAGCTGTTACGAGCAGGCAGTGAGGGTGTCGGGGCGAAGTACGGCGTGGCCGCAGCCGAAGAATTTCGGGTGGTCACCTTCGGCGGCATGCAGGGCCTGCTCGACGCCCTCGGCGAGCGGATCTGAACGATCGTCACGAGATCGTCGAGCCCGAGGCAGCCGGTATTGTCGCACCATGCGCGTCGAGCCGATCGATCTCCGTCCGTTCCGCGAGGGCGACGACAGTGATCGTCAGCGGGTGGCCGAGCAGTTCGACCATGCCGCCCGGACCTCGGGATTCCTGTCCATCAGCGGGCACGGCGTCGACGCGGAACTGACCGCCGAGATGCTCGATGTCACGGCCGCCTTCTTCGATCTCGAGCCGCACGAGAAGATGGCCTACTTCGTCGAGGACCGAGCTGCGAATCGCGGCTACGCACCCGAGGGGTCCGAGGCGCTGGCCTACTCGCTCGGCCAACAGGATCTGCCGACCGATCTCTTCGAAGCGTTCAATGCCGGCCTCGAACTCACCGCGGCCGAATTCGCCGACCCGCACTATGCGGCTCGCCGCGACACGCTGTTCGCACCCAACGTGTGGCCGTCGACACCGGCGACGTTTCGCGAGACATGGCTCGCCTACCTGGCCGCCGTCGATCGGGTCGCGAACGACGTGATGTCGGCCGCTGCGGTGGCGCTCGGCATGCCTGGCGATCACTTCGTGACGTACCTCGACAACGGTCCGACGGTGATGCGCTCCAACAACTATCAGCGCCGTGATGGCGCCGCCGAACCGCACCCGACCCAGATGCGCATGGGCGCCCACACCGACTACGGCAGCATCACGGTGCTGCTCGCCGATCCGGTCCCCGGCCTGCAGATCTGTGATGACGCCGGGCGCTGGCACGACGTGGTCCCGGAGCCGGGGTCGTTCATCGTCAACGTCGGCGACCTGCTGGCCGAATGGTCGAACGATCGGTGGCGATCGACGATGCATCGTGTCGTGCCGCCGCCGGCCAGTGCCGCAGGCCCGGTGCGGCGCCGGTCGGTCGCCTGGTTCCAGCAGCCGAACTGGGATGCGGTGATCGAGTGCCTGCCGTCCTGCGCTGACGACGCGAATCCACCCCGTTACGCCCCGGTCACCTCGGGCGAGCACTTGATGGCCAAGCTCATGGGTCCTCGACTGCTCGAACCGTCGAAGATGTCGCCGCACTGATCCGCACTGATCGGTGTGGCCCAGTCACCACTGGCGCCGCTGGGCGCGCTGGCGAGCCCAACCGTCAAGAGCGACTCCGGCGAGCACCACGCCCGCCCCGATCAGCACGCCGGCGCCGACGAGTAGCAGCATCGACGCAACGGCGTCACTCCACACGGTCTGCAGCATCTCGCCGAACAGTGTGTCGGCGACCAGTCCGATGATCCAGCCGGTGACGAGCAGGCCGACCAGCCAGGCGCCGCACACCACCATGGCGGCGATGCCGACCCGCCGGAGTCCGCGACCTGGTCGAGGATGGGCGATCACGGCGACGAAGCCGAAAATCAGCGCGGCGATAGCGGCGATGATGCGTGTGGTCTCGGCCACCTGCTGCAAGCCGAGTCTGGGAACACTCGTCGGCACCACTGACGGCAAGCCGGCCTGCTCGGCGACGGCGTCGAGATCCAGCGCGTCGAGGTTGGTCGGATCGATGCCGACCGACGCCGGATCGAATCCGGCTGTCGTTGCGGTGTCCAGCACCGACTGGGTGATCGCCGTGCGCACTGCCACGTTCCCGTCCGGAACGGATCGGGCGTCGGGATCGACGATCGTTCGGTGTGCTCCCATCAGCGATGAACTGATCACACCCGTGACTCGCGGATCGCTGCTCGTGGCGATGGCCAACTGCGACGCAATGTCGGCGCCGGCGATTGGCGCGACCGCCCGCTCGACCGTCTGCTCGATCACGTCGGCGGTGAAGCGCGACGTGGCGATCTGGTCGGCGGCGCGCTCGGCCCGGGCGGGGTCGAGCACTGACATCAGTGCAAGCTGTGAACTCACCAGCGCAGGCAGCGCAATGCTGAACATCGCCAAGCAGAATCCGGCGATCGCAAGTTGCGCAGTGGAGCCCCGACCGTCGGTCATCTCCCCATCGTGACCGATCCGCCGCCTGCAGCGCGATCAGTGCCCCCTGGGTCCCGGCATCCGGGACTCTCGGGGCGCAGATCGTGGGGTGGGACGGAGGGGGCGCAGATCGCGTGCGGTGGGACGGAGGGGGCGCAGATCAGAGGAGGCGGTCGAGGAGTGCGACGGCGGCAGCGACGGGGTCGGTGACGTGCATCGTCTGCAGGCCGACCGCTTCGGCGCCCGCGATGTTCCACGGGAAGTCGTCGAGGAAGAGGGTGCGTTCGATCGGCGATCCGAGCTGCTCGACGGTCAGCTCGAAGATGTCGGCGTTGGGCTTGCGCATGTCGACCTCGCACGAGTCGACGACGACGTCGACCAAGTTGTCGGCGTCCCAGATCTGGCGCCAAGCGCCCCACTCCTTGATGTTGTTCGTGAGGATCGCCGTGCGGTAGCCCGCTGAGCGGACAGCGGTGGCCGCATCGATCATTTCCGGGATCTTCGACAACCCGGAGAGGAGGTCATCACCTCTCGGCGGAGTGGGGAACGCTGTGTAGCCCGCCGCCCGCCACAACGGCTCGATACCGGCGACGTACTCGTCGAAGTCGATCCGCCCGCGCTCGAGACGGTGCCACGGATGGTCGCCCTCTGCGTCGAGCGGACCCATGATGACCTGGACGAACGTTGCGATGTCGATGTCGATGTCGAGCCCGCTCTGATCGATCTGGTGGCGCATCATCTCGCCGGGACTGGTGCTGAGCACGCCGGCGAAGTCGAAGATCACGGCATCGACATCCGGGTTCGGTCTCGTCATCGCGCCGACGCTACCGGTCACGTCGCGACGACGATCATGGCGACGGCTGCTGCGCCGCGCGCCGTCCACGCCACCGTGCGGATCCAGTTGGTGCGCACGAGCCGGCGATGGACAACGGCGTCGAAACCCGTCGACAGGCGCATGTGGAGTGGGGCGTAGAACAGCAGCGTCGACAGCCAGAGGGCGAACAGCAGCACCGCCGCACCGATCGCCAGCCACCCGGGCACGTCGTCGACGAACACCACGACGCCCGCGGTTGCGATGATCTCGGCAGGTGCGAGCACCGCCAGCAGTGCCGTCACCCGGTTGCGATGCATGAGCTCGTAGGCGACGAAGCCCTCGTCGGGTACGACCGCCATCATTGGATAGGTCAGCAGCTGGATCGTCCAGATGAAGCCCACCATCAGCGCAGTGCCGGCCAGGTTGGCAACGAGCCAACCGCTCATCGGACGACCCGCACCGATCGAGATTCGGTCACGCCGCGGGGTGGCGGCCGGCCCAGGGGGAGGCGGCTTCGAGTTGGCTGGCAATGCGGATCAGCAGATCCTCGCGGCCGTAGGCGGCCACGAGTTGCACGCCGATCGGCAGGCCGTCGTCGTTCCAGTGCAGCGGCAAGCTGATCGCCGGCTGGCCGGATGCGTTGAACTGTGGTGTGAACGCCACGAAACGTCCCGCCCGGATCGACGGAGCCATTGGATTCGATTTGTCGACGCCGTCGCCCCGATCGCCGTACAGGCCACCGATCGGCAGCGGGGGAGCGGCGAGGGTCGGGGTGAGGAGCAGGTCCCAACCGTCGGCCCACCAACCCTGTACGTGCCGTCGGTACTGACCGACCGCCGCGAGCGCCATCGCGTACTGCGACGCCGAGAGCTGCGCCGCGTAGTCGCGTTGAGCCCAGTTGACCGGCTCGACGTCGTCGGCGGTGAGTGTCCGCCCGAGTGACTGTCCGAGTGCGTCGATGCCCACCGACATCAACGCCGCCCACATCGCGGCGAAGCGGCGAGGGAACTCGCCGTCGTCGAGGATCGGCGGATGCCCGAGCGACACGTCGTGGCCCAATCCCTCGAGCAGTGTCGCAGCGGAGCGAACCGCCGTGACGCAGTCGGCGTGGACTTCGCCGCCGATCGGGTGGTGATCGAGCAGACCGATTCGCAAATGACCCGGATCGACGCCCAACTCCTCGACGTACGGTCGGCTCGGCGCCGGAGCGATCACGCTGTCGCCGACGCCCGGGCCGTGCACGGCGTCGAGCATTCGGGCGGTGTCGCGCACCGACCTACTGACGCACAACTGCGTCGACAGTCCTGACTCGTCGCGCTCGGGTCCCATCGACACTCGACCCTGCGACGGCTTCAAGCCGACGAGGCCGCAACACGATGCGGGGATCCGGATCGACCCGCCACCATCGCTCGCGTGCGCGATCGGCACCATGCCAGCCGCCACTGCTGCGGCTGCACCGCCGCTCGATCCACCAGGCGTGTGCCCGGTGTTCCACGGGTTACGGGTCGGCCCGTAGGCAAGTGGTTCGGTCACCGGGAGGCTGCCGAACTCGGGACTGTTGGTGCGTCCCAACGCGATCAACCCGGCCTCACGAAAATGCACCGTGAGGTTCGAATCGTTCCGTGCCAACGGGGGTGAATCCCGTGCGGCCCGGTTGCCCGATGTGACCGGCAGGCCGGCCACATTGCACCCGAGGTCCTTCAGGAGGAACGGCACCCCGGCGAACGGCCGGGAACGCTGCCCGGACGCGAGCGGCAGTTCGTCGAACGCTTCGGCCTGACTCCGCGCCCGTTCGAACCATCGCATGATCACGGCGTTGATCTCGCCGTCGTTGCGTTCGATCCGCTCGATCGACGCGTCGACCAATTCGGTCGACGTCGCCTCTCGGGTCGAGATCAGCTCGGCCTGTGCCGTGGCGTCGAGCCAGCGAGTGTGGTCTGCAGCGGTCCCCATCGCGCCGTGTTAGCACGTCCGGCGTGCGCTGCGATGGTCCGGACGTTTCAGACCATGTCGCGTTTGGCGATTCGCTTGAAGAGGAACGAACCGAGGGCGACCACGATGATGGCGCCGATGATCGCGCCGATGATGCCGCCCCAGTCGAACTTGTCGTCGTCGCCGATCCCGAACAGTCCGGTGAAGACCCAGTAGCCGACGAGCGAGCCGATCAAGCCCAGCATCGTCGAGATCACCCACGACTGCCATCCGCTGAACGAGCGGAACGCGTCACCGGGGACGACCGCCCGTCCGATGACTCCGGCGACGAAGCCGAGTGCCAGAGCTGCCAACAAGCTTCCGATGTCCATGGTCGATTCCTGTTCTCTCGTCGAATTCTCTGCCGGACTTCGCCGCCCACCGTAGAGCGTCGGGGAGGGTTCGCCAACTGCTCACCGAGTGGCAACTTGGTGGACATCTTCACGACTCGTTGGGTGCGTATCTTGCCCTCCACGACGTCCGGTGGGTGCCGGCAGTGAACCCCCCTCCACGCACGGCACCCACCCGGACGGCAAGCCCGCTCAGAGTGCGAGGTAGACCCTGGCTTCGGGAGGCAGCGGAGCGCCCGCTTGCACCACGGTCTTGCCGAACGGCGTGAGCGCCAGCCCGGCCAGCTTGAACGAGGCCACCCCGAACGGGATGCCGATGATCGTGATGCACAGCAGCAAGCCGGTGATCACGTGGCCAACCGCGAGCCAGAACCCTGCGAGCACCAGCCAGATGATGTTGCCGACGAACGACAGGGACCCGGAGCGGTCGTTCCGGTACACGACGGTGCGCCCGAACGGAAAGAGCGCGTAGCCGGCAAGCTTGAACGACTGGATTCCGAACGGGATGCCGATGATCGTGATGCACATGACGATCCCGGAGACGACGTAGCCGATCGCCATCCAGATCCCTGCGAGCAGGAACCACAAGATGTTGCCGATGAGCTTCAGTGGGCCGTTGCTCCCCGGCGCAACCTGGGCTGGTGTGCTCATCGCTGCAGTGTGCCAGATCCGTGACGCGTGGTGTCAGGCACCAGACGTCACGTTTCCGCGTCCTCGAACTGCGGGTGACTGGTGTTCGTGATCGGGCGTGTTCATC
>ENA-OFDP01001200-OFDP01001200.1-metagenomes-genome-assembly--contig:-NODE-1200-length-10265-cov-2.646523_pt1 | contig 10265 bp, 6 predicted proteins | sample MGYA00153389_OFDP01 | MGnify analysis MGYA00153389 | reverse complement strand
ATAGCCGATGTCGCGAGAGTTTAAGCGCCGTGCACAAGCGCTAGCACTGGCGGCGTTTGCCGGGTGGAAACGTGCCACAGGCCGCGCCGGCACTAGACTTTCGTATTCTCTCTGAAAAGTGCAAGCACACCGTCTAGACCAACGAAATTGATCGCTGCATCTGTTTGTGCCTGCACCACCGGCTTGGCGCGGAAAGCGATTGATAGCCCCGCCTCACGCAACATTTGCAAGTCATTGGCACCATCGCCAATGGCGATGATTTGCTCGCGCTGCAATCCATAAATGTCTCTCGTTTCCCGTACGTGCCTCGCTTTGGCTGCGGCATCACATAGCGGGCCTGAAACGTGCCCCGTCAATTTGCCGTCGACAATCTCCAGAATATTGGCGAATGCGAAATCGAGATTCAAGCGGGCTTTTAGGCGTTCAGTAAAAAAAGAAAAGCCACCCGAAACGAGCAATGTTTTGATGCCGGTTTTTTTCGACGCATCAATGAGTGCCGCAGCGCCAGGGGACAGCGCCAGTCGCTCGTCGTAAACGCGTAGCAACGCAGACTCGTCCAGCCCGGCCAGAAGCGACACCCGCTGCCTGAGACTCTCGGCCCAATCGATCTCGCCGCGCATGGCGCGCGCCGTGACGGCGGAAACTTCTGACCTCTTGCCGATGAAGTCGGCAATTTCGTCAATACACTCGATGGTGATCAGTGTCGAGTCCATATCCATGGCGATCAAGCCGATGTCGGCGAGCGTGCGCCCGGATGGAACAAAGGCAAAATCAAGATTTGATGCGTCGCAGAGTTGTTTGACGGCATCACGACTACCGGCATCGGCCCCGGCCAAACGAAACGCTTGATGCGCGACATGTTCGATACGCGCTATTCCACTTGCCGAGCAGATCGTGTGCAACGCCCGCAAATCGGCACTGGCGACGTCCTCACCCTGAATAATGAGATCGATTCTCATGCAGCAGCTTTTGCGGGATTCAGCGCATCCGGGGTCAACTCGCGCAAAATACCCTTGATTTCTGTGACGCGCTCCTGCACGTTTTCCAGTTTCTTTTCAATGCGCAGCTTGTCCTGTCCGGCCAGTTTGTAATGACGTTTCTGCTGAACGAGTTGGATCACTCGGTGCGGATGGATCGGCGTATCAACGCCGAACTGCACCATGATGGCCTGCGCACTCGCGTCGATCTTGAGCAAATCCAATGGCTTGCCGAGGATTCGCAGGCGGTGACAATCAACCAGTGTTTGCGTAGGCGGCGGCAGCAGGCCGAACCGGTCGATCAGCTCTTCCTGCAACTGATCCAACGCAGTTTCCTCACTGCAGTTGGCTAGCCGTTTATAGATCACCAGTCGCTCGTGCACGTCGCCGCAATACGTTTCCGGCAGTAAAGCCGGCGTGTGTAAATTAATTTCCGTCGACACGTTTAAGGGCTTCAGTAGATCGGGCTCGCGACCAGCCTTTAGCGATTTCACCGCGGCATTAAGCATGTCCGAATACAGCGTGAAACCGATGTCCTGAATACCGCCCGACTGCGAATCGCCCAGCACTTCGCCTGCGCCGCGAATCTCCAGATCGTGCATGGCAAGATAAAAGCCTGCCCCCAGATCCTCCATCATTTGAATCGCCTCCAGACGCTTCTTGGCGTTCGCGTTCAATGCTTCCGCAGGCGGCGTAAGCAGGTAGGCATACGCCTGATGATGCGAGCGCCCGACGCGGCCGCGCAACTGATGCAATTGTGCAAGTCCGAATTTATCGGCGCGATGGATGAGGATCGTGTTCGCTGTGGGCACATCGATACCAGTCTCGATAATCGTCGAACATAACAATACATTGGAGCGCTGATGGTAGAAGTCACGCATCACTCTCTCCAGTTCACGCTCAGGCAACTGCCCGTGGGCAACCGCGATGCGCGCTTCAGGTAACAGCTTGGCGAGGCGGTCGTACTGGTTCTGGATCGTCTCGACTTCGTTGTAAAGGTAGTAGGCCTGACCACCGCGTTTCAATTCGCGCATTACCGCTTCGACGACGATGCCGTCGGATTGCGGATTCACAAAGGTTTTGATGGCAAGGCGGCGCTGCGGTGCCGTGGCGATCACCGAAAAATCACGCAAGCCTTCTAGCGACATCGCGAGAGTTCGCGGAATTGGCGTCGCGGTCAGTGTCAATACGTCGACTTCCGTTCGCAAGGCCTTCAGAGCTTCCTTTTGCCGTACGCCAAAGCGGTGTTCTTCATCTAGAATCACGAGCCCGAGATTCTTGAACACCACGTCTTTTTGTATGAGCTTGTGCGTGCCGATGGCGATATCGACGGTGCCGTCGGCAATCCCCTTTAGTCCCAAAGTGGTTTCCTTGGCCGAACGGAACCGGGAGAACTCCGCGATCTTGACCGGCCATTCGGCAAAGCGATCCGAGAAATTCTGGAAGTGCTGCTCGGCGAGCAATGTGGTCGGCACCAGTATTGCCACCTGCTTTCCCGCTGCCACCGCGATAAATGCTGCGCGCAAGGCAACCTCGGTTTTGCCAAAGCCCACATCGCCGCAAACGAGGCGATCCATTGGTTTTCCTGAAGTCATATCAGCCATTACCGATTTGATTGCGGCGGCCTGGTCGGGTGTTTCTTCGAACGGGAAGCTTGCAGAGAAGGCGTCGAATTCATTCATCTTCAACGGGAACGCGAAGCCCTGGCGCGCCGCGCGGCGTGCGTAAAGATTCAGCAATTCGGCTGCGGTGTCACGGACTTGTTCCGCAGCCCTCTTGCGTGCCTTCTCCCACTGGCCGCTGCCGAGTTTATGCAGCGGTGCGGTGTCCGGATTGGCGCCGGTGTAGCGGGAAATGACGGAAAGCTGCGCGACAGGAACAAACAATTTGTCGCTGCCATCGTAATGCAGCTCCAGAAACTCCTGCGCACCTTCGCCCAGATCCATCGTGATGAGGCCAGCGTAGCGGGCAATGCCGTGCTGCTCGTGCACCACCGGATCGCCAATTTTCACTTCCGCCAGATCGCGTAGCAGGCCTTCGGTGCTGGTGCGCGATTTTTCGCGGCGACGGGATTGCTTTACTTCCGATGCGTACAACTCGTTTTCGGTGACGATGGCCAGATTTTCATCGGGCAAAATGAATCCGCTTTGGAGTTGCGTAAAGACAATTTCCAACTTAGCCGATTGTTTGCCAAACGCCGCAAAGTCATTTACCGGCGCGGCATTCAGACCGTTCTCGGACAAAAACTGAATCACCGTTTCGCGGCGGCCCATGCCGTCGGCGGTGATCAGAATCCTGCCGTCGAATGCGCTGTAAAAAGCCCGGAATTTCGTCAGCGGATCGGTGGCACGGCGGTCTACTTCCACGGCGGGCAACGCCAACGCGGTATCGTAAACTTCATCTCGTTCAAGGCGGGTGAATGGCTTCATGCCGCCGAACAATTCATCAACCGCGAGGAAAATGTCTTTTGGCGGCAATAGCGGCCTGTCCTTATCGCCACGCATCAACTCGAAGCGGGATTGCGTATCTTTCCAGAAATCTTCCGCGTGGGCAACGACGTCGCCGTGTAAAAACACGCTGGTGTTTTCCGGTAGATAGTCGAAGACCGTAGCAGTACTTTCAAAAAATAGCGGCAGGTAATACTCAATCCCATGGGGTGCCAGTCCCGCCGAAACGTCCTTGTACATGCGGCTCTTCGATGGATCACCTTCGAAGCGATCACGGAAATTTTCACGGAAACGATGCTGCCCGTCCTTGTCGAGGGGAAACTCGCGCGCCGGCAACAAACGAATCTCGTTTACCGGATAAATGCTGCGTTGTGTGTCGACGTCAAAAGTGCGTATCTGATCGACCTCGTCACCGAACAGGTCCACGCGATAGGGCACCGTACTGCCCATTGGAAAGAGATCGATCAAACCACCTCGCACAGCGAATTCGCCAGGCGCCATCACCTGCGTGGTGTTGGTGTATCCGGCGAGCGTGAGATCGCTACGGAGGCGTTCGAGATTGAGACGGGATTTGATTCTGACAAAAAACGAATGCCCGGCGAGATATTCGCGCGGACACAAACGTGTCATCGCGGTGGTGACCGGGACGATGCCGACGTCGAACTGCGCCTGCGAAAAATGATACAGCGTTGCCAGGCGCTCGGAGACAAGGTCAGGGTGCGGCGAAAAGTGATCGTAAGGCAGGGTTTCCCAGTCGGGAAACCGATGTACGCGCAATGTGGGCTGGAAGAACGCGATTTCGGCGCTCAGGCGCTCGGCATCCTGCGCGCTGGCCGTCAGCACGAATAAAGGAGAGCCGTTCGCCGCGCGTTTAGCGAGAAAGTAAGCATCGGCAGAACCGTGGGGCAGCATATTTGTCTTGAATTATTTAGGGGTGGTTGTGGCGACGTCGGCGACCGCATCACCAGCAACGTTGCCGACCAAATCCGCGACAGCATACTGCGCGTTTTCATCCGTGTTCTCGGCGATTACCAAAAACGGGCGCAAAATATCAGCAAGTTCAGCGGCCGATCTGATGCGCTCGTCGCGATCTTTCGCCATCAGCCCGTCAAGCACCGGCTGCAAGACGCGCACGCGTTTGGGTAATAACGGGATTTCACCGTGAATGTGTTTAAAAATTACTTGCGTCGCACTCTCGCCAATGTACGGCTGCGAGCCGGTCAACATCTCATAGAAAATGACACCAGCACTGTAAAGATCGCCGCGTCCGTCTACCGAAAGGCCCTGTCCTTGTTCCGGGCTCATGTAAAACGGTGAGCCCAGTACATCACCGGTGACGCGATTGCGGGCGACGTTTCCAAAGCGCGTCGAAATATTAAAATCGATCAGCACCAATTCATCGCTGCGAAAAAAAATGTTTTCCGGCTTCACATCCATGTGCGCAAAGCGCCCTGTGTGCAATTCCGTAAGCGCGCTTGCCAGTTCGAACATCACTTGCACCGCTCCGCGTGGCGTGATTCCGGCGGCCATTCGTTGTCGCAGATCGCCTCCGGACAGATATTCGAGTACCAAGTAGGGCCATGCGCCTGCCACGCCCGCATCGACGTAGCGCACGACATGACGGCCATTTAGGCTGGCAATAAAACGATAACGTTCACAGAAAAGTCGCGCCTCGGCACTGTGAATAGGCATGCTCAATGCGATCTTGACGATGACCCGCTTTCGATCCTCGACTCTTTCTGCGCTGAAAACCTGCGCAAGGTTGCTGCTGGCCAATGTTGCGATAAACCGGAAATGTTCGATCGCGAGGGTGTTTAATTGGCCGTTGGCAATGAATTGGAACTGTCCGAATCGCTCCGCATTAGTGTGGGAATGAGTGGCCGCAATACCAACCCTGTCTGCTGCGCTTACCCCCGCCCGTTCTCCCAGCAACCTGGAAATTGTCTCGACCAGCGAATGCTTTGAGAATCCGTCCTTGAACAATATAGCCGCAGCCCCCATTGCTACCAGCACGGCCGCCTGCGCCTCAAGTTCAGGCGCGACCATCAGAATCACCGGCGGACAACCTTCGCGCGCCGTCAGGCGTTTGAGCGAGGCACGCGCTTCTTCAAACGTACCGATGCCCCCAAGCAAAATTACATCACTGCGCGTTCCAAACGTGTGACCAGCACCTTGCAATGTCTGAGCAAACGGATCGACCTCTTCGATGCTCGCAGTTGGCCATTGCGCGAGGAGAAATGCGCTAAGCACGGCGCGATACCCGGCAGAACCATCGATCACCGCGAAATTTAACTGCTGGCGTTGGTCTGACTCAGTCACGATATAAATTCACGGACGAAATCGCGCAATACGAATCACGCGACGACAACAGGGATATTGCCAATCTTTGCGCGCCACTCGGCAGGGCCGGTTTTGTGTACCGAATTCCCGTCTGAGTCAACGGCAACCGTGACTGGCATATCTATAACTTCAAATTCGTGGATTGCTTCCATGCCTAAATCTGCAAAAGCAACCACACGCGCACCGCGTATCGCTTTTGACACGAGATACGCGGCACCCCCCACGGCAATGCAATACACCGCACGATGTTTTTTGATCGCTTCAAGCCCTGTGGCTCCGCGCTCTGATTTACCAATCATGCCAATCAGACCGGTTTTGGCCAGCATCGTTTCGGTAAAGCGGTCCATTCGTGATGACGTTGTAGGACCAGCGGGGCCGACGACTTCTTCGCGCACCGCATTGACGGGGCCGACGTAATAGATGAATCGATTAGTGAAATCCACCGGCAGTGTCTCACCCTTGGCAATCATGTCGGTGAAGCGCTTGTGCGCGGCATCGCGGCCGGTCAGAATCTTGCCCGTGAGTAACAGCGTCTCACCGGATTTCCAGGTCGCGATTTCTGCCTTGTTCAGTGTATCTACGTTAACGCGGCGTGACGATTTGAAATCGAGTGCCAGCTTCGGCCAATCTTCCAACGAGGGCGGCGTCAGTACTGCCGGCCCGTTTCCATCTAGCGTGAAATGCATATGGCGCGTTGCCGCGCAATTGGGCAGCAACGCAACAGGCTTCGATGCTGCATGCGTCGGGTAGTCGTTGACTTTCACGTCGAGCACGGTGGAAAGCCCACCCAGCCCCTGCGCGCCGATGCCGAGCGCATTGACCTTCTCGAAAATCTCCAGCCGCAATTCTTCCGCGCGGTTAACGGCGCCGCGCGCCTGCAATTGATGCATGTTGAAGGGCTCCATCATTCCCCATTTGGCCATCAGCATGGCCTTTTCGGGTGAGCCGCCGATGCCTAGTGAGAGCAGGCCGGGTGGGCACCAGTCGGCTCCCATGGTCGGCACCATCGAGAGGACCCAGTCAACGATGTTGTCCGAGGGCAGCAACATGGCGAACTTTGATTTATTCTCCGAGCCGCCGCCTTTAGCCGCTACGATGACGTCGACTTTATCGCCCGGAACGATTTCAATGTGTGTGACGCCGGGCGTATTGTCGGTCGTGTTTTTGCGCGCACCATCGGGATCGGTCAGCATGGAGCCGCGCAATGGATTATTTACATCGGTATACGCGCGGCGCACGCCTTCATTGACCATCTGCTCAGGCGTCATCGGCCCTTCAAAACGTACCTCCATGCCGACACGGACAAAGGCGATGCAGATTCCCGTGTCCTGACAGATCGGACGATGTCCCTCTGCCGCCATGCGCGAGTTGATCAGGATCTGCGCCATTGCATCCTTGGCAGCAGGAGACTCTTCTCGCACGTAGGCTTCATGCAGCGCCTTGATGTAATCGACCGGATGGTAATAGCTAATGTACTGGAACGCATCAGCGACCGACGAAATGAAGTCTTCCTGCTTGATGGTGACCATCACAATCTCCTAATGTGCAGCGCCCGACTTGGATGGCTTGTCCTGGTGGGACATTAGCTTGTCGCAGTAAGCGATTGAAATCGCTGACAGCAGAAAAACGACGTGGATAACGGTTTGCGCGATCCACTCGCCATTTGACATATAGGCTTTCGCGTTAATAAAAGTCTTCAATAAATGTATCGACGAGATACCAATGATGGCGGTGGCAAGCTTCACCTTCAGCACCGACGCGTTGACGTGAGAGAGCCACTCGGGCTGATCAGGGTGTCCATCAAGATCCATGCGCGAAACGAAGGTCTCATAACCGCCGATAATGACCATAATGAGCAAATTGGAGATCATTACTACGTCGATCAGTCCAAGCACCACTAACATGATGGTTACTTCATTGAGCTTGGTAGGTACTTTGGCACCCTCGACAGCGATGGCCTCAAGAATGTGCTTGAGCGCTGCCTCGTTGCCAAAGGCCGAGAGAATAAGGTAGTACAACTCCGACCAGAACATGTACACATACACAGCCTGCGCAAGTATGAGGCCCAGATACAGCGGCACCTGCAGCCAGCGGCTCATGAAAATAAGTGACGGTAGCGTCCTCATCTGCGGCACTTTCTTCTGTTGGTCCATTTTTTTATCCGGAAAGAAAATAGAAAAACCCCCGCAGAGCAAATCTGCGAGGGATGAAAATTGGTTGTAAATCAGCCTGGTTAAAACGAGACTACGATGTTGAGACCGCAATCCTGGGACTGATTTCCCGACGAAGAATTTTACCATTCTTGGTACGCGGAAAATCCCTTGCTAGGTAGATTCGCTTGGGCGCTTTATACGCAGCGAGATGTTGCTGCCCAAAAGACTGCAATTGCTCGGCGGAGACTTCCGCCCCCGGCTGCGCAATAACGTAGGCGACCACGAGCAGTTTGTCTTTTTCGATCTCTTCGCCGATGCAGGCACAATCTGCAACAGCCGGGTGGGATTTCAATACCCGCTCAACTTCATACGGCGAAACGCGATAGCCAAAGCTCTTGATGATGTCGTCCTTGCGGCCTAAGAACCACAGGTATCCGTCTTCATCGACTTTGGCATAGTCCCCGGTGAAAAAGTAACGGTCGTGCCGATATTTGGCGGTCTCGTCAGGCAGATTCCAGTAACGCAAAAAAAGTCCGGGGTCGGATTCGGGGACAGCAATCATGCCCTCCTCTCCATGCGGCACAACTTGCAGGGTTTCTGGGTCGAGCAACTGAATCTGGTGTCCCGGTTGCGGAAAGCCCGCCGATCCCGCACGGATTGGCCGATGGATGCTCTGCGACAGGTAATACGAAAACTCGCTCATGCCGACCGCTTCGTATATTTCCATGCCGAAGCGCGTGCGCCATGCCGCCAGCATGTCGTCAGATAAATGCTCACCAGCGCTCATGCACATGCGCAGCGAGGGCACCGTCGCTTTGTCCGCGCTGGTTTTTTGAATAATCTGCCGATAAATGGTCGGTACGCCAATGAAAATAGTCGCCTTGTGATTGGCAATCAGGTTGGTCCAGGTATTGGCGTCGTTCTTGCCCTCATGAACGATCACCGTCTTGCCCCTGTACAACGGGTCCATCAAGCCTGAGCCCAGCACGTAGGTCCAATTGAATTTACCGGAGTGCAAAATCCGGTCGACATTGTTCGGGTCGAAGTTGAACCAGTATTCGGAGGCGGGTTCGCGGCCGATAAGTGCGCGATGCGCGTGCAATACGCCTTTGGGGTAGCCAGTCGTGCCGGAGGTGTAAACCAGATAGGCCGGGTCGTCCGCGTGCGTCGCATGTGCGGCCGACCAGGCCGAGATCGCATCCAGCGCGGGCTTAAGATCGAGGGCAACGACTTCGATGCCGTCGAGTTGCTTGCCGCGGCCTGACAGCAGCACAAGCCTGGCTTCAGGCACCTCGGTGATACGCGGCGCCAACTGCTCCCACATTGGGTGGTCCATGACTATCACCCTGGCGCCGGAATCCTTGGCCAGATAGAGCACTTCATCCACCGTCAAAAGCGTGGATGTGGGTACGGCGATACACCCGGCTTTCATGGCCCCCAGGAACGCGGTCGGGTAGTCGAGGCTATTGGGCAGACGGATGAGCACACGGTCACCGGGCGAGACACCGCGCTTGCGTAGCAGCTGCGCGAATTGACTCGTGCGCTTAGCCAGTTCGCCGTAGGTTGCATTGACCGTGCCGAGGTTGTCATCTTCGACAATCATGGCGAGCCGGTCTTCGACCTCGGTGCCGATATGTGCGTCGGTACAGGCGACGCCAATATTGAACAGTTCAGGGACGTGCCACGTCCAGGCAGGGAAAGGCGGGAAGGCTTGCGAGCGTGCGTTCATGAGAAATAGTGAGGTTCAGGTTTGGATAAAATGACAAACTCTATATCTGGCGGGCATCGCAGAGCATTTATGCCTGAAGAGCCTTGCCAATGCTGGAGTTTCACCAAAATAATTACAGCTAGAGGATGACGCCGTATGGCCAGTTTTCGCGCACTACTTGCGCCGGCAGTTTTTGCAACACATGCATTGCAAACTCGGTATCCAAGTCCGCCAATGCGTGGAGCGCATGCGCGCGCAACAACGTCTGCAGCGCTTTACCGAACATCGGCGGATCGAGCATTTCACCGTTGAATTTGATGGCGCCGCCCAGCAGTGCATCCGCTTCAATCGCCGCTTTCAGAATGGCGCTCTTGGTCTTGATATCGGTAGGTGATGGTGTGTAGGCAACTTTGCAGGGGTGAATGTGCGAGGGATGAATGACCTGTTTGCCGGTCATGCCCATCGCCGCCTCTTCGCATGCATGCCCATAGACCACGCGGCTTTCGTCATCACCGTGCAGATCAGTCAGACCCTGCACCCTCAGCTCTTCAGTGAACTCACGCGCGCAAAGAAACGCGATCGTGCGGAGCGTGTGCGATGGCTCTGTCAGGGCGGATTGACTGCTGAGCGGCAAGTCGCA
>ENA-OFDP01001198-OFDP01001198.1-metagenomes-genome-assembly--contig:-NODE-1198-length-10269-cov-2.415998_pt1 | contig 10269 bp, 10 predicted proteins | sample MGYA00153389_OFDP01 | MGnify analysis MGYA00153389 | reverse complement strand
TGCACTGGATGCTGGCGCTCGGCCAGGGCGACACACCGTCGACGCAGCTGTCGCCGGAGGTGATCGCCGCGATCGACGAGCGGATGCTTGCGAACCGATACGCCTGGGACGATCCGCTGCCGGACGGGCGGCTCGACAACCTGTGGTTCTGGTCGGAGAACCACATCATCATCACCCGCGCGATCGAGTACCTCGCCGGCCAGCGGTACCCCGACGCGACCTTCGCCGTCACCGGCCTCACCGGCGCCGAACATCTCGAGCGGGCCAAGCCGTTCATCCTCGAATGGGTCAGCGAACGCGCCGACCTCGGCTTCTTCGAGTGGCACTCGAACGTCTACATGCTCAAGAACATCACGCCGCTGCACATGCTCGCCGAACTTGCCGACGACCCCGAGATCGTCGTTGCCGCAGCGATGGCACTCGACGTGTGTCTCGTCGACATGGCCGCTCACAACCAGGCGGGTACCTATGTCGCGCCGCGCGGGCGCACGTACAAGAAGGACAAGATGAGCGGGCTCGACGAGGACACGTTCAACGTCGCCAAGTTCGTGTTCGACGACACGAATGCTGCGTATCAGTCCACGAGCGACACCGGGGTCACCTACTTCTGCTCGGGCACCCGCTACCGGCCGCCGCAGCTGGTGATCGACATCGCCCTCGACGACGAGCCGAGCGTGGTGCGCGAACGTCACGGCGTGTTCTTCGACGGCTCGGCGCCGCTCGAGGACAACCCGGTGGCTCCCTACGGCAAGGACTTCGACGACCGTGCCAACCTGCCGTTCTGGTGGAGCCTCGGCGCGCTCGGTATGTGGCCACTCGCCGGGGTCGGGGTCGACTACATGAACGAGTTCCGGCTGTGGGAGACGTCCGAGTTCGCCGACATCAACCTGCTCGCCTCGCTGAACGACTTCGACCCGGAACGCATCCGGGTGTGGGAGCAGGAGCGCGCCGCGGTGATCAACTTCGGGTTCCTCTCCGAAGCGAACACCTACGCCTACCGCGAGCCGAAGGTGTCGCTGGCGTCGGTGCTCGATCATCGCTTCGGCGAGATGCGCGATCAAGGCCAGGCGTGGCAGGCCGCGATCGACGAGAACGCGATGGTGTTCACCACGCATCCGGTGACCGACACCCCGCAGTCGACGATCTGGGGCGACGACCCCCAGCCGGGCTACTGGACCGGCGAGGCGTCGATGCCCCGGTCGGCGCAGCATCGGGGCACGGCGGTGCACATCTACCAACCCAAGTGGAACGAGGCGACCGACCCGCTGGTGTGGGGCGTGTTCGGGTATCGGCCGTTCACCCATGCCTACGTGCCGCAGGATCACTTCGACGAAGTACGCCAGACGGGCAACTGGACGATCGTCGCGAAGAACGGTGGATACATCGCGCTGTGGTCGTGGCGCACGCCGACGTGGCGCGAGTACGACCCGTCGCTCGTGGCCACCAATGGCATGGTGAAGCCGTTCGATCTGGTCGCCGAAGGCGGCTCCGACAACGTGTGGATCGTGGAGGTCGGCAGCGACACCGGTGGCTCGATCGACGACTTCGTGACTGCAGTGACGGCGATCGATCCGTCGGTGGTGCGCGACGACATCGGGTTCGACGTGTCGTGGACGTCACCGTCGTCGGGGATCGTCGACTGGTCGAGTACGGGAGTGTTCCTGGTGGAAGGCGTCGAGTATCCGACGAGCGACCACCCCCGCCACGAGTCGCCGTGGGGCGGCGTCGATCACCTGTCGCGCCAGTACAACCTCACCGCCGGCACCTCCACCTGGGCCTGCGACTTCGACGCCATGACCCGAGACCTCGCATGAGTTGCATCAGGGTGGTGCGTCTCATTTGGGGTCAGACCCCAATCGGGGCGTTGACCGGGGTGGCGCGATGACGGGTCGGATTGCGTTGGTGGGCGCTGACCACAATCATCTCTACGAGATCATCGACCGGCTGGTGAAGGCGGGTGCTGAGGCGGTTGCGCACACGGCCGAGGGCCAGTTCGTCGAGCACTACTCGAGATGGCAGGCCGGCTCGGTGGAGACGTCGTACGACGACATCCTCGCCGACGACTCGATCGACCTGATCGTCACCGCGGCGATCCCGAACCGGCGTGCTTCGATCGCCCTCGCAGCGATCGACGCAGGCAAGCACGTGGTGTCCGACAAGCCGGGCCTCACCACGATCGAGCAGCTCGACGCGGTGCGATCGGCCGTGGCCGGCCGGCCGGGGAGGCCGTGGACCGTGCTGTTCACGGAGCGCTTCGAGAACCGGGCGATCAACGAAGCGGTCCGTCTCGCTCGGTCGGGCGCTGTCGGCACGGTCGTGCACGTGATCGGTGCGGGGCCGCACACGATGTGGGCGAAGCGTCGCCCCGCCTGGTTCTGGGACCCGGAGGCGACCGGCGGGATCCTGGTCGACATCGGCTCGCACCAGGTCGACCAGTTCATGGCGATCACCGGGGTGACTGCTGCTGACGTCTCGATCGTCGCCTCGGCGGTCGGCAACGTTGCCAGTCCCGACCATCGCGCCATGCAGGACATCGGCTCGATGACGTTGGCCGCACCGGGCGTCGTCAGCGACCACCGGCTCGACTACCTGACCGCACGAGGGCTCGGCACGTGGGGAGACTGCCGGCTCACGATCGTCGGCACCCACGGCACGATCGAAGCGCGAGCGAACGTGGATGTTGCGGGAGTGGAGGGTGGCGAGCATCTGATCGTGGTCGACGCCGACGGCACTCGCCGCGTCGACATCTCCGGCGTGGTCGTCGACTGGGGCGAGCAACTCCTCGCCGACCTTGCCGACGACGGCGAGCGACTGATGACCCAGCAGCACGCCATCGATGTCACCGACGTGTGCCTGCGCGCTCAAGCTGCCGCCGGCCCGTGGGGCGTCCAAGCCGCCGCCGGCCAATCGTGATCTCGGTGGCGTGAGTCCCGGAAGCCGGAACACAGCTCACCGAGATCGCGTTGTAGCGTCGGCGCCGTGGGCGAACTGCGAGTCGGAGTGGTCGGAATGGGCATCGGCCAGAGCCATCTGCTGTCGTGGAAGGCGATCTGCGGCGCAACGGCCACCGTGTTCGCCGAGCTCGACGACACCAAACGCAGCAAGGGCGAGGCCGAATGGGGGATTCCGGGAGTCGCCTCGCTCGACGATCTCCTCGCCGCGGCAGCCGATCCCGACTCGCCGCATCGCGTCGACGTGATCGATCTCTGTACCCCTCCGTCGTTGCATGAGGAGCAGGTCATCCGCTGTCTCGACGCCGGGCTGCACGTGATCTGCGAGAAGCCGCTCGTCGATTCGGTGGCGGCGTGCGACCGCTTGGCGGAGGCCGTCGATCGCGCGGCAGCCACCTCGGGCGCCCGCTTCATGCCGATCTTCCAGTACCGCTTCGGCGACGGCGCCGCTCGGGCCCGAGCGCTGATCGACGCCGGCATCACGGGCCGGCTCTTCACTGCGTCGGCATCCACCTGGTGGCGCCGCGGGCGCGCCTACTACGCCGATGCCGCATGGCGCGGAACGTGGGCGGGTGAGCGTGGCGGGTGTGTGCTCAGCCATGCGATCCACAACCATGACCTGCTCGTGTCGATGGCCGGCCCGCTCGTCGAGCTGCGGGCCATGACCACGACGCGGGTCAACGACGTCGAGACCGAGGATTGCGCGGTGGCGATCGGACGTACCGCCGACGGAGCGCTGGTCACGATGAACGTCACGCTCGGCGCAGCCTCGGAGTCGTCGCAGCTCGTCTGGCACTTCGACAACGTCACGATCACGTCGTCGTCGGAGGCGTACGACCCGGCGGCGGGGCCCTGGAACTTCGAGTTCCGTCGGTCGGCGTTCGCCGAGGAGGCCGAACAGGCGTGGGCCGACCTCGAGCCGTCCGGCACGCAGTACACCGGCCAGTTCCAAGGCTTCGTCGACGCGCTCGCCGACAGCATCCGGCTGATCGAGATCTCGGCGAGCGGAGCGAACTGGGCGCCTCGTTGGAGTCGACTGGTCGAGGCCTGTGAGGCCTTCCGATGCTGATCCTCGGCATCGAGACCGCCACCGAGCGCGTCAGCGTCGCCGTGGGTGGCCACGAGGGCGTCATCGGGCTGTTCGAGATCACCAAGGGCCGTCGCCACGTCGAAACGCTCGTGCCGGCGATCGAGTTCATGCTCCGTCAGGCCGACATCGAACTCGACGAGATCAGCGTGGTCGCCGTCGACGTCGGACCGGGGTTGTTCACGGGGATGCGTGTCGGGCTGGCTGCGGCAAAGGCCATTGCCCAGGCGCTGCGGATCCCGATGATCGGCATCTCGTCGCTCGATCTGTTGGCGTTCCCGTGCCGGCACACCGACCGCGTCGTCGTGCCGGTCATCGATGCCCGCAAGGCCGAGGTGTTCTACGCCATGTACCGCCAGGTGCCCGGTGGTCTCCAGCAGGTGGCCGCGCCGGCGGTTGGTTCGGTCGAGGAACTCGTTGCCGACTTGTTGGCACGCAGTCAGGACGTGCTCTGCGTCGGCGACGGCGCAGTTCGCTATCGCGACGAGATCCTTGCTGGGTTCCGCTGCGAGATCGGTGGCGACGCACATCCGTCGGCGGCTCCGTTGGTGCAGCTCGCCCATGCCCGGGCGTTGCGTGAGGAGTGGGTGAATCCGCGGGAGATCGAGCCGGTCTACCTGCGGGCGCCAGACGCACTGATCAACTGGTCGACGAGGGTGACCCGATGAGTGTGATCGAGCGGCTCCTGCGGCGTGACGTCGACGCGGGCACCGACGTGATCGGTGACATCACGCTCGAGCCGATGCATCGTCGCGATCTACGCCGTGGGGTGATGGCGATCGAGACGGTCAGCTATCCGAGAACGTGGTCGCAGGGCGTTTTCGAGAGTGAACTCGCTCAGGTCCGATCCGGCGCCCGTCAGTATCTGGTCGCTTGCCGCGCCGAGGGCCGGGGCCGCACACGCGTGGTCGGGTACGCCGGGCTGTGGTTCAACGTCGATGAAGCCCACATCACCAATGTCGCCGTGCAATCCGATGAACAACGCGCCGGCGTGGCAACGGCACTGTTGCTGCTCTTGGCTGATGCCGCCATCGAACGCGGGTGTGCGGCCTGGACGCTCGAGGTGCGTGTCTCGTCGATCGGTGCCCAGGAGCTGTATCGACGGTTCGGGTTCAATCCGGCGGGCGTCAGGGCGCGCTACTACGAGAACATCGAGGACGCAATCGTGATGTGGTGCAACGACATCCAGAGCGATGAGTACCGGACCCTGCTCGACGGCATCCGCGCCGACGTCGAACACAGGCGGCCGTCATGACCCGAACATTCGACGAGTCGACGCTGGTGCTCGGTATCGAGACGAGCTGCGACGAGACCGCAGCGGCGCTCGTGCTCGGCGGCTACGACGTCGTGTCGAGCGTGGTGTCCACGCAGGTCGACCTGCATGCCGACTTCGGTGGTGTCGTTCCCGAGATCGCGTCGCGTGCGCATCTCGACGTGCTCAATCCGGTGATCGCCAGAGCGATCGTCGAAGCGGGCGTCGACGAACAGCGCATCGACGCCGTGGCCTGCACGGTCGGGCCGGGCCTGATCGGGGCACTCCTGGTCGGGGTGTCGGCGGCCAAGGCGCTCGCCATGGCGTGGGACGTGCCGTTCATCGGTGTCAATCACATGGAGGCTCACCTGTACGCCGCCTCGTTGGAGGACCCGACGCTCGAGTTCCCGTTGCTGGTGATGTTGGTCTCGGGTGGCCACACGATGCTGATCGAAATGCAGGAGCACGGTCGGTATCGGCTCATCGGACAGACGATCGACGACGCCGCCGGGGAGGCGTTCGACAAGGTGGCCCGGTTTCTCGACCTCGGCTACCCCGGCGGACCGGCGATCGACAGGGCGGCACTCGACGGCGACCCTGAGGCGATCAGGTTCCCGCGGGCGATGATGGATGAGGGGTACGACTTCTCGTTCAGCGGCCTCAAGACGTCGGTGGTCAACTACGTGCGCAAGCATCCTGACGTGTCGTCGGAGGACGTCGCGGCGTCGTTCCAGGCGGCGGTCGTCGATGTGCTGGTGACCAAGGCGCGGCGGGCCGCAGCGGAAGTCGGAGCGACCGGCATCGTGCTCGGAGGCGGCGTCGCAGCGAACTCGCTGTTGCGTGAGCAGCTGCTCGAAGCGTGTGACGTCGACGGTATTCAAGGGTTCCTGCCGAGCCGGGCGATGTGTACCGACAACGCAGCCATGATTGCCGCAGCTGGCTGGCATCGCCTTCGATCCGATGGCCCGACCTCCCTCGACGTCGGTGCCACTCCAAACCTCCGCCTCCCGTTCATCGACTGAGTCACACGCATCTCGGTTGGGGCCAGACCCTGATCGAGATCCTCGACAGACACCGTGGCCGCGGAACCCGAGATCGTGATCATGCCGGTGCTGTCGACTGGCGTGACGGTCGACGCGACGGGAGAGCGGCACCCCACAGTGGTGGTCGATGCCAGCGGCCGTCCGGAGATCGGCGACCTCGCGCGCGTGCACGCCGTCGAGGGAATCGGCGACATCGCCACCGAGGCAGCGGCGGTGCCGATCGGCGACGGGATCTGGCGGTTCTTTCTCGCGGTGATCATCTCGTCGCCGGTGAAGTGCACCTTCGTACTCGAATTCGCGTTGCCGTCCGACCGGCACGTGCTCGACGAGGCGGCCGCCGCAGGGCGCCTGGTGATAGCGACCACCCCGCCCGAACGGGCGGGACTCGACCAGCCGCTCTGGCTGGCGATCGACCTCGATGCCGGCGCTCTTGCCGGCGCCCTGCCCGACTGACGATGACCAGCAGACCCGCGATGTCATCGGCGCGCGGATACGGTTGATCGGGCCATGTCGTTCCGGATCGGTCAGCTCGAGCTGTCGGCTCCTGTGGTGCTTGCTCCGATGGCAGGCGTCACCAACGCGCCGTTCCGCACGATGTGCCGCGAGTTCGCGCCGGGGCTCGTGTACGTCAACGAGATGGTGATGGCCACGCCGGTGGTGCACGCCAACGCAAAGACCGATCGGATGATCAGCTTCGCTCCCGACGAACACCCACGAAGCCTGCAGCTGTACGGCAGCGACCCCGACATCATGGGACGCGCCGTCGCCAAGTTGTGTGACGCTGGACGCGTCGACCACATCGACATCAACTTCGGATGTCCGGCAGCGAAGGTGACGCGTCGCGGCGGGGGAGCGGCAGTGCCCGCACGTCCCGAGTTGCTTCGAGCGATCCTGCGAGCAGCGGTGTCGAACGCCTCGCCCTATGGGGTGCCGGTCACGGCCAAGTTCCGTATGGGGTTGTTCGACGACTGGTTGACGCACATCCGCACCGGTGAAGTGTGCGCCGAGGAAGGCGTGGCGTCGATCGCGCTGCATGCGCGCACGGTCCAGCAGCACTACTCCGGCGAGGCTCGGTGGGAAGCGATCGCCGAGCTGAAGAACGCTGTGGGCTCGATCCCGGTCCTGGGCAACGGCGACATCTGGGAAGCGTCGGATGCGGTGCGGATGATGGCCGAAACCGGGTGTGACGGCGTGGTGATCGGCCGCGGTTGTCTGGGACGCCCGTGGCTGTTCGGCGACCTCGTCGAGGTGTTGGCGGGGCGCCCGGTGCCGCCGAGCCGTCTGCTGGGTGAGGTGTGCGTGGTGATGGCGAGACACGCTCGTCTGCTTGCGGACCACCTCGGAGAGAACTACGCGATGCGCGACTTCCGCAAGCACACCGGTTGGTACATGAGCGGGTACCCGGTCGGTCCCGAGGTGCGCCGGCGTTTCGCAATGGTCGCGTCGTTGATGGAGCTCGACGACATCGTCGCCGGGCTCGACCCGGCCGCGTCGATCGTGGAGGGCGGCGAGCGCATCAAGCGTGGCCACACCAACGGCCCGATCAAGGTGAGCCTCCCCGAGGGTTGGCTCGACGGCCACCGCCGCGACGAACTCCTCGACGACGTCACGGTGCCCGACGACGACCACGTCATGGCCCTCTCCGGCGGCTGAACTGTCACACCGTGCCAGGCCTGATGTGACACTTCTCGACCTGCGAGGCCGTCGGCTGGTGCTGGCGTCGGCGTCACCACGGCGCGCCGAGTTGCTCCGATCGGTCGGTTTGGAGTTCGAGGTGGTCCCTGCCGACATCGACGAATCTGTGGGCCCCGACGAAGCACCCGCTCACTACGTCGCCCGGCTGTCGTGCGAGAAAGCTGCCGCGATCGCCGACCGTCTCGACGGCGATGCGATCATCGTGGCCGCCGACACCACGGTCGATGTGGGAGGTCAGATCCTGGAGAAGCCGGTCGACGACGCTGACGCTCGCCGGATGCTGCGGCTCCTGTCTGGGCGAGCGCACCTGGTCCACACCGGGGTCACGGTCGCTCGGTTCCCGGGGACCCGAGCCCGGGCAAGCGAGACGCAGGTGGTCGAGACGTCGGTCACGTTCGTCGAGCTGTCGGAGCAGGCGATCGACTGGTATCTCTCGATGGGGGAGCATGTCGGCAAGGCGGGTGCCTACGGCATCCAGGGCGTCGCCGGAGCCTTCGTCGAGCGGATCGAGGGCAGCGTCACCAACGTGATCGGTCTCCCCCTCGCCGAAACGGTGGCAATGCTCGCCGAGATCCTCCGAAATTCGGCAGCAAACGATCGGTAAGCGAACGAATCCTGCCGGATTTCGGGGTGTGGGGGGTCTGATCGCGGTTGGCACTCTCGGGTGTCGGTTGCTAACCGTGGGGTCAGCGGTCTAGCATTGGCAGTCGCCGGGGTCGAGTGCTAACTCGCTCGGGCGAACCAGACCCAACGGGATCGAACCCGCCGTGAGCAAGCCAATGGAGGCTTACACCATGAACCTGAAGCCGCTGGATGACCGCATCGTGGTCCGTCCGAACGAGGCCGAGACGCAGACCGCATCCGGTCTCGTCATCCCCGACACCGCCAAGGAGAAGCCGCAGCAGGGCGAAGTCCTCGCCGTTGGCCCGGGCAAGCGTTCCGACACCTCGGGAGACATCATCCCCGTCGACATCAAGGTCGGCGACACCGTGCTGTACTCGAAGTACGGCGGCACGGAAGTCGCCGTCAACGGCGAAGACCTGCTCGTCCTGAACAGCCGCGACGTCCTCGCGGTCGTCGAGAGCTGATCGTCGCGTCTGCGACGTCAACTCCCACCCAACACCGCAACAGCAACACCATTCGACAGCCAGAGAGGAACCCCCAATGGCAAAGATTCTGAAATTCGACGATGAGGCCCGCCGCGCGCTCGAAGCCGGCGTCAACAAGCTCGCTGACGCCGTCCGCGTGACCATCGGCCCCAAGGGTCGCAATGTCGTCCTCGACAAGAGGTTCGGCGCCCCGACGATCACCAACGATGGCGTGTCCATCGCCAAGGAGATCGAGCTCGAGGACCCCTTCGAGAACATGGGCGCGCAGATGCTGCGCGAGGTGGCCTCGAAGACCAACGACGTGGCCGGCGACGGCACCACCACCGCCACCGTGCTGGCCCAGGCCATCGTCCGCAACCTGCTCGACGCGGCAACCGATGCGTATGAAGTACGCGCCGCCGAGATGTTGTTCCGCCCCCAGCGCATATCCACCCAGGACGGGCAGGTGCTGGCAGGCGACCGGGACCGGCTGGACATGCTCAACGACACCGGCCGACTGGGCGACTTCGGGCGCTTTCTGGCAGAGGCGAAAGCCCCGCTGCGCAGCATGGAGATGCAGGTTCTCACCGACAGCAACGCCCCCGACTACTGGCAGGCCAGTGAAAGGCACAACTTCCTGCTCGATCTGACGCACGAAATCAACAACGACCTCAGCCACGGCCTGGTCTTCACCATGACCCGCGCGCGTTCCGGTCTGTCAGCGCTGGCCCGGGTGCTGGAGAAGTGGGTGCAGCACTTTCTGGGTGTGGAAGTCAGCATCCGGCCGCTGCAGAAAATTGACGACCCCGCCTGGCGCTGGCATGTGGGGCTGGATGCAGAGGCAACTGCCCTGCTCAATGATCTGTACGAAGACCGGGAAGTAGAGCCCGGCCGCATGCAGCGCCTGATCAGCCTTTTCAGGCTCGACTTTGCGGATTCGCAGGAGATGCGCGCCGACGTGGCGGGCAAACCGGTGTACCTCGGCCTGATGATGAACGCCGGGCAGTCGGTAAAACTGAAGCCCCAGAATTTGCTGCTGAACCTGCCTCTCAAACTGCACATGTGAGCCCGGTTCGGGGCTCACCGGTCTGGAACTGGCTGAAAGTCCGGTGGAACATCAACGAATGCCCGTGAAAACCCCGAGTGACGGATG
>ENA-OFDP01001197-OFDP01001197.1-metagenomes-genome-assembly--contig:-NODE-1197-length-10275-cov-2.695793_pt1 | contig 10275 bp, 11 predicted proteins | sample MGYA00153389_OFDP01 | MGnify analysis MGYA00153389 | reverse complement strand
CCGCATACAGCGCGGCAAGCAGCCCCCCGCCATGATTGCCAGCCGCTTTCAAAAGGGCATACGCCCATGGAACACCGGCATGAAAGGCTGGTCCGCGCCTGGCAGCCAGGCCACGCAGTTCAAGCCCGGCAGCAAGCCGCACACCTGGGTGCCCGTGGGCAGCTACCGCATCAGCCCGGACGGTTGCCTGGAACGCAAGTACAGCGACGAATCCGGCCCGCCGGGCAAGCGCTGCGCCTGCCGCTCCGAGCTGCGCCAACGCGACTGCGGCGACCTCTCCGACCGGCCACGGGGTGGGGAGAATCGGGTCGGTACCGTCGAGCGCCAAGGCAATGTCGGTTCGCCAGCCGCCGAAATCGGCGATCAGCGCGCTACGTCGTGCGTCCATGCATCGATGATGCCGCATTCGCGCACCGACGACTGGAGCGCGTCACATCGGGAGCGTCGCCCAGCGGTCGGCAACGTCCCACTCCAGGATCCACCTGTCGAGGTACCTGCGATCGAGTGCGACCCCTGCCTCGAGGATCGACCGGATGTCGTCGCGGTCGCGCAGGCGCCAGGCAATCAGTTTGTGGATGATGACGTCCTCGACGGTCAGCACGTGATCATGTGCCCGCTCGAGTGCGACACGCTGGTACTCGACGACCGTGAGCAGGATGTCGATCGCCTCGGTCCCGCGGTGACACCGGATCAGATGCGGCGGCTCGCCCTCATCGGCAATGACGTCGATCTCGTAGCCGGCGTCGATCAGGCGACGTTCGAGTTCATGGTCGAACGTCGCCAACGTGTCGACGTCCGTGGTGAACCTCGGTGTCGCTCGATAGCGGTTGGCGGCGAGCGCTCCGACAAGCGTCCACTCGACACCGACCGAGTCGAAGACCTCAGCGATCGATGCGAGCCATGCCGAGGGATCGAGCTCGCTCATACAGACCTTCCTCCGGCGCCCGGTCGGAGAGCGGTTCGAGACCCTGGCGTCGACGGTCGGCGTTGATCGTTTCGAGAATCTGCCGACGTTGCTCGGGCGTGCCTCGTTCGTCTGATTCGCCGGTGGCGAGGTCGAGTGCCAGCTGGCGCATCTTCGTCCGATCGGCGTCGCTGACCACCCGAACAGGTTAACGCTCCACCTGGTGCCCTGTTGCGCCGGCAAGCTGCGCTCCGCATCGGACCGTCGATGGGGACGTCTGTTCGATGGCGAGCCTTCCGCTGTTGAGGACGTCGGGTTCCGCTGTCGTGCAACTGCCGGACGGCAACGACGGCGTCGATCGGATGAACACGCCCGACGTCACCCGTGTCGCCGGTCTCGGGGTGGTCGGGCCCAACCAGTTCTGCGTGCTCATCGCCGCCCGGCGCGTTGTCGCGGTGGCGAACATCACGCCCGGTGCCCGATGCGCGATCTCAGCAGGAGACATGACCAACTACCGCAGTATCCAATGGAAGGGAACGGTCGTGCAGGCATGCGAGCCGACACCGAGTGACATCGCGCTCCACCAGCGCCACCTCGCTGCCTTCACGGAGGGGACGAAGGTCCAGGGCATGCCCTGGCCGACCCTGTTGCGATTGGCGACGAGCCAACAGATTCCAGCCGAGCGTTTCATCACCCACCATTTCGCCCTCGACGACATGATCGAGGCCTACGACGTCTTCGGACGAGCGGCAGAAAAAGGTGCGCTCAAGGTCGTCCTCAGCCGGGCGAGCTGACAGCGAAGGCCCTACGGCAACCCGCGCGGTCGAGCCATGGTGGGTGCATGGACGGCTTGGCCCAGGTGAATCTGATCGTGACCGACTTCGAGCGGGCGAAGGAGTTCTGGGCCCTTCTCGGCTGGCCGCCGACGCCAAGACATCCGAGTGCGGCACTGGTCGCGTTCCCCAACGGCATGAATCTCGTGTTGCACGAGCCGGAATTCGCCCGGCTGTGGGATCCGGCGTACTCCGGGCCGGTGGCCGGCTCGACAGTGGTGGACGTGAACCTGCCGAGCCGGGAGACCGTCGACGACGCGCATGGTCGGGTGGTCGCGGCCGGGTTCCGTAGCAGCGTGGAGCCGTGGGACACGTTCTTCGGTGCTCGCTACGCCATCGTGTGCGACCAGGACGGACATCGGATCGGCTTGAAGAGCTTGCAGGATCCGACGCGGGCCTACGCACTCGACGAGTAGGCCAGGCCCGCCAGCGAATCGGCATGTGCTGGCCGCTGCTGCGACGACGCGTACCATCGGCGGTGTCTCCCCAGCGTCTCCAGGAGGTCGCCATGACATTGCACCACTTCGACCCAACGACCGACCCAGCACAGATCTCTGCGCATGTCGCCGAACACGGCTACGCCATCGTCGACGACGTCGTCGATGTCTCGCTGCTCGATCGCCTGGCGAACGAAGCGGCGCCCTTCCTCGACGCGTCCGGTGTCGGTAGCGACGACTACGACGGCGCGTTCACCTCACGTACCGGGGCGTTGATCGCCCGCTGCCCGACCGCACGAGCCCTCGTGATGCACCCGCTCGTGGTCGCAACAGTCGACAATTTCCTCAGCCACGCAACCGCTGTCCAACTACTGCTGACGCAGCTCATCACCATCAGGCCCGGAGAAACCCAGCAGAAGCTGCACCGAGACCAGATGATGTTCGACCTGTACCCGTTCAAGGACGACTACCACGTGCAATGCAACACGATGTGGGCGCTGAGCGACTTCACCACCGAGAACGGCGCCACGCACATCTGCCCGGGTACCTCGGAAATGACCGACGCCGCCGCTGCGAGCGTTCCGTCGATCCAAGCCGAGATGACACGCGGCAGCGTCCTCTTCTACGACGGCAAAGTCCTGCACGGCGGGGGTACGAACAGCGGTGCCCAACCCAGACAGGGCGTCAACATCACCTACGGCGTCGGCTGGGTCCGACAAGAAGAGAACCAATACCTCGCGTGCCCGCCCGAGATCGCCCGCACTCTCGATGACGACCTCCTGCGGATGATGGGATATCACCAAGGAGCGTTCTCCCTCGGATACGTCGGTGATCAACAAGACCCCCTCGCTGTGCTCCGAGGCACCGTCCTCCGAGCAGCCCGTATCGCAGAGTTCGCCGATGAAACGCCAGCTCTACGGGACTACATCGACGAGCCATAGAACACCCCGCCAGCGCCGGCAGTCGATTCACGACGGAGTTGCTTCGAGCGTGCTGCGCACCGCTGCCAGCAGCCCATCCGGCGTGAAGGGCTTCTTGAGGAACGAGCGGGACACGCTGGCGTTCTCCATCGAGTTCGGCAATGCCGACATGAGCAGGACACGCAGCGACTCATGTCGACCAGTGAGCTCGTCGGCGAGCTGGTGGCCGTTCATCGTGGGCATCGACACATCGCTGACGAGGAGGTCGAATGTCGTGACGTCGAGTTCGAGTGCGGCGGTCGGCCCGTCTACATCGGCCACTCGGTATCCGGCGCTGACCAACGTCGCCAACACCAGCGCACGAACGTCGTCATCGTCCTCGACGAGCAGGACGCTCGTGCTATTCGACATTGCCGGCACCGCAGCAGGCGTCCGGTTCGAACCCTGGACCGCAGCACGAGGGGGGATCGCCCGGCTCGCCGGCAGACCGATCGTGAAAATCGAGCCTTGCCCTGGTCGACTGTCGACGGCGATCTCGCCACCCGCGCCAGCGACGAGGTTGAACACGGTCGCGAGGCCGAGTCCCGTCCCGACGCCGACATCCTTTGTCGTGAAGAACGGTTCGAAGATCCTTGCTCGGGTCTCGTCGGACATGCCCTCGCCGCTGTCGGACACCGTGAGCACCAGCCAATCATCGGGCCGTGCGTCGTCCCGCTCCGCCAACTGGGTCGCGAACCTCAGCACCCCCCCGTCGGGCATTGCGTCACGCGCATTGAGTGCCAGGTTGAGGAGAATTTGGCTCAAGTGCCCGGGGTCGATCAGGGCGTAGCCGACTCGGCTGTCGAGTTCGTGTTCGATGCTGATCTTGGTGTCGATCAACCGGCTGAGCATCCGGCTCGATTCCGTGACAAGCGCGTTGACTTGTGCAAGCTCTGTGCCGCTGGTTTCGGGCCGACTCATCGCGAGCAACTGGTCCGTCAGCTGACGGCCACGATCCCCCGCGGCAGCGATTGCCTCGAGTTCGGTTCGAACCGGGCCAGGATCTTCCTGCAGCGCCAGTTCTGCCCAACCGTTGATGACGGTGAGGAGGTTGTTGAAGTCGTGGGCGACGCCACCAGCGAGGCGCCCAACCGCCTCCATTCGGCGAACCTGATGGAGCTGTTGCTCCATGGAGTCGCGTTCGGCGTATCGGCGGCGGCGGTCGGTGACGTCGGCGACCGTGCCGGTCAGTACCGGCGCCGCCTCGTCGTAGCGCACGACGGTGCCTTCGATCGCAATCCAACGCTCGGCTCCGTCCGGACGATCGATCCGACACTCGAGACTCATCCCTCCCGAGTCCAACGCCTGCTCGAACTGCTCCTCGACGTACCGGCGATCGTCGGACACGACATGGTCGAGGAACACCACCCTGTTCCACCGGTCGATGGGCGAGTCGTAGCCGAACACCCGGTCGTGGTGCGGCGAGTGCCATGTCTCACCAGTGACGAGGTTGATGTCCCACGCGCCCATGCCACCGGCCTCCAGCGCATGATCGAGACGGCTCTCGAGGTCGCGGATGCGCTCCGCCTCGTTCTTGGACGCAATACGGATGTCGAGCGTTCGACTGGCGATGACGATGAACACGACGCCGCCGACGATCTGCGCGATGTGGGGCACCACGTGGCCGACCAACACAACGCTCGGCGACGAGCCGGCGGCGCCTGCCCCTCGTTCACCGATCGAATGGAGAGCTATGTTGAGGTGAGTCGCTGCGCATCCAAGCAGGAACGCCATCGCCCCGTACTTCGCCACAAGGACGGAACGGCCGCCATCGACTGCCAGCCCAGCGAGTCGCGGTACGACCCAGGCGGCGAGGACGACGTACATCACCGCAACCACGAGGGCGAGGGCGACGAGAAGTTCGTTCAAGAGATTTCAGCTTTCTCTCTCAAAGCCGGGAACCCACCGCGATACGTGAGAGGCCGACTTTCCGGGTCGCGAGATCGCGATCACCGCACTGCTTGCGCCCCGACGATGCAAGGGATCCCGATGCTGCCATGACCGCCTTCTGCCTGGGTCCGGTCCGTCCGGGTGGCCTTGGTGTCCCCCGCGAGAAGTCCAATGAAACCAGCCAGGAGTTCTCTCGAGACCAGTCACCGTCTCGGAACGTGAAGTGCGACGTCCGGCCGTGTGAGCCCGATGACATCCTCGGTACTGGTTCAAGCGACCGGTGCGTGGTCAGTATCGGATGACGAGGGAGGCGACTTCCACGGCGGCGTTCTGGACAATGGGGGCGAGTTCTTCGAGTCGTGTTGGTGTGAGTCGGATGCTCGGGCCTTGCAGGCCGATGGCGGCGTGGGCCCGACCGCTTGCGGAGAGCACGGGTGCTGCGACCCCTGAAACGCCGACGTAGCGCTCTTCGATGTTGATGGCGTAGCCGCGTACAGCTGTTGCGGCGAGTTCGTTGGCGAGTGCGTCTCGGTCGGTGATGGAGCGTTCCGTGAACTGCTCCAGCGAGTGGGTCTGGGCGACTTCGGCTTCGATCGTGGACGTCGAGTGGGCGAGCAGTGCCTTGCCCATTGCGGAGGCGTACGCGGCGAGTTCCGCTCCGGTCGGGTGGTCGAATCGAAGTGGTGCCGGGCCCATCACCCGGTCGATGACGACGACCTCGGCTCCTCGTCGGACAGCGAGGCTGGCTGATTCGCCCGATCGTTCCGACAACGCGGCGAGTACGGGTCGAGCGAGTTGGTAACCGGAGTTCTCGATGGCTCGTTGGCCGAGCACGGCGATCCCGATGCCGAGCCGGTAGTGCTCGGTGGAGTGGTCCTGTTCGACGTAGCCAGCCTTGCCGAGCGCTCGGAGCAGGCGATGCGTGGTGCTGACGGTGAGTCCGGCCTCGCGGGAGATTTCGGAGAGTGAGATCGACCGGTCGGAGAGGCGAAGACATTCGAGTACGGCGATCGCGCGCTCGATGGACTGGGTTCCAGAGCGGGCCGTTTCCTCTCCTGGGGCGCTGGTGGGCATGAGTGGAGTCTTGCAGGCGAGAAGCAGCTGCGGTAAAGACGACCATACTCATCGTCAATTTCATGTTGTGGAAGCAGTATCCACATTGTAGTTTCGCGTCCCATGTCGACACGCCACTACGTCATCCGCTCGCTCGCACTCGTCGCCCTGCTCGCCGTTGCTGCCGCCTGTGGCAGCGATGACGCCGCAGACGAGCCCGCAAACGAAGGAACGGCAGCAACATCGCCACCGACGTCGGCCGGAGCGAGCAGCAACGCCGAGCCAGTGACGTTGCGGTTGGGCTACTTCCCGAACGTGACGCATGCCCCGGCGATCATCGGCGTGGAAGACGAGGTGTTCGTCGATGCCTTGGCCGACAACGTCGAGCTCGAACTGTCGACGTTCAACTCCGGGACCGAGGTGATCGAGGCGATCTTCTCCGGGGCCCTCGACGCCAGCTTCATCGGACCGAACCCGGCGATCAACGGCTACGCCCGCTCCAACGGCGACGCGCTCCGCATCGTGGCAGGCACCACTTCGGGCGGCGCGTCGCTCGTGGTCCGCGAGGGAATCGAGTCACCAGCAGATCTCGCCGGTACGAAGATCGCGACGCCGTCTCTCGGCAACACCCAGGACGTCGCGCTGCGGGCCTGGTTGCTCGAGCAGGGATACGAAACCGACACGAGCGGTGGCGGTGACGTTTCGATCACCCCGCAGGACAATGCCGACACGCTGGCGGCGTTCCAGTCCGGGCAGTTGGACGGCGCCTGGGTGCCCGAACCGTGGGCGACCCGACTGGTGCTCGAAGGCGGCGGCCAAGTGCTCCTGAATGAAGCCGAGTTGTGGCCCGACGGTCAATTCGTCTCCACACACCTGATCGTGGCGACGTCGTTCCTCGAGAAACATCCCGATGTGATCCGCGACTTGATCGCCGGTCTCGCAGGAGCGATCGATCTCGCCAACGCCGACAGCGCTGCGGCGCAGCGGACCACGAACGCCGGCATCGAACGAATCACCACCACAGCGCTCGCCGAGACCACCATCACCGGTGCCTGGGCGAACCTGGAGTTCACCCTCGACCCGATCGCAACATCGCTGCAGAACTCGGCCGATGATGCCGTGGAGGTCGGGCTCCTGGAGCAGGTCGACCTGGCTGAGCCGGGCATCTACGACCTCACCCTGCTCAACGAGGTGCTCGCCGACCGTGGCCTTCCGGCGGTGAAGGGGCTGTGAGCGTCGTTCGATTGTCCGGAGTTGACAAGACCTTCGGCATCGGCGCCGATGCGATCACGGCCCTCGACTCGGTCGATCTGCACATCGAGCGTGGCGAGTTCGTCTGCCTCATCGGTGCGTCAGGGTGCGGCAAATCGACGATTCTCAACGTCGTGGCCGGACTCGAAGCGCCAAGCGACGGCACCGTCGAAGTCGACGGTCGGGTGGCCATGATGTTCCAGGAGTCGGCACTGTTCCCGTGGCTGACCGTCGCCGAGAACATCCAACTTCCCATGCGACTTGCAGGAGTCGGCAAGGCGCAACGTGCGGCACGCGCCAGGGAGTTGATCGGCACGGTGAAGCTCGACGGGTTCGCCGCGAAGCGCCCACATCAGCTCTCCGGAGGGATGCGTCAGCGGGCCGCACTCGCGCGGGCATTCGCCCAGGACGCCGACATCTTGTTGATGGACGAACCGTTCGGAGCGCTCGACGCGATGACCCGCGACGTCCTGCACGAGGAACTCGACGAACTCGTGCGGGCTCGAGGACTCACCGTGATGTTCGTGACCCACAACGTCCGTGAAGCGGCTCGCCTCGCCGATCGGATCGTGGTGATGTCGCCGCGCCCCGGACGTGTCACCGCCGAGTTCCCCGTCGACATCGAGCGACCCCGGCGCATCGACACGCCATCGGTGTCGGCGCTCGCACGTACCGTCACCGACCAGCTCCGCGACGAGGCCTTGGCTCATGCACACCGTTGACGCCACCACAGAGTCACCCGGCTCAACCTCGGTTGCGGTGCTCGACGACAGCGCGACGGTCGCCGAACGTGGGCGTCCGACCCGAGGGGCGTTCGTTCGACGAATGTGGCTCGCGCTGTGGCCGAAAGTGGTCGCCATTGCGATCGGACTGGCGATCTGGCAACTGATCGTCTGGTCAGGGTGGCGGCCCGAGTACGTCCTGCCAGCCCCTGCGACCGTGTTCCAACGTCTCGGCGAACTCATCGCCGACGGCACCGTCGCGACCGCCTTGGCGACCACTGCGGAACGCGCTGCGTACGGCTTCACCGTGGCGCTCGTCATCGGCGTGGTCGTCGGCGGGCTGGTCTCGTCGTCGCGGGTCATCCGATCAGCCGTCGGCTCTCTCATCACCGGGCTGCAGACCATGCCATCGATCGCGTGGTTTCCGCTCGCCATCTTGCTGTTCGGACTTTCGGAAGGTGCGATCACCTTCGTCGTGGTGCTCGGCGCGGCGCCGTCGATCGCCAATGGACTCATCACCGGCGTCGACCACGTCCCGCCCGTCCTGCTGCGTGCCGGCCGGATGATGGGCGCAACCGGGTTCGCCAAGTTCCGTCACGTCGTCCTGCCTGCCTCGATGCCGTCGTTCGTCGGCGGACTCAAACAGGGTTGGGCGTTCGCATGGCGAAGCCTCATGGCCGGCGAACTCATCGTGGTTCTCGGCGCCTCGGTCGGATTCCTCCTCCAGCAGTACCGCGACATCCTCGACGCCGCCGGCCTGATCGCCATGATGATCGTCATCCTCATCATCGGCATCGTCGTCGACGCCGTCCTCTTCGGCTCACTCGACCGAGCCGTGCGGCGTCGCCACGGCCTCATCGAGGACTGACCGATCCCGGTGCAGTGGGAGCGCAACGGCGCACCGTGGCGCTTGTCGTGTCGCTGCGGGCAGCCGACTTCGCGCCGGTTGCCGGACGTACGATGCGGACGTGGCCCGCTACGCAATCGACGCTCGGACCTTGCTGTACATCGTGGCCAACGACATCGAGATCGATCCTGATCATCAACTCGTCGCTCCCAACCTGATCCGCTCCCAGGCGCTCACCTTGCTGCTCGCAGACGTGCGCAGCGGCAACATCACGGAACAAGTGGCCCTCCAGCACCACGAACGCTTCACAGCACTCAAGATGCGGTTACTCGGGGATCGCGTCTCACGACGCACTGCGTGGAAGATCGCTTTGGCGCATGGGTGGGACACGACGTTCGATGCCGAGTATCTCGCGGTATGCCAGCTCCAGGCTGACGCACTCATCACGATCGACCCGACGCTGGCAGCGAAGGCTGAAGGCATCGTGTCGCTCGCACCGTTGGAGATGCTCTTCTCCAGTTGAGCCAACTGACGGCGAACCCCTGATTCGAGCGCTCGATCCGTCTGCGAATCGAGGCCCCCGGCACCGCACGCTTCACCACGCACAACCCGTTCGCCTTCAGACCACTCGTTCCAGATCGAGTGCATGGCTGCGTGTGGATCGTGTGAAGAAAGTCTGAGGATCATCGTGCCACTCGGGCAATTGTCTCGCCTGCGAACTGCACCGACGCAGCGAGTACTCGATCCACTGGTTTCTCCAACTGGATGATTGGTTCCAACGGGTCGTCTGGCTTGTTTCGTGCGCTACGTCCGTTGCTCCCCGAACTGCGGGTGCTCGGCGGCTGTTGTGGCACCGACCACCGGCACGTCGCTGCGATCGCAAACGCGTGGTGCGCACCTCGAAAATGACACCACCGCCACATGAGAACCGGCGAACCTTGGTTGAACCGATCGGCTCCGAGTTCGTTGCGGTCCAGGCCGAGTGTGCGTGACTCGTCGTGCGCCTTGGGACGCCGGACGTTGAGTGCGGGGTTCTTGTCGAGGATGTCTTCGGTCTGGCAGTACTTGTAGAACGACGACAGAGTCGACAATCGACGGCCGATCGTGGACGCCATCCGGCCTTCTTGTTCCATCCACCGGGCGAAGGTCTCGAGATGGGGTCGCTTGACAGACAACAGGTTGATGTCGTGGTCGTGGCACCAGGCAGCGAAGATCCGCAGATCCGTTGCATAGCTGCGCCGTGTCGGGTCGGTGCAGCCGGCGATGAACGCCGAGGCGCCGACGGCGAGCGCCAGGTTCGACGGCAACGTCCACGGGGTGGTCGTCCAGGCGAGCGCCCGGACAGCGGTGAGCCCGAGCGCTTCGGCTTTAACCCCGTC
>ENA-OFDP01001195-OFDP01001195.1-metagenomes-genome-assembly--contig:-NODE-1195-length-10279-cov-2.361502_pt1 | contig 10279 bp, 11 predicted proteins | sample MGYA00153389_OFDP01 | MGnify analysis MGYA00153389 | reverse complement strand
TCCTCACCCCCTAATCATCTACCCTGAGTTGTCGGGACTCGTGCTTGAATCCGCGCTTTTGCTCTGCAAAGCTTGTGGATGCTTGATGTGGTAATAATTTGGAACCTCCCGATCCACAGCGAATCTCATAGGACCGGAGTAACATCAACTTCCGATTTGCCCCTATGTTGAGAGGAGACATCATGAAAAAGCTTTTTCAACCGTTGTTGGTTTTAACAACCCTCGTCTTGGCCTTTGGAGGCACGAACGCTGGTGCGGCTGCTACCGTCACCTTCACCCAACCGGAGGGCTACGTGGACATGCCCTTTGCGCCTTGGGATAAAGAGCGGGTAATGAAGGATTTGAAGGAGCACTTTGAGAAATTAAGCGCAAAACTGCCTCAAGGTCAGGATTTAACAGTCGAAGTACTCGACATTGATTTGGCCGGACGCATAGAGCCGCAATTGCGTTTCAGTCAGGATATTCGTGTTTTAAAGGGCCGCGCAGACTGGCCGATGATTGCGTTGCGATATCGCGTTGAATCGCAGGGCAAAGTGTTGGCTAGCGGCGAAGCACGCGTTGACGATAAATCTTACCTCGATCACTTCAATCGCTACTCGGCCAACGAATCGCTGCGCTATGAAAAACGCATGCTCGACGATTGGTTCAAGACGGTTTTGAAGCAATAACGTCGAACACACCAGTGAGCGCAGGCGCAGTTGGCCTGCGCGTGCTGCAGTTGACAGTTACCGCGCGCCCTCGACAAAGACCGCCCGATAGCTGGTGTAGCTGGAAATGAGCGCCAATGGACCAACCACCAGAAAACCGAGCATTAGCGGGATAACTGCGAGCACTATCAGTATCACCATTACGATGCCGTAAACCAAAAACGGCATCATATTTGCAAGACAGGCGAAAAAGCTGACCTTGAGAGCGTCCAGCGGTGGTTCGTTATGAAAATAGACCAGCGCCGGGGCGAACCACAGCGCCATCAGCAACGGCGCCAAGAGTGCCAGACCAACCAGCGCTGCGAACATAAACGTCACGATCGAGGCGCCCGCGATTGATGCCAACTGCGATGAATCGCCGGACAATATTGCCCCGATGGCACCGCTCGTGCCCAGGCCAATGGCTAGAAATATCGCCATCAGCACCAGAATTGCGATCAATCCACCCGCGTAAATGGCGCCGAGTACGAACAGCGGGCCGGTCTTCGATTTAAAGCCGGCAAAGAGATGGTCGATTTCAAGCTTTTCGCCGTTGGCGGCCGCGTGCGCCGCTGCCAGCCAACCCGCGCCAATGACACCATAGAGCACATAGCCCAACAGCGATCCGATGCCAGGCAAGATTGCGAGCACGACATAAAACACTGCGTACAACACAATCATCACAATCCACATCATCGGCGCCTCGACAAATAGTCGCCACGCAGCGGTGATCCATTCCAGCCCCGCACCAGCATCAACACTACGCCCACCTTTAACGTATATCTCGCCATTACCATCGGCAGCAATAGCCGAACTGGCAACGACAGGTGCTTGATATGGATTAAATTTTGGATCGTCAGGCGCTTCCATCGCACTCTTTCTAAATGGGGATTCGCAAGCGATTGTAGCAGCGCACATCATCCATAGGACATCAAAAATACGCTTGGCGCCTATCAAAAGTGGCGCGCCGCCTCGCCTGAATTGGCGATCACCCACCGAAATATTGGGATAAAAGCCGTTTCAGCGGCCGATTTGTTCGTTTCGTCGCAATCCGTTTGAGCGCATTGCTGCCCCCGAATAAAGTGGCGACACCAAACAAAACAACCCACACAACCAAGTCACATCAAGGAGCGCCAGAATGAAAACCGAATACGCCAGCAACCAGAAAGACAATGTCGCGGCTGCAACTGTCCTGACAGCCACGTTTATCGCCATCATGGTTAGCTTCTTCGCCAGCAACGATGCCCGTGCAGACAAAGTGCTGCAGCCAATGGAAGTAATGAGAATGGAAACGATGGTCATTACAGCACCACGCATTCAGCAGGTCGTCAGGCTCGAAACCGTCGTCGTCACCGCATCGCGCCACGCGGAGCAAGTGACAAAATTCCAGGTCGCTTTAAATTAATCGCGAATGACGGTTCAACAGATTCGGTAGTTGGCACAATTCACTGAGGGCAGCACGATGAGGAATCCACCGCAACGATTCCGGGAAAAAATGTAGAAACTCCAGCACTAGCGCGGTTTCCAGAAAGAAATGCCGCCGCGAGCCGCGCCAGTACTGGAGTTTTAATCATGAAAATGCGAATGGCGGACCTCGGTCCGCCATTCGCATTTTGTCTGCCGCTTGCGGCCAGGCATCGTGGCCCGTACCATGAGGGCCAACCGCAGTATCGAAGCACTTTCACAGGAACGCACCATGAGCCAACGCTTGAGCAGAGATGAATATGACGCGCTCGAACAAGTCAGCAAAATGCCGAAAGCAGCCAAACCCAGCGCCTGCATCGCAAGAAATGCCAAGCACTTGGTGGGCATCAAGTTTCTCAGCGCCCGAAAAGATGGCAGCTATGTATTGACCGAGAAAGGCTCCGAGGCGCTTTTTATTAAAGACTGCATCACGGGCCTGCGTGCGCTGGAAACAGACGCGGACACCAAGCTCGATGTTGCGGTGGCAACGTTTCTGGGGCGCAAGGGACACATTGTCGCAACTGCCGCGCCGGGGCATTTTGAGATTACGCAAAAAGGACGCGAGTGCCTGGTAGACATTGCGCAGAATCCCCAGGCCTGACGAAAAGCGCCGCGTGTTTTAATCCGCCGCACGCCACTGTCCCGCGATCAGCAATTCAAATCATCGGTAAAAATGACGGTTCGCCCGCTATTTTTCGCATCTTGTCGCAATCCGTTTGAGACCTCGTGCACACCTCCGTAAAGTTCGGTCATCAACAACGCAACACCACCACCGACCCCCAGGAGCCCAATATGAAAACCGCATACAACAGCAACAACAAAGACAACATCGCCATCTCCGCATTTATTGCCGCCGGCCTGATCGTTCTCGCCACCGGCCTGTTCAACAGCAACCCCATAAGCGCACAAGAAGCCGTCGCTGTGCAAAAACTTAAGACCATCGTGGTCACCGCATCACGCACACCCGACGCCGTGCTCGACACCATGGTCGTGACCGCTTCACGCAAGATGAACCGCGTGTAAGCAAACATCCTGAACGGACGGATAAAACGGTGAGGTGAGTGGTGTGATGAATGCGAAAGCGCAAAGCAACATCCAGCGTAAGCAAAAACAAATCGGCGGACTTAGATCCGCCGATTTGTTTTTAGTGACGACAGTAGATGAGCGCCATGCGCCACCCCATGCTCAACTAGGTACGATGCCCGCATTGTTTCGTCCCAAGTCCATCGCGTTTATAAATTGTTTCAATAACAAACTCGTAAGGGCTCCACCGGAATGGCGAGGCGTTTCCAGGTGTGAGAAGCGTACAGGGTTCGCCTGTGCGCCGCGTCTACTTTCTATCCTTGCAATAACCGCATCTCCGCCCTCGCCAAAGCCTCCGGCGTACCCGCCAGCACAAGCACGTCGCCTGACTGTAACTGCATTTCCGGTAGCAGCTTGGTCTGGCGCACACCTTTACGCCTAAGCGCGACCAACTGCACCACTAGCTCTTCGAGCTTTAGTGTCTGGAATGTTTTACCTACCGCGTCAGCACCCTCGTCAATCAGGATCGATTGCATGCGCGATTGCTGTCCATCGTAGTCGGCATCGGCGTTGTCGGTGACGCCGGGGAAAAAGCCGCGCATCAATTCGTAGCGCTCGCCGCGCACCTGGCGCAATCGGGCGAGTACTTTATTGAGCGGCAGGCCGAGCAGCAGCATCGTTTGCGTGGCCAGCATAAGCGAGCCTTCAACGACTTCAGCGACAATTTCCGCCGCACCCGCACTTTTGAGTTTTTCGACATCGGTATCGTCGAAGGTGCGCACGATTACCGGTACTTCCGGGCGCAGCGCACGAATCTGCGAAAGGATTTTCATCGCAGCGTGCGTATCAGCAAAACTCACCACCACCGCGGCTGCGCGCGAAAGACCCGCTGCGGTCAGCACCTCTCTCTTGGTGCCATCACCGAACATGACCGAATCGCCGCCTGCAGCAGCTTGTTTGACGCGCGTCGGGTCAGTATCGAGTGCAATCAATGGGATATTTTCGTGCTCCAGAAAGCGCGCCAGGCTCTGGCCCGAGCGCCCATAGCCGCAAATGATGACGTGGCCGCGTTTGGCCATGGCCTCGATAGCCAATTGTTGCAGCTGCACCGCACGCATTTCCCATTCGCCTGCCACCAGATACATCACGATCTTCTCGCTCTTGGCCAGGATAAACGGCGAAAGCAGCATCGAGATCAGCATCGCGCCCAGTACAACCTGAAGCGTCGCAGCTGGTACCGCATTGATTTGTCCGGCGAGAGATAGCAGCACGAAACCAAATTCACCTGCCGGTGCAAGCGCCAGTCCGCAGCGGAGCGCGACACCCTTTTCGTTTTTGAAAAACAGCGCCAACGCGACAACGAGCAGGAATTTCAGCGTCAGCAACGCGATGAGCACGAGCAAAACGTACACCCAGCGATCAAGCACGGCCTGCAAATTGAGCAACATTCCGATAGTGACAAAGAACAGTCCGAGTAGTACATCGCGGAAAGGCTTTATGTCGTCTTCCACCTGATAGCGATACTCAGTTTCTGAGATCAGCATGCCAGCAAGAAAAGCGCCCAATGCCAGCGAGAGACCGGCAATTTCGGTAATCCACGCGAGACCCAGCGTGACCAGCAACACCGTGAGCACAAATAGCTCTGAAGATTTTTGGCGTGCGACCAAGCCGAACAATGCGCGGGTCGCGCGCTGACCGACCGTGAGAATCAAAAACAGCACGACAATAGCCTTGGCCAGTGCCCAGCCGACCTCGGCCGCCAGCGCGCCGCCAGAGAGCGCTAATGCCGGTACCAGCACCAGCAATGGTACGACTGCCAGATCCTGGAACAGAAGCACGCCGACAATCTGCTTGCCGTGCGGCGAATGCAATTGCGATTGATCCGACAGTACCTTTACGCTGATGGCCGTCGACGACATGGCCAGAATACCCCCAAGAATCAGGCCCGCCTGCCAGCTTTGACCGGCAAACATGGCGATCAAGATAACTAGGGCGATGGAAATGCCGACTTGCAAGCCGCCAAAGCCGACAACGATGCGTCGCATGGCCATTAGCTGGGGCAGAGAAAATTCCAGACCTATGGAGAACATCAGAAAAACGACGCCGAATTCGGCCAGGTAACGCGTTTGTGGAGTGTCGGGTACAAAGCCCAGCGCGTGTGGTCCGATCAATGCCCCGACGACCAAGTAGCCGAGTATTGCCGGCATATTGACGCGTCGGAACACCACCACCGTCACGACGGCAGTGGCCAACAGGATCAACACAATAGGCAGGGTGGAATGGGTATTCACTGAGTCAAGATTTGGTGGCTACATTTCAGGGGTTGCGATTTATCGGGAAATTGAATGGGGTGATTACGCCGCGATTCCCCTTTCCCCAGCCCTCTTCCGCAAGAAGTTAGGGGCTACTTTCTCGCTCGCCCCTCGCGGGGGAAGGAACGAGGAAGTGAGAGGTCGTCCAACGTGCCGCTGGATGAGTGACGTTACAATAGTCTCATGGAAAGTTTATTACATCCCCGTTCTATTGCCGATACAGAACGCACGCTCAAACTCGCGCGGGAAACACTCGATATCGAAGCCGACGCGGTTCGCGCACTGGCGCTGCGGCTGGGTGACGCGTTTATCGCCGCACATAAACTCCTGTTCGAGGCTTCGGAGAAAAAGGGTCGCGTGGTGGTCACGGGCATGGGAAAGAGCGGCCATATTGGTGGAAAGATTGCGTCCACGCTGGCATCCACCGGTACGCCGGCTTTCTTTATGCATCCTGGTGAAGCGAGCCACGGCGATTTGGGCATGATCACCAGGGACGACGTGGTAATCGCGATATCCAATTCAGGCGAGACCGATGAAATACTGAAAATTTTGCCGCAGCTTAAACGTCGCGGCACACCTGTCATCGCGATTACCGGGCGCGCTAATTCGACACTCGCCACTGCGGCGGCGGTGCATCTGGATGCGGCTGTGGATAAGGAAGCTTGCCCACTCAATCTCGCCCCCACTGCAAGTACCACAGCGACGCTCGCATTGGGTGACGCGCTAGCGGTGACGCTGCTCGACGCCCGTGGCTTTGGTGAAGAAGACTATGCCATGCACCATCCAGGAGGCGCACTCGGCCGACGCCTGCTGATGCATGTCAGCGATGTGATGGTCACAGGCGAGCGCGTGCCATCTGTAAAGGCGGACGCGCTGTTACCGTCGGCGATCATGGAAATGACCAAGAAGGGTTTAGGGATGACGGCGGTGCTCGGTGCAGACGGAGTGTTGGTCGGCGTATTTAGCGACGGCGATTTACGTCGTACGCTGGAAACTCGCGATAGCATCAAATCGATCAGGGTCGCAGACATCATGACGCGAACGCCCAAAACCATCGGCGCGCAGCGTCTTGCCGTCGAAGCGGCCGAGTTGATTCAACGTCATAAGATCGGCTCCAGCGGATTGCTGGTCGTTGATGAGCAGAATAAGTTGTTGGGTGCGGTGCATGTGTTGGACTTGATGCGCGCAGGAGTTTTGTAGTGACTTTGAACGTCGAAGTGAAGAAACGCATTCGCGCCGTGAAGCTCGCTATTTTCGATGTCGATGGCGTGTTGACTGATGGCCGCCTTCATTACGGCCCCAATGGCGAAGAGTCCAAGGTGTTCAATACGCTCGATGGACACGGATTGAAGATGTTGCAGCAATCTGGCGTGGAGCTGGCCATCATTTCCGGCCGCGCATCGAAGGCGCTGGAACGCCGCGCGAAAGACCTCGGTATCGCCCAGCTTTTCATGGGTGTGGAAGACAAGCTGGGCGTTTTCGAAGCGTTGTTAAAGAGCCTAACGCTTTTGCATTCGCAAACCGCAGGGCTGGGCGACGATGTCATTGACCTGCCGTTCCTGACGCGCTGCGGTTTCGCGGCCTGCGTACCTGCCGCCCCTGCTTACGTGAAGCAGCACGTGCAGTATGTGACGACCCGTGAAGGCGGCCAAGGTGCGGCGCGCGAATTTTGTGATTTGATCATGCAGACTCAGGGCACCTGGGACGCTGCGATGAAAAAGTATTTGGATTAACGCCTTATTTGGAAACCGAGCATGCTCTGGATTAAATCGTTTCACATTATTTTTATGGTTGCCTGGTTTGCGGGGTTGTTTTACCTGCCGCGCCTGTTCGTTTATCACGCGCAGGCCGAGGACAAGACTTCCATCGAGCGCTTCAAAATCATGGAGCGAAAGCTGTACGTCGGCATCATGACGCCATGCATGGTCCTGACGTTGGTCTTGGGAATATGGCTATGGCTCGGCTACGGTTTTCGCGGTGGCTGGCTGCATGCCAAATTGGCACTCGTGCTGTTGCTAGTCGCGCATCACTTTTATCTCGGCAAACTGATACGTGACTTTAAAAATGATCGCAATGTACATGGCCACGTTTTCTACCGCTGGCTCAATGAGATACCGGTGCTGCCCGCACTTATCGGTATCGTAATACTTGTCGTTGTGAAGCCTTTCTGATGGAGCACTATTTCGCGCCATGCCCGCGCGGCCTTTCCGGCGTACTCGCTGATGAGCTCACCGCGCTCGGTGCCACCACGGCGCATGCGCAGGAGGCCGGTGTGGCGTTCGATGGCGACAAGGCGCTTGGCTATATGGCCAATCTGCATTCACGCATGGCCAGCCGCATACTGCAGCGCGTGGCGCATTTTCCGTACGAAAATGAGCAACAAATTTACGATGCCGCGGCGATGTTGGCGTGGCCGAGTTGGTTTGATGTGTCGCGTACGATCAAAGTTGAGATCAACGCGCATCGATGCCCGTTGAAAAGTCTCGATTTCATCACGTTGCGGGTAAAGGACGCGGTGTGCGACAAGTTTCGCGAGCAGGTCGATCTGCGGCCATCGGTCGACGCCCGCGATCCGGACATCCGCATCCATGTGTTTCTGGATGCCACTCATGCGAGCCTTTACCTGGATCTCTCCGGTGAACCATTGTTCAAGCGTGGGGTGCGTGACCACACCGGCGAGGCGCCACTGAAAAAAAATCTCGCTGCCGGCATTATCAAGCTGAGTGGCTGGCAACCGGGCGAGGCGTTTCTCGATCCGATGTGCGGGAGTGGCACATTTCTGATCGAGGCGGCTGAAATGGCGCTGGATATTGCGCCCGGCTTATCGGGTGCAAAGTTGCGCGAATTCGCTTTTACCAAGCTGAAGAATTTTGATCAGCCAATGTGGGACGCGCAGGTCGCCAAGGCCAGGCAGCGCATCAAGCCCGGTACGCTGTTGCCGATTTACGGGACCGATAAATACGGTTATGCGATTACAGACGCGCGTGAAAATCTCACCGCAAATGGCTTGATCGATTTTGTGCATCTGAAGCAGGTGAGCATCCTTGAGGTCGCAGCCCCTGCAGCCACCGGCGTACTCGTTACCAATCCGCCGTACGGTGAACGGCTCGGCGACACAACTGATCTTGCCGAACTCTACCCAAAGCTGGGTGACTGGATGAAACAGAAATTCGCCGGTTGGCGTGCGTACTTTTTTACAGGTGATCCGCAACTGGCAAAAGGTGTGCGCCTGTCGGCGAGCAAGCGCACGCCATTGTTCAACGGCAAGATCGAGTGTCGTTTGTTTGAATACAAGATCATCGCGGGCAGCAACCGTAAGCCAACTTAATTAAGTCAAAAATCATCGCTTTGGCGGGCCTCATCGCGGCAAAATGGCGTGTAAACACGCCAGATAACTTAATCTGACTACAGGCTTCCGCATTTCATTGCAGTGTTATTCGCTCAACGCAATTTTTTGCGCCGAAATCAATTTTGCAATGGCCGTCGATGCCAAAGCCACCATTGCCTCCATATCGGTTCTTGAAAACGGCACGCCCTCCGCCGTCCCCTGAATCTCTACGAACTTTCCGTTACCGGTCATTACCACATTCATATCCGTCTCACCGGTAGAGTCCTCAATGTAATCGAGGTCAAGCAGGGGGCCATCGACGCCAATGCCCACGGATATGGCAGCGATGAAATCGGTTATCGGCGTTTCCTTAATCAGTCCCTTGACTATTAAAACCGACACCGCATCGTGCAGCGCCACAAACGCGCCGGTAATCGAAGCGCATCGGGTTCCACCATCCGCTTGGAGCACATCGCAATCAAGCGTGATCTGGCGTTCACCTAGCTTCTTCAAATCGACCACGCAACGTAGCGACCGGCCAATGAGGCGCTGGATTTCTTGGGTACGACCGGATTGTTTGCCGCGTGCGGCTTCGCGATCGGAGCGGGTGTTGGTTGAGCGCGGCAGCATGCCGTACTCTGCAGTTACCCAACCCTCGCCTGAGCCTTTCTTATGCGGAGGCACGCGTTCTTCAATGCTGGCAGTGCAGAGCACTTTGGTGTCGCCCATCGCGACAAGCACAGATCCTTCGGCGTGTTTGGTGAAGTGGCGGGTGATGAGAATAGGCCGCAGTTGATCGGCGGATCGATTGAATGAACGTGGCATGGGTTTCCGTAAAGATTAAAAACTGATCGACTCGATCTACTTCGGCGCTTTCTTGATCGCTTCCTGAATCTCCAGAATTGCTTTCTGGATTTCTTCATCGGAAATGTCGTCCTTAAAAGGAGAACTTTTTTGCGTGCTGTTCATTGATGAGGTCGTGAAGCCTTCCATCGGCCCAGTCACTGTTACGCTTGGCAAAGCGGGTTCTTCCTCATCTTGGCGCTCCCAGGTAAGGCCGATGACAGAAAGATTATCCGAATCTGGGCCGGCCTTGCGTTCTGCCTCTTCCAACAACTTTGGCATCAGCGTGAGCATGTCTTCGCGCTGCAATTTTGCAGCGATGAAATTAGCGTTTAACGGCCCCCAGAACCCGTCGGTGGAGAGCAGCAGGGCATCGCCCACCTTGAGCACCCACTCGTCTGAATGCGTGACGGTCGGTGGCAGTACGCCACCGAGGCAGTTGTATATCTTGTTGCGGTCCGGGTGAACGGCAGCCTGCGCTTCGGTAATAACACCGGCATCCATCAATTGCCGCACACGCGAATGATCCGCAGTGGCGACCGCGATAAGGCCATCGCGAATGCAATAAAGGCGAGAGTCTCCGGAGTGGGCCCACCAGGCTTTGCCATTTTGTACCACGCAAC
>ENA-OFDP01001193-OFDP01001193.1-metagenomes-genome-assembly--contig:-NODE-1193-length-10290-cov-4.268295_pt1 | contig 10290 bp, 9 predicted proteins | sample MGYA00153389_OFDP01 | MGnify analysis MGYA00153389 | reverse complement strand
AGATCAAACAAAGCCTGACCGACCTCGACAAGATGTTCACGCTGATGGAAAAAGAACGCGAGATCGCCGACGAACCCGGTGCGCTGCCGATACAGATCAACGCATCGCCCGCCGTCAGGTTTGAAAACGTCAACTTTGCATATGACCCAGCACGGCCCATACTTAAAGACGTCAGTTTTGACATCCCGCCAGGCAAAACCGTGGCTGTGGTGGGTTCATCGGGTGCAGGTAAATCCACTCTGGCACGCCTGCTGTTCAGGTTTTATGACATACAAAGCGGCAGCATCACCATCGCCGGACAAGACATCAAACACGTCACGCAGGCAAGCGTGAGGCGCGCCATCGGCATCGTGCCGCAAGACACAGTGCTGTTCAACGACACAGTCGAATACAACATCGCCTATGGCCAGACGGGTGCAACACGAGCGCAGGTAGAAGAAGCGGCCAAGTCCGCCCGCATCCACGACTTCATCATCAGCACGCCGCTGGGCTACAACACCATGGTCGGCGAGCGCGGTTTGAAGCTGTCAGGCGGTGAAAAGCAGCGCGTAGCCATTGCCCGCACGTTACTGAAAAACCCGCCGGTTGTGATTTTTGACGAAGCCACGTCCGCACTGGATTCAGCCAACGAACGCGCCATTCAAGCCGAGCTGCGCGAAGCAGCCCAAAACAAAACCACGCTGGTCATCGCCCACAGGCTGTCAACTGTGGTCGATGCGCATGAAATACTGGTAATGGAAGACGGCCGCATTGTCGAGCGCGGCACACATGCCGAACTGCTGGCCCTCGACCAGAAATACGCCACGATGTGGAATTTGCAACAGAGCTCGGAGTGATGGCGGCCATTTTCAATGTATTTTGGGTTATTTTTGCCCATTTTTGGTGTTATTTATGCTTTTAACCCAATAAATACGGGCGCAAACAGCTATAAAAATCATAGCAAACAGACATTGACCTATGGGAATTCCCGTAGTCGCCCCATGCGGCCTAACTCGCATAATCGCCCCATGGAAACCAAATGGCTTGAAGATTTTGTCAGTCTGGCTGAAACCCGCAGTTTCAGTCGCTCGGCGACGTTGCGGCATGTCACACAACCGGCTTTTTCACGTCGCATACAGGCGCTTGAGGCTTGGGCCGGTACCGATCTGGTTGACCGCAGCTCATACCCCACGCGCCTGACCCCTGCGGGTGAAACGCTTTACAGCCAGTCGCTCGAAATGCTGCAGGGCTTGCAATCAACGCGCGCCATGCTCCGCGGCCACACGTCGGCCGGGCAGGACGTGATTGAGTTTGCGGTACCGCACACATTGGCTTTCACGTTTTTTCCAGCCTGGGTCAGTGGCTTGCGTGACAAGTTTGGCTCGATCAAAAGTCGCCTGATTGCATTGAATGTGCATGATGCCGTTTTGAGATTAGTTGAAGGCAGCTGTGACCTGCTGATTGCCTACCACCACGACTCCCAACCGTTTCAGCTGGACCCGAACCGCTATGAAATGGTCACGCTGGGCCAGGAGCTGCTGTCGCCCTTTGTCAAACCCAACCTTGAGGGCGAGCCACTCTACAAACTGCCGGGCCGGGCGGGGCAGCCGTTGCCTTATTTGGGTTATGCGCCAGGCGCCTATTTGGGCAGGGTGGTTGACCTCATTTTGAAGCAGTCCAGTACCGCCATACATTTAGACCGCGTCTATGAAACCGACATGGCTGAGGGGCTAAAAGCAATGGCGCTTGAAGGCCACGGCATTGCATTCTTGCCCTTCAGCGCGGTGAAAAAAGAGCTGCGTGCCAAAAAGCTGGTGAGCGCGGGTGACAAGCTGGAAATGACGATGGACATACGCGTCTACCGCGAACGCCCAGCCATGAATGCTGCTGCCAAAAGCTCGGCTCAGGCGCTGTGGACCTATCTGGAGGCGCAGGCCAGGCCTAAACCGCTGCCTAACGCTATCAAAATCACGACTAAGTAGCAACCCTAATGCGTTATAAGCAAAACGCATAATGCGTTTTGGATATGGCATTTGCGTTTTTGAGACCCTGAAATTACAGTTAATGACGTTTTGATGTTGAGACAAAAACGATTGACATATTTTATTGAACCGACAGACATGTAGCAGTGGCACGAAGCCTGCTTTCAAGTTCTGTTGGAACGCCGGACAAAGCCATGTTCGCACCAATCCGGGGCAACCCTAAGATGTCAACCGCTATAAAAACTTGACGTTATTGACTAACGGGCTGTGTGGCAAGTGTGTCATCAGTTCGGGGTGATCTTTAATTAGCTCGGGTAAACCTCGGGGGTCAATTGGGGTCAGGCTCTTTAGAATGCAGCAGAACTTTTTTATTTCATTTACAGGAACACCATGAAACTCAAACTCGCAGCTCTAACTCTTGCCATCTTCGCCACCAGCGGTGTATTTGCGCAAGCCACCGACACACTTGCCAAGGTGAAAGCCTCTGGCGTGATTACCATGGGTGTGCGTGATTCGTCGGGCGCCTTGTCTTATACGCTGGGTGATAGCAAGTACACCGGTTTTCACGTTGAAGTTTGCAACAAGGTGATCGCGAACGTTGAAAAAGCTGTTGGCCGCAAGGTTGAAGTGAAATACCAGGCTGTCACGTCGCAAAACCGCATTCCGCTGGTTCAAAACGGAACCGTTGACATTGAGTGCGGCTCTACCACCAACAACGCCACGCGCCAAAAAGACGTGGCCTTTTTGCCAACAACTTTTGTTGAAGAAGTGCGTTTTGCTGTCAAAGCCAATTCAAACATTACTGGCATTGCCCAGCTCAATGGCAAGAGCGTGGCCACAACCACAGGCACGACATCAGTGCAAACTCTGCGTAAAAACGAGCGCGCCACGGGTGTTGATTTTAAAGAAGTGTTTGGCAAAGACCATGCTGACAGCTTTTTGCTGCTGGAGTCGGGTCGCGCGGATGCTTTTGTCATGGACGGCCAGATTCTGGCGGGTAGCATTGCTACTTCAAAAGCCCCAGCAGATTTCAAAATCGTTGGCGAAGTGTTGAACGTTGAGCCTATTGCCATCATGATCCGCAAGGACGATGCCGCATTCAAAAAAATCGGCGACGACACCATCAAGGAAATGATGAAGTCTGGCGAAATTGCCAAACTGTGGGACAAGTGGTTCATGCAGCCAATTCCACCGAAAAATACCCGAGTAGGTTACGCAGCCAGCGAGAGCACCAAAGCTGCCTGGGCCACGCCAAACGACAAGCCGATGGAAGATTACGCCAAGAAGTAATCCAGGCGATTTGTCTTCTTCGTAAAACTCAAACCCCGCAATTGGTTTCAATTTGCGGGGTTTGTTGTTTTACACGCTACTTTTTATAAGTTTCAAACGCCTTTTTAATAATAACGAGCTGGAGTCTTCATGAACTGGGACTGGAAAGTATTTTTAAACGACGATGGTGGTGGTCGTACCTACCTTCAATGGATGTTTGATGCCTGGGGATGGACGCTGGCGGTTGCTGGCGCATCTTGGGTGGTGGCCATGGTCGTTGGCCTGATGTTCGGCACGCTGCGTACGCTGCCCAACAGCCCGGTTCTGACACGCATCGCAAACGCGTGGGTCGAATTGTTTCGCAACATTCCCCTGCTGGTTCAGATCTTCATCTGGTACTTTGTGATCCCCAAAATTTTCCCGCCCATGAAGGAAGTGCCCGGTTTCATACTGGTCGTTTTTGCGCTCGGGTTTTTTACTTCGGCTCGTATTGCCGAGCAGGTCAGGGCAGGTGTGCAGTCACTGCCGCGCGGCCAGCGCTATGCCGGTATGGCCATGGGCTTTACCACCGCGCAAACTTACCGCTACGTTATTTTGCCCATGGCGCTGCGTATCATCATTCCGCCAATGACCAGCGAATCGATGAACCTGCTGAAAAATTCGTCAGTAGCGTTTGCCGTGTCAATTGCGGAGCTGACCATGTTCGCCATGCAGGCGCAGGAAGAAACCTCGCGGGGTATCGAAATTTACCTGGCGGTCACTGTGTTGTATGCGCTATCGGCTTTTGCCATAAACCGGATTTTCGCCCTGATTGAAAAGAGAGCGCAAATTCCCGGTTATGTCATGGCAGGCGCACCAGGCGGAGGGCATTGACATGTTGGGTTTAGACATGAGTTTTTTGAACTGGGAGATCATCTCCAAGTTCGTCGTCCAGGGCTTCTGGTTCAGTATTCAGCTCACCATCATCGCGACCATTGGCGGCATTATTCTGGGCACTATTCTGGCGCTGATGCGTTTGTCAGGCAAAGCATGGCTGGCCACACCTGCCACGATTTACGTCAACGGCATGCGTTCAGTGCCACTGGTGATGGTGATCTTGTGGTTTTTCTTGCTGGTACCCGCTGCGTTTTACGCGCTCATACCGGGAGGCGCCAATAACCGCGCTGAAATTTCGGCCATCATCACCTTCGTGGCGTTTGAGGCAGCGTATTTTAGCGAAATCATGCGGGCAGGTATCCAGTCAATCTCGCGTGGGCAGGTTAATGCCGGGCGAGCATTGGGAATGACATATTCGCAAAACATGAAGCTGATTGTGTTGCCGCAGGCGTTTCGCAACATGGTGCCTATTCTGCTGACGCAAACCATTATTCTGTTTCAGGATACGTCACTTGTTTATGCCATTGGTGCTTATGACATGCTCAAGGGTTTTACCACCGCGGGCAAAATCTATGGCCGCACTGAAGAGGCCTATCTGCTGGCTGCTGTGGTGTACTTTGTCATGTGTTTTGGCTTGTCATACCTTGTCAAGCGCCTGCAGACCAGGATTGCCATCATCCGGTAAATTCAGTATCAGCGCAAACCAGGCAGTCAAAATTTAACGAAAAATATTGGAGAAGAAGATGGCAATGATTGAAATGAAAGACGTGTCCAAGTGGTATGGCACTGTGCAGGTATTAAACAACTGCACCACCAGCATCAACAAGGGTGAAGTGGTGGTTGTGTGCGGGCCATCAGGCTCAGGCAAGTCCACCTTGATTAAAACCATCAATGCGCTTGAGCCTTTCCAGAAAGGCCAGATTTTTGTTGACGGCCAGGCTGTGCATGACCCAAAAACTGACCTGCCCAAGCTGCGCAGCCGGGTTGGCATGGTGTTTCAAAATTTTGAACTCTTCCCGCACCTGAACGTGACAGAAAATCTGACGCTGGCGCAAATGAAGGTGCTAGGCCGTAAACCCGAGGAAGCCAAAGCACACGGGCTGAAATACCTTGACCGCGTGGGTCTGATGCTGCACAAAGACAAGTTCCCGGGTCAGCTTTCAGGCGGCCAGCAGCAGCGCGTAGCCATTGCCCGTGCATTGAGCATGGACCCGATTGCCATGCTGTTTGACGAGCCAACTTCGGCACTCGACCCAGAGATGGTCGGCGAGGTGCTTGACTGCATGATGGACCTGGCCAAAGAAGGCATGACCATGATGGTGGTCTCGCATGAGATGGGGTTTGCCAAAAAAGTCGGCAGCCGAGTGATTTTTATGGACGTTGGCGGCAAGATTCTGGAAGACTGCTCAACTGATGAGTTTTTCAAGCACCCCGAAAACCGCCAGGCGCGTACAAAAGATTTCTTGAACAAGATTCTTTCGCATTGATTTTCCTTGCTATCAGAAAATGCCCGCTCTTCGCGGGCTTTTTTTCGTCCTCCAAATGCTTTAACCCAGTGCGACAATCCAATTTATGACGCTCCAGCCAACGACCCTGACCATCACACGCCCCGACGATTGGCACCTGCACGTACGAGATGGCGATGCGCTGCACACCGTAGTGCCGCACACCGCAGCGCAATTTGCCCGCGCGATCATCATGCCCAACCTCCGCCCACCCGTCACCACGGCGGAACAGGCGCTGGCCTACAAAAGCCGTATTCAGGCCGCTGTGCCTGCCGGCGTGGCGTTTGAACCGTTGATGACGCTGTATCTGACTGACAACCTGGCTCCAAGCGAAATTAAACTCGCCAGCGTGGCAGGCGTGGTCGCCGTCAAGCTTTACCCGGCTGGCGCCACCACCAACAGCGACGCAGGCGTGACCGACCTGCGTAAAACTTACAAAACGCTGGAGGCCATGCAAAAGGACGGCTTGCTGCTGCTGGTGCATGGCGAAGTGACCTCGCCCGAGATTGATCTTTTTGACCGCGAGGCCGTGTTTATTGACACGCAGCTGATCCCCCTGCGCCGTGATTTCCCCGAGCTCAAAATCGTGTTTGAGCACATCACGACAAAAGAAGCCGCGCACTATGTTCGCGATGCTGACGGCTATACGGCCGCCACCATCACCGCACACCACCTGCTGTACAACCGTAACGCAATTTTTACCGGCGGCATCCGGCCACACTACTACTGCCTGCCAGTTCTTAAGCGTGAAACACATCGCCTTGCGCTGGTTGAAGCCGCCACCAGCGACAACCCACGATTTTTTCTGGGCACGGACAGCGCCCCGCACCCCGCACATTTGAAAGAACATGCCAGCGGCTGTGCAGGCTGCTACACCGCGCACGCCGCGCTGGAGCTGTATGCCGAGGCCTTTGAAGCAGCGGGTGCCCTGCATAAACTGGAGGCTTTTGCCAGCTTCAACGGTGCTGACTTTTACGCTTTGCCGCGCAACGCAGACACGGTTACGCTCAAAAAAGAAAGCTGGACGCCGCCGGAGAGTTTTGCGCTGGGTGAAGGCCTGCTCAAACCGCTGCGCAGTGGCGAACCCTTGGCTTGGCGCATGGTGTGACCAACTGGAGCGCGCCCTGGTTTGCGCCCTATGCAGCCTGTGCAGCAGCTTTTCCCAACATGCCTGTCAGTGACGTTGCTGATGCGCTGAACGCCTTTGCTCATTCGCCAGTGCGATTCGTTCCGCAATCAGCCCTGCCTGAAGGTCAAGCGTATGAGCAATTTATCTTTGCCACCCAAACCGTCCCCACGCGCGACAACCTCCACGACTTTTTCAATGGGCTGTGCTGGTTGACCTTTCCGCAAACCAAGAAAAAACTCAATGCGCTGCAAGCTGAACAGCTTGCCCTCAATGGTGTTCAAAAAATACGTGGTCGGGTGCGCGATGCGCTGACGCTGTTTGATGAAAACGCCGCTTTTTTGATCGCGCCGCAGCCGCTTTGGGCCGCGTTGATTGCTAAAGATTGGCAGCAGTTGTTTGTTGAGCTGCGCCCCATGTGGCAAGACGCGCAGCTGGTTTTATTTGGTCATGCGCTGCTGGAAAAGCTGATTTATCCAAGAAAACAGATGACAGCCCACGTCTATCGGGCGCAACCAGCTATAGATTCAATAGCAAATCTTGATGCATGGATTGCAGCTGACATCACCGCCGACAAATTGGCCGGTAAACCCTTTGCACCGCTGCCTGTGCTGGGTGTACCGGGATGGTGGGCGGAGAACGAGAAACTTTCCTTTTATGAGGACATTCTTGTATTCAGGCCAGAAAGCAAGAAAATAGCAAAAAGCAAGTAGCTTGCGCGTGACCAGCTATTGACCTTGAGCGCCCGCGCCCCATTTGATGACGTATCGAGTTAACTTCCCTTCGGAGAATCCATGAAACGTATTTTTCTATTTGTCATGACCAACCTGGCCGTCGTTTTGGTGCTCGGCATCATTGTCAATATTCTGGGCTTGAACCGCTTTATCACCGCGCAGGGCCTGAATCTCACGTCACTGCTGGGCTTTGCGCTCATCATGGGTTTTGGTGGTGCGTTTATTTCGCTGCTGATCAGCAAGCCAGTGGCCAAGTGGAGTGCGGGTGTCAAGGTCATTAAAGAGCCGCAAAACGCTGACGAAGCCTGGATTGTGGATACCGTTAAAAAGTTTGCCGACAAGGCGCAAATCGGCATGCCTGAAGTCGGTATTTTTGAAGGCGCACCGAATGCTTTTGCCACCGGTGCGTTCAAAAACTCGGCTTTGGTGGCTGTATCGACGGGTTTGCTGCAAGGCATGACCAAAGAAGAAATCGAAGCCGTGATTGGTCACGAAGTCGCGCACATTGCCAATGGCGACATGGTGACCATGACGCTGATTCAGGGTGTGATGAACACTTTTGTGGTGTTTATCAGCCGCGTTGTTGGGTATTTTGTAGACAAAGTTATTTTGAAAAACACCAACGATGGCCCCGGCATGGGCTACTACATCACCACCATCGTGATGGACATCGTCCTGGGTGTGGCCGCGCACATGGTGGTGGCCTGGTTCTCTCGTCACCGTGAATTCAGGGCTGACGCAGGTGCAGCGCAGCTGATGGGACGCAACCAGCCGATGATGAATGCCTTGGCTCGCCTGGGTGGCATGGTGCCCGGCGAGTTGCCAAAGTCAGTGGCGGCCATGGGCATTGCAGGCAGTATGGGCAAGCTGTTTTCAACCCACCCACCCATTGAAGAGCGCATTGCAGCCCTGCAAAATGCACAACCTGGCAAGGTCTGACGGGATGCTGCAGCGCTATTAAATTAATAGCTGCTTGCGCCCGTATCTATTGGCCTGAAGGTCGATTTGATACCTAAAAAAGGCCCTTTTGGGTCTTTTTTACGTCAAAACGTTGGTTTTTGCGGCCAGCTCTTGCCTGACGCGTGCCAGCACGCTGCTGACCAGCTTCAAGTCCATGCCGTACATGTCGGCAAACTCCGCTTCGGTTTTGCCGCTGGCGGTGAAAGTCACCATCAGCGCCTCGCGCTTGGCGGCCTCCGCCTTCAGCTCGGCCATCGCGTCATCGAGCAGGGCATTGGTGGCCTCATCTTGTACGCGTACCAGCGCGGCGTAGTCGTCCAGCGCCAGGCCTGAATTTTCAATCGCCTGCTTGAGCAGCACCTGCAGCCGGGGCCGCAGGTCATCTTTTGACCGGGCTTGCCGCCTGCGAAAGACTTCCAGAATCGCGTGGTGGACGTGCTCGGGCGCGACAGGCTCAACTGCCACGCCGTCCAGGTCATGCCGCGCCAGACCAGCGGCCACGCATTCCAGGTAGCGTGTGGACCGGGCATGCTGGCCCATGGCCAGTTTGAGTTCGTCTTTCTTGAACGCATCCGGGTGACGTGCCATCAGGTCATGAAAAATCCCCAGCTTGAGGGGCAAAAACCTGGCGCCAAACAGCTTGGGGTGTAGCTCAAACAGCTTTTCCAACACGGGACTGACCTGGCGAGGGGCATGCTGTTTGGTCTTGGTTTGGGTATCGGGCTGCGGGGCGGCAACTTCGGTCATAGAGTCTTCGGCGGTATTTTGCATGGCCTGCATTATCGCGGCTTGGTGATGTTGGTGATGCCTGCCATGTTCAGGGCCACTGCTTCGGCCACTTCAATGCCGTCAACACCAGCCGACAAAATGCCGCCTGCATAACTGGCCCCTTCACCCGCCGGGTACAGGCCTCTGACATTCAGGCTTTGAAAGTCATCGCCCCGGGTGATTTTGACGGGTGACGAGGTGCGGGTTTCAACGCCCGTCAGCACTGCGTCATGCATGTCAAAGCCGCGAATCTTTTTGCCAAACACGGGCAACGCCTCGCGCATGGCGGCAATCGCGTAGGCGGGCAGGGCGCTGTGCAAATCGCCCAGCAACACGCCCGGTTTGTAAGACGGCTCTACGCTGCCGAGCTGAGTTGATGCTTTGCCCGCTACAAAGTCGCCCACCAACTGGCCTGGCGCTTGATAGTTGCTGCCGCCCATCGTGTAGGCGTGCGATTCAAGGGTGCGTTGAAATTCAAACCCGGCCAACGCATTGCCTGGGTAGTCAGCGGGTGTGATGCCGACCACAATGCCGGCATTCGCATTGCGCTCATTGCGCGAGTATTGGCTCATGCCGTTGGTGACCACGCGGCCTGCTTCAGACGTGGCCGCCACCACCGTGCCGCCAGGGCACATGCAAAAGCTGTAGACCGATCTGCCGTTACTTGCGTGATGCACCAGCTTGTAATCTGCCGCACCCAGCAGCGGGTGGCCAGCGTGCTGGCCGAGCCGTGCACGGTCAATCACGCCTTGTGGGTGCTCAATGCGAAAGCCGATGGAAAACGGTTTGGCCTCCATGGTCACCCCCCGCGCGTGCAGCATGGCCACCGTGTCGCGCGAGCTGTGGCCGAGTGCCAGTACCACGTGGTCTGCGCGCATGTCGTATTGCGTGTTGTCATTCAGGTTTTGCACGGTCAGCCCGCGAATGTGGCCATCTTCAATCAGCACATCACTGACCCGTTGTTCAAACCGCACCTCACCGCCCAGCGCGATGATTTGCTCGCGCATGTGCTCCACCACCTTGACCAGCTTGAAGGTGCCGATGTGCGGCTTGCTGACCAGCAGAATTTCTTCAGGCGCGCCAGCTTTGAC
>ENA-OFDP01001192-OFDP01001192.1-metagenomes-genome-assembly--contig:-NODE-1192-length-10293-cov-3.718597_pt1 | contig 10293 bp, 7 predicted proteins | sample MGYA00153389_OFDP01 | MGnify analysis MGYA00153389 | reverse complement strand
GCCGTGGCGACGCCGCTTTGCGAGCGCTGCAGCACAACGCGGCCAATCCAGCAGCAGCCATCGTACTCAAGGCCGACGACTGCATCAACCAGTTTTTTATCCTGAAAGCTGTAGTTAAGCCGCCCTACGCCATAGTAACGTCCGCCGCCCTGTCCGTTACCTGCCCCCAGGTCTTTGCCTTTGTCGCCCCACAGGTCGTTGATGGGCCACTGCCAACCCACATCAAGCGAGCTGCTGACGTTGCGCTGGCGCCGGACAGAGGCACTGACAACGCGGTAGTTACTGGGGCTGTAGCGCGCGCCAAAGGTTGAGCGCTCGGACTTTCCGATCTTTGGGTTGTACTGCACCGTGCTGTCAAACGACCACTCAGGCACCCAGTTTATAGACGTGCCAAACAGCAAGTCGCTGATACGGTCAGTGACCGGCAAACCGCCCGGCAACGTGACTTTCTGGTCTGCAAAACGCAGGCGCTGGGCTACACCCACACGCACCGCCTCGGCTCCGGTATCAGAATTTAGCAGTCGCGATGTAACTCCCAGCGTCAGCAGGTTCGCGTCTGATATGCGGTCGTTGCCTACAAAAGCATTTTCGGTAAATACCGTGGCAAAGTTAAAGTCATTTGCACCTGAATCGTAATTGGGCAGTCGCGACTGGTCACGATACGGCGTGCGGACATAAAAGGCGCGTGGCTCTAGCGTCTGGGTAAAGCTGCGGCCAAACACGCTGGCCTGGCGCTCAAACTGCAAACCAGTGTCCAGACTGAAAGTAGGCACGACCCGCGATGCGCTGGTGGCACCTCCGACGATGGGCGCATCAAATTTGTAAGTTGTGGCGTGGAGCTGTAGTTTGGGCGTGATGTAACCCTCTGGTGCAATCAAGGGGCGGCTAAGCTGCGCTATCGACACGGCGCGGTCGCTGTTGGGTTGCCTGGTCAGCAAACGGTCTGACGAAAACCGGGTAAAGTCGCCGGCCGCCGACCAGTCAAAGCCACTCACCCCCGCCACAGGCACATCGACCTGTCTGTACGCTGCCGTGATTTGCGGCAGCCTGTCATACGGCGGCACGATGACTGACAGTGGATCTTGCAGGGTTTGCCATTTCAGCGCCCGCACAGACGTTGACAGGAAACCACGGCTCCAGGTTAAATTGGTATCGTTAGACAGCAGGCGCTGCGTTAGCGAGATGCCGTTGCGCGGGAAATCACGCCAGTAATTGTTGTCACTGACGCGGTTCAAATTCAGGTTCAAGCCAACGTTGCCGACTTGACTCAAGCCCGTGTCAATCGTGCCCGTGTGCTGCAAGGCATAAGACCAGCGGTTAATTTTTCTTAAAGCATCCTTGGGTAAAAAGCTGGCTCGCAGACGGCCCGAATAATCCCGTTCCAAATAGCGCGCCTCTGCGCCCAGCTCAATGCCGCGCTTGCTCATGACAGTAGTGGTTAAAGTCGCATCGCGATTCGGTGCAATATTAAAATAGTACGGTTGGCTGATCTCAAAACCGCTGGTGCTGTCAAGGTTAAAGGTGGGCGGCAGCAAGCCCGACTTGCGCTTGTCACTGAGGGGGAAGCTGATGGTCGGGAAAGCCAGAATTGGCACGTTCTTAAATCGCAGCACCGCACCCGTGACCTCACCTGTGTCGGCTTCCTGGTCAAACTTGAACCTCGTGCCGCTCAGCACCCAGGCGGGCTCCCAGGTTTTTTCATCAGTCCGCTCGCAAGTGGTGTAAGTGGCATTGCGCGCGACCAGGCGCTTGTCGTCAATAAAGTCAATGCGCTCGGCCGAGCCATTGCCGCCATTCGACAAAAACCGGTAATTGGGCGTTAGAAAGTAGCCCTCAAAAGTATCGATTTTTAATTGCAGTTCGGGGCCGTTAAACAGGTTGCCAGCGCTGTTGATGCGCACATTGCCACGGCTGGTAACCTGGTCATTGGGCTGGTAATACTCAATCCGGTCAGCACGAATGGCATTTTTGCCACGGCGCACTTCGGCGTTGCCGTCGATGATGGTTTCCAGGTCAGTGCGGCCTGAAATGCTGTCGCCAAACACAAACGTGGGCGGCGTACTGGCTGGGTCTTCTGGCGGCGTTTCTGCCAGCATGGGAGTGCTTTCTAGCGTCACTGGCGCTTCGTCAATACCCAACACCTGCGGTACGTTATCCAGCGCCTGCGCCCACACCGGCGCGCCCAGCATCCCCAGTCCAGTGGCAGACACCAGACAGAGAACGGCACGACGCACCGGAGATGAAATAAAAAGCTGGCGGGATGCGCGGCGCATCATGTATGAAAGGTAAACCCGTTTGTAGAATCAGGCATGATTATCCATGACCGCCCAGCCGCCTGAGCACACACACCATGACCGCCCCAATCACAGCCGCCAGCACGGCAGCCGCAGCCCCCATTGCATGGGCAGATCCAGCCCGTGAACAGGCTTTTAAAGCTTGGCTGCAAGATGTAGCGCCCACCCATGCGCTGGACGTGACCAGCCTGCGCCTGGCCTCGGCTGATGCCAGTTTCAGGCGCTATTTCAGAATCAACACGCAGCCGGCAGGCAGTTGCATCATCATGGACGCGCCGCCCGACAAAGAAGATTGCCAACCGTTTGTGAAAGTGGCTGGCCTGATGGCTGAAGCCGGCTTGCCCGCGCCCCGCGTGCTGGCCTGGAACGCGGCTGCAGGCTTTATGCTGCTGAACGACCTGGGTGCGCAAACCATGATGGAGGTGATTGCGCCGCCGCTGGCTGTTGACGCGATTGCCCATCCCACGGCTGCGCACTACGAGCTGTATGTGCAGGCCACGGATGCGCTGGTGCGCTGGCAACTGTCGTCCAAACCCGGCGTACTGCCGCCGTATGACGACGCGCTGCTGTCACGCGAACTGGCGCTGTTCCCCGACTGGTATGTGGCCCAGCACCGCAACTTTGCTTTGACAACTGCCCAGCAAGCTGTACTTAGCGATGCCTTCAAACACATCAAGGCCAGTAACCTGCAATCATTCGGTGGGGCGCAGGTGTTTGTACACCGCGACTACATGGCGCGAAATTTGATGGTCAGTGATGGCAAGTTGGGAGTTTTAGACTTTCAGGATGCGGTCTACGGCCCCATCACCTACGACATTGCCAGCCTGATGCGCGACGCCTTTTTAACCTGGGAAGAGGACTTTGTGCTAGACATCACCGTGCGCTACTGGCAAAAAGCCCGCACCGCCGGGCTGCCGGTGGGCGACGATTTTGGCGAGTTTTACCGCGCGGTGGAATGGATGGGCCTGCAGCGCCACCTGAAAATCCTCGGCATCTTTGCCCGCCTGACGCTGCGCGACGGCAAACCCAGGTACCTGGCCGACACGCCCCGCTTCATCAAATATGTGCGCGCCACCGCTGCCCGCTACCGCCAGCTGGGTCCGCTGATGGTGCTACTCGATGCGATTGAAGGCAATGAGACGCGGGTGGGATACACGTTTTAGCTAATCAAAAATGATAGCTGCTTGCGCCCGAATTTATTGGGCTTCAGGCTTGTTTGGCATCTTAAAACTGGCAAGCCGCTGGTGCGCAGTACCACCCACATCGACAGGCAACTGCTGCTTGGCCTGCAGGTAATGATGGGTAAACACGTCAAGATAAGCCTCAAGCGCCTGCGCTGCCTGCGCATCACCGCCGAGCGCCAAACACATAGCCGCGACTTCAGACGTGCAAAAGTGCGCATCCCGCTGCGAGCGCCGCAGCTTGTAGTTTGAGAGTTGTTCGCTTTGCAAACTCAGCACCGGTAGCTTGTCCAGGTAAGGGCTTTTGCGAAACATCTTGCGCGCCTCGGGCCAGGTGGCGTCCAGCAGCACAAACAGCGGGTGCTTGGCCGTAGAAGCTTGCACCTCTGTCACCACCCGCCCGCCGGCCACAAACTCACCCGGAAACACCAGATACGGCTGCCATTTTGGGTCTGCCAGCAAGGCCAGCAGCGCAGGGTCAAGCTCGGTGCGTGCCCAGTCAAAGGCAAAGGTATCAGCCACCACATCCGCCACCAGCCAGCCCGTGTTGCTGGGCTTGAGCGCCTCAATGTCGGCCATGATCAAACACACTCCCGCCCGGCAAGGCACAGCAGGGCGCAAAGCACACAAGCAGTGGCTGACTACCAGACGACAACCCGCGCACCGCTCAACCCTGGAGCCACCACGCGCCAAAAATGGCTTGGAGCTGCGCGCCAGACGCGCCGTGCGCAGGCGGCTGACGGCGTGGGGCGGTTCAAGCATAAAATTTGCTATTTATTTAGGAGCTTCTTGCGCCGGTATTCATTTGGCTGCAGATTGATTTAAGCAGTTTTAGCAGGCCGGTGCAGCGCACAAATCTTGTTGCCGTCCGGGTCACGCAGGTACGCCAGGTAGTAGTTTCCCGCCGGGCCATCACGAAAGCCTGGAGGCTCCTCACACGTGGTGCCGCCATTGGCGATACCCGCCGCATGAAAGGCATCACCCTGCTCGGCCGACTGCACCGCAAACCCAATCGTGCTGCCATTGCCATGCGTAGCGGGTTCACCATTAATGGGCGTGGTGATGGCAAAAGTACCCGTGGGGGTGCGGTAAAAATACCGGTGCTTGTTGGCGGCACCGGGACTTATGCCAAGCGTTCCGAGCACAGCGTCGTAAAACCTCCTCGAGGCTTCGATATCATTTACACCAAACATTACATGACTAAACATAGTTGCTTTCTTCAGTTATCCGGTAAATTCAACCAATGAAATGGTAGCTGATGCCAATTGCGCACGCAACAATACCAACCCAGAAACGTTATAAATTCAAAAGCTGCTTGCCCAGGAATTTTTTGGGTTTCATACCCATTTGAAAAATGAAAGGGCCTGAAAGGTTTCAAACCGTGTCTTTGGCAAGGCCAGACCTTGACATAAAAAGGTTTTAGCCAATGGAGACGGGCGCAAACAGCTATTAAAAACAGAGCAAAAGAGCCGTCATGCAGAGGCAAGGCGCATAGTCCGGAACCTAAATGGCCATTTGAGAAGATGCACCTATGGTGACAACGCTTGTAAAACCACCGCGCTACTGAAGAGCCTGACTGGCAACGTATTGTCCAAGAGAAAAGATCGTCTTGAAAATTTTCCGAATAAATGGCCAGCTAAGCCATTTCCGAGACTAAATATTCCGCGCGGGTGGACCTGACCAGATACCGGCAGCGAAATGTTTAGGGTGAAGCCGCAGTTTCTACCTCCGCGTAAATCCTAGCTTCAATAAATCTGACTTCAGTTGCGCCCCTCTTTGGCAGGACGACTGGGTGCCTCGTAGACAGGTTGTGGCGCTAGCGCTGGCGCAGCGACAACTGGAGGTGGTGGTGGAGCGGGCGGCGCAACGAAGACCGGAGCAGGTGGCGGGGGCGGCGGTGCACTAACAACTGGGACGAAGGCTTGCGCAACAGGCTGCTGCATCTTGCCGCCAAATCGGTACACAAGACCGACTGACGCCATGTCGATGTGGCCACGGTTGCCGATGCTATCCTTCACGCGGTAGCGCTCCAGTTCGCCCCTTACCGCCCAAGTATCGCTCAACGCATATTGCAGCCCGACGCCCAATTTGTAATTGGTGCCACTCTCGCTCGGGTTGGGGTTAGTTACGCCGACAGCGCCGGTTCCAGAGAAAGCACCGCGTGTCTGAGCGTAGTTTGCACCCACCCGTCCCAGAAGTGAAAACTGCTCACTTAAGGGTAGCATGCCGACAAGATCAAGATTCAGCCCCCTGACGCGTATGTCGCCACTCAAGGAGCCAAGTGGACTTGTGTTGGCGGTAAAGCCAAATTTGCCCAGATCGAAATAACCACTTTCAAGGGCGAAATTGGGGGTCAACTGATAACCACCGTAAATCTTGAAGCCGGTACTGCGGTCGCGGTCAATGATCGAGGTGGTAGCCAGACCCGCAGCAGCCAGGCCTCTGGTAATACGCGCGTCGTCAACAGTGGCCATAGAACGCCCCCCATTACCGCCAGCATACCAGCCTGAATCCTGCGCCAAAGCGGTTTGCACAGTGAAGGCAGATGCAGCAGCAATGAACGACATGCTGAATAATTTTTTAGCATGTACTGATGTGTTTTTTGGATTCATTTTGTTCTTTTACGTATGTTGATGAGACGATTGTTCAATGTTGCAAGTTCAGGGTGCAGGCACTGTAATCAGCGTATTGACCATCGTAATAGATGCGCCCAAAGACAAGACCCTGCCATTCATGGTTACCGGTATAACGCGGCCAACCGTAGAAAACGTTGCGCCCGCCTCAGAGAGGATATTGCCGACCATCGTGCCGCCGCCAGCGGCGTTGATGGTTGCTGCGCTGCCCACCTGCCATGACACGTTTTTAGCCAAGGCGCCTCCCGCCAGAATAACGCTTTGCGGAAAGGCTGCTCCGGGGCCTCCAACTGTTAGTGTTGTCGCCATTTGAAAGACCCAGGTTGCGTCTGCATTTCCCTGAGCATCCAGTGTCAGGTTACCGCCCTGAATCATAAATGAGCCTGCGGGTGCGGTATACACGCCGGGCGCCAGCGTCAGTCCTGCAAGGTTCGCACCGGGATTGGCGCCAGCTGGCAATCCCCTCAGCGCCAGATAAGCGGTTTGCGCGTCAAGACGTGCGCGAGTTGCGATGCTGCATGAGGCTGCATTCGGGGCAGCGGAAGTTGGGCCCGTCGTGGAGTTGGTGCATGTGTAAATCTTGCCTGTAACGTTGCCAACGTTAACCCCTGGATCTTCGGTGTAAATATCCGACGGTGCCGAGTCATGAAATCCGGTAATTGCGGAAGTACCCGTTGCAATGGTGCCAATATCGGCGGTGGCGCCGTTGCTGCCCGTGACAAAGGTCTGGTTGCCAGTGTTCGTCATGCCAGCCGTACCGCCAAAGGTGCCAAATCGTGCTGCTTGACCCAGATTAAGCGCGGATGAGGACGTTGAAGCCAACGCCGTGGTTTTGAAAGTCCAAACATAACTGCAACCGAGGGAATTACCGGCGGCACTCTTGACGGTGCTTTGAATAACTGCGGTGTACATTGTGTTCGCCAAAAGCGAAGAAGAGGTATTCAAAGTGGCAGCCATGGAAGGCGCGTCGTAGCTGACAGATGCGGGCACCAGTGCCGCGCCCCCGCTAGGAGCCAGGTTGAAGCTGGCGGGAGTGAAGGTTGTTCCGTCCATGGCGATGTTAAAAGTGGCGATGATGCTTTTGCCGCCGCCAGCAACACCGTTTGTAGAGGTGGTTACAAACTGATTGCCGTTAGTTGGCGAAGTAGCCACGACTGCAGGAATTGTGGCGCTGGCTACAGGACAAGCCGCGTTTGGGGCAATAGCACCTGCCGGTGGGTTAAAAACAATTCCTACCCCGCCGATGTCACCAGTGCCAAATATCGGGTCTCGCCCACCACCACCACCACCACCACCACAACCAACGGCCATTGTGGTCAAAAACAGTAGGGGGATCCACAAACGTGCCGAGCGGGAAATGTCAAATTTTTTCATGGTTTGTCCTTGATATTGATGTGAGCTTTTTTGGTGTTACTGACCAAACTTTTCGAAAAGATCAGTCGCGATTATCTATTGCTCTTTAAGTTCGATGACAGTTATTTAAACGGGTTGCCTATAAACGTTAATTTTTTACATCTTGTCACTGTAGGACAATCACCATTTTTTTAAACCACTGCCATTTAGCACGGTCCAGTTGTTGAAGAACATTCATGCGCAAATGCAGGCAAGTACTTCAAACCCGGTAGTTTCACTACAGGAAACTTTAATCTCTTGTTGACCTTGATTGTCATGATTTGAATGGCGTTTGCTTCGGGGTTGTAATCGCCTGAGCTTTTGCGAAAGTTGAAGCGCAGTTTGCTGTGGGCGTTAGCTTGACCATTTGCTGGCGACACTTCTTGTAAAAACTGCCGACGTATAAGTACGCGGCCGAGGCCTTGACCTACGTCGCTGAGTCAAGCTTTATGGCAATCGGAGCGTTGTAAAAAAACCTCACTATAAGTTTGGACATGGGCATGTATTGCGAACGAACAGATGCCAATTGCTGAAATAAGTGTTGCAGTCTGATCGCTGTCGTCTGGAAATGAATTTTCCAGCTCAAAAGCATGATCAATTTGGCCTTAATTTATCGGCTCGCCTACTCTTTATCGCCGGATCCGCCTACGCGCAATCACGTAGCTTCATACATAGTGGAGGAATGGTAAAACATAAATCACCCGCATCATTCCCGCCTCCGCCACCTGCACAGAGCGGCGGAGTCGGCAAACCGCGGACGCCGCGCAATGCCGCCGTTGAAGCCACGCTAAAAATGCCAAATGAGCGGGACGAGTCTCTGGATATGACGCCAGATGCGCCTGACCCGGTGATTGAGCAGGCGGCTGTTGACGTGGCGCGGGGATTGCAGGATACGAGCAAAGGCGCAGAGTTAAACCGGGCTTACAAGAAGCTCAAATAGTCTGGCCTCCTTCAGTCGCTCGCAAACTCCAAAACAGAAAGAGTTGAACCGGCTTTTAGACGATTTCAAGCTTGAAAAACCTATTTTTTTGTGAGAAATAAGCCTTCAGCCCAATAAATATGGGCGTAAGCAGATACTAAAACAATAGCGCATGTTTACCAAGCCGGAACTTCTACCCGCCCACCTGGATGCATAGCCAGCCGACCCGGATCACGGCCGTGCGTAGGCGCGGAGTCTGCAAACGGCCAGCCGCCGAACTGGGTGCTTTGGTAGTCGGCGATGGTTTGCCTGATCTCGGCTTGGGTGTTCATGACAAACGGGCCATACTGGGCAACAGGCTCGGCAATGGGTTTGCCTTGCAGCAGCAGGAACTCTGATTCTTCACCTCCATTGATCAACCCAACCGCTGCGTCGCCTTGCAGCTCAATCGCGCTATGATTGGGCACCTCTTGCCCGCCAACAGATACCGACTGGCCTTTGAAAAAATACAGGTTGCGGCGCGTGCCTGCATTGGCTGCTGGCAGCGTAAAGCGTGCACCGGGCGGCATGCGCAGCGTCCAGATGGCGACGTCGGCTTTGGCTTGAGCGGCCCATGAATCGGGTGGTGGGCTTAAGGCTTTTGTGATCCTGTCAGTATCAGCCAGTTGGCCTGCAATGACCGATGCATAAGTTTGCAACCCGTTCGCGTCCTCAATGACGCAGCCAGGAATGTCGTTGGCCCAAAACATGGTGAAGTGCGGGTCAACCATTTTGCTGGCTGCGGGCAAATTGAGCCAAATTTGAAACAACTCCAGCGGGTTGGCCTCGGCCGTATTGAGCAACGGAAACATTTCAGCATGCACGATGCCCTTGCCAGCGGTCAGCCACTGCACATCTCCCCGGCCAAAGCGGGCGGTTGCGCCCAATGAATCTGAATGGTCGATCAGCCCCTTGCGCACAATTGTCACCGTCTCAAAACCCCGGTGCGGGTGCGCAGGAAAGCCGGGCACACTGCTGCCGTGGTACATGCTCCAGCCGTCTTTTCGGCTGAAGTCCTGGCCAATGTTGCGCCCGGCCAGCGACGCCTTTGGGCTCATGTCGGCATTGGCGGCAGGATAGGCGTCGTCGTGGTACGCGCAAAATAAAAACGGGTCGAGCGTGGGCCACTGGTGGCCTAAGGGCAGGATGTTGAGGATGGGGCAAAGTGTCATCTCAATAACTTGGTGATTAAAACTTAATTGGCAAGTAGCCCTTATTTTGGGCGGCTGCCCAAAATCGCAGCGCTCAAGATGAGTACAGTGGCCAGGCCAATGCCCCAGGTCAAGGGTCGCCCGGTGGCTAACATCAGCAGCACTGTCGATGCCAGCGGCGTGATGTAGCTCAAAATTCCAATCTTGCAGGCGTCGCCTTTTTTAAGCGCTGCGTCCCACAAGAAAAACGCTGCACCCAGAGGTCCCAAGCCCATCAGCACCATTAGCAGCCAGTCCCGACCATTGAGTGCCACGGGCGCTTCAAGCAGCGCATGGCACAGCAATGACAACACGCCAGACACGAGTCCAAACAAGCCAATCGCCGCTGTGGGGAAACCGCGCCCCTGCACGGTCATCCGTTTGCCCATGAGTGAATAGCTGGCCCATATAAATGCCGATGCTGCCGCCGGGATATAGCCCCATGCAAAGCCCTTGCTGGCCAGGCCTTGCAGGCCTGATGCAAATAGCGTATCACCAAGAATTGCAATGGCAGCGCCCAAAAAACCGGTGCGTAACACCGGCCATGCGGGTGCAGCGTCTGGCGTACTGACGTATTCGACCGCAAAACCCGCGCTGCCCGGAAAGGCATCACCCGGAGCGACCAGCAGCGCTTCTGGCGTGGGC
>ENA-OFDP01001191-OFDP01001191.1-metagenomes-genome-assembly--contig:-NODE-1191-length-10293-cov-4.802305_pt1 | contig 10293 bp, 8 predicted proteins | sample MGYA00153389_OFDP01 | MGnify analysis MGYA00153389 | reverse complement strand
CTGACTCTGGCGTGGTGAATCTGGAGAAGCTTGAAGACTCCAAAGTGGCGATGGTTTACGGCCAGATGAACGAGCCACCGGGTAACCGCTTGCGTGTGGCGTTAACCGGCCTGACGATTGCTGAATCCTTCCGCGACGAAGGCCGTGATGTGCTGTTTTTTGTGGACAACATTTACCGCTACACCCTGGCCGGAACAGAAGTGTCCGCGTTGTTGGGTCGTATGCCGTCTGCTGTGGGTTACCAGCCAACGCTGGCCGAAGAAATGGGCCGCTTGCAAGAGCGTATTACATCGACCAAAGTCGGTTCCATCACCTCCATTCAGGCCGTCTACGTGCCTGCCGATGACTTGACCGACCCGTCACCCGCAACTACATTTGCCCACCTTGACTCAACTGTTGTGCTGAGCCGTGACATTGCTTCGCTGGGCATCTACCCAGCGGTGGATCCACTGGACTCCACCAGCCGCCAGCTGTCGCCCGCTGTTGTCGGTGAAGACCACTACAACACAGCTCGTGCGGTGCAGGGCACCTTGCAGCGCTATAAAGAATTGCGCGACATTATTGCAATTTTGGGCATGGACGAATTGGCGCCTGAAGACAAACTGGCCGTGGCTCGTGCCCGCAAAATCCAGCGCTTTTTGAGCCAGCCGTTCCACGTTGCTGAAGTGTTTACCGGCTCTCCCGGCAAGTACGTCAGTCTGGCTGAAACGATTCGCGGTTTCAAGATGATTGTTGCTGGTGAGTGCGACCACTTGCCAGAGCAGGCTTTTTACATGGTTGGCACCATCGACGAAGCGTTTGAAAAAGCGAAAAAAGTTTGATAAAGCAACCCAATGAGCGATTCCTAAGTTGTTGCCGTGCTCAATGTGCACTTGCACATTTCCGCGCGGCGCCTAGCGGCTCATCTCATCGGGTCACTTTCTCCAAACTTTTTATACGGGAAACTTTATGAATACCATTCGCGTTGATGTTGTTTCCGCAGAAGAGTCCATCTTTTCTGGCGAAGCCAAGTTTGTTGCTCTACCGGGGGAGGCAGGCGAGCTGGGCATTTACCCACGCCACACGCCCCTGATTACCCGCATCAAGCCGGGTGCTGTGCGTATTGTCAAGGCCGATGACACGGAAGAGTTCGTTTTCGTGGCGGGCGGCTTGCTTGAAGTACAGCCTAATTTAGTTACCGTCCTCAGCGATACCGCGATTCGCGGTAAAGATCTGGATGAAGCCAAGGCCAGCACGGCCAAGGCTGCTGCTGAAGAAGCCTTGAAAAACGCAAAAGGCGATATTGATATTGCCATGGCGCAGTCTGAGCTGGCGGTCATGGCAGCGCAGATTGCCGCATTGCGCAAGTACCGTCAGAAAAAATAATTCATTTGCGGTTGTGCGTCCATCGCACGTGTTAGTCGATTTATACCGTTTTTTGCGACCGTAACTGGGCGTACTGTTGCTTACAGTGAATACATGCGGTAACCTCTAAAACTTACAGGCTGGCATTTAGCACGTGAAATCGGGGTTTATGCATCGCTTTTTTGAATCGAAAAATAATTCGTTGCTGAAGGTGGTGTCCATAACATGAAATCTGAAGTCAAAGTGCTGTTGCTGGGCTTTGCGCCTTTCGAAAAAGCAACATTTGAATCCTTTTTTAAACTGGTTGGTCGCAGGGAAACTTTGTACAAAATAATTCCAGATTTTGTACAAGCCCAAGTTTTAATGGTTAATAGCGACAACCCGGCGGCGGTGCAATGGGCCAACGCGTCTGTGTCGCCCTCGCAAAAAGCCCTGTTCGTTGGCGCTGCTGATGCTTCCGGCAAATGGCCAGCAGCGCCCAGGCCGATCAAATTGACCACTATATTGGGCTTGCTCGATGTGATGATGGCTGAGACTTCTTCTTTGCAACAGTCAGCATCGCTAACATCAGAGGCGACAGTGATGACCACACCGGTGGTTGCAGATTCACCTCCTGCACTTTTGAAGACTGCTTCCGCAGCCTTTGCCAAAGGATCAGTGCGTCAAGGTTCAGGCAGCAGGCCTCGCAGCGATTTTGGCGCCTCCAATTTCCTCGGTTTAGGCAGCACTCCACCCCCTGTATTGCCTGCTCAGCAGTACGATGATATTTTGGTAGTGGACGACAGTGACATTGCACTGAAGTTCATGCAGAACCGGCTGACGCGTTACGGCTTTCGTGCCGAACTGGCCAAAAGTGGGGAAGAGGCGCTTACCCGAGTCGCTACCGAAAGCTATAAATTTGTTTTTCTGGATGTGATGATGGAAGGGCTGGATGGTTACCAGACTTGCCGCGCCATCAAGCAACGCAAGTACGCGACAGCCAGGGCGCCAATTGTTGTCATGCTGACCAGCCGAGGCGGCAGCATTGACAAAATTCGAGGCGGTCTGGCGGGTTGCGATGCTTATCTGACCAAGCCCCTGAACGAGGCTGAGCTGCTCAAGGTATTGTCCAAGTACGACGAGCAGGTGGAGCGCAGTTTTCGTGACACCAATGAGGGCGGAAGCGGTTTAAGTTCGTTTCGCCCACGTTGATCATTGTTGATCATTTATTTTGTATCTGGCAATTTTCATTGCTGTCCCGCATCATTTTTAGGAATTATTCATGAGCAAAATACTTATCGTCGACGACTCACCTGTTGACGTTCAGAACCTGCAAAATATTTTGATGGATGCCGGTCATTTGGTAACGGTTGCAACGTCAGGCGCTGACGGTGTAGCCAAAGCCAAAGCAAGCCCGCCCGACATCATCATGATGGATGTCAACATGCCCGGTTTGGATGGTTTTTCTGCCGCACGGCAATTGACCCAGGATGCAGGAACCAAAGGCATTCCAGTTGTTTTTGTAACTGGAAAAGACCAAAAGGCTGACCGTGTATTTGCACAAATGCTGGGTGCCAAGGGCTTTGTGACCAAGCCCTACACAGCAGACCAGATTTTGGCGCAACTTTAACAGACCGCATGCTGGATATTCACCCAGACACAAGTGACGCTGCACAAGTCGCAGGGTCCGCCAGCAAATTGCTGGCGCAGGGCATCCAGTGCGGAAAATATGCGCTAGCTTTTAATTTTGATTGGGCGCGGCAGATTGTTGATGAGTTTGAATTGGTGCCGATACCGCGTGCGCCAGGCTGGGTGCTCGGTGCAGTCAACGTCAATGGCTTGATTGTCCCGGTCATAGATGTTGACTGTTACTTTTCCGAAAGTAATGCCCCTTCGCAACTTCAGCGAGGCCAACGTTTGTTGCTAGGGGGTGTGCAAGCCGAAGACGCGGAGGGCGCACTGGCCATAGTGTTTTCGCAAACACCCGCGCAGCTTGAATACGACGCGCAACCGCTCACTGACCCAGCAGCTTTGCCGCAGCGCCTGCAAGAGGTTAGCAGAGGCATTGCCAGTGCCGAACACGGCAAATCTTATATCGAAATTGATACACAAAAGCTGATGGCTGCACTGGCGGCTGAGCTGTCAATTATTTGATCCCTAAAAAGTTGTACGTCTGATCCGCTGGAGATAAAAAAATGAATATTCGCCAAAAAATGTTGTTGGGCGCGGCTGCCTTGACGCTGATTCCGGTAGCTCTGACATCCTTGCTGATCTGGCAGGGTGCATCGTCGCTGGCCGCAGAAACGGTGGGCGCACAGGTGCGAACCCAGCTGGTGTCGCTGCGAGACACCAAGCGGCAGCAAATCACCGATGAATTAAATGAACGCGTGACATCGCTGCAGGTTTTGGCCGCACAGCGCTCCACCATTGATGCCTACAAGCAATTTAAAGCCAGTTTTTACACGGCTGGCAAAGAGTTGTCAAAAACCGTAGAGACGGGCGAAGCGACAAAAAACCTGAACGAATATATTGGTTTGAATTTTGTCAACGAATACGCCAAACGCAATCCAAATGCAGCCCCCTCACTGGCTAAAGCGGTGGCTACGCTTGATGCCAATGCCATCGCCCTGCAGACCGTGTTTGTCGTGGACAACCCAAGTCCTGTCGGGTTGAAGGAGCAGATGGATGCGCCGTCTGTTGATTTTGCCTATGGCCGGGCGCATGCCCAGTTCCACCCCAGCTTTGAAAAAGCGCAAAAGCTGTCTGGCTATTACGACATTTTTATGATCGACAGTGACACCGATTCCATTATTTATTCAGTGTTCAAAGAGCTTGACTTTGCCACCAGATTGTCAGGCGACGGCATTGCGTCCAAAACCAAATTGGCCGAGGCTTATCAGAAAGTCAAGGACGTCAAAGCAGGCACAACTTTCATGAGCGATTTTGCTCCTTACCTTGCTTCGTATGACGACCAGGCAGCTTTTGTAGCGGTGCCGATTTATGACGGTATCAAGCAGATTGGCGTGCTGGTCATGCAGTACCCCATTGACAAGCTGACTGAAACCATGAACGCCAACAAGGCCTGGAAGTCGATTGGTCTGGGTGACTCTGGCGATATTTTTATTGTGGGCAGCGACAAATTGATGCGTACCAATGCACGCTATCTGCTTGAAAACAAAGCCGCATTCGTCACGCAGATGGGTGACAGGCTGGATGCTCGTACAAAAGGTTTGCTTGACAAGAAAAATACTACTATTGGCTTGGTCAAGGTTGATACCGCTGCCACCAATGCGGCCTTTGAAGGTAAAGATGGAGTGGTTGATTTTATTGATTACCGCGGCATCGAATCCATTGGCGCTTACGCCCCCATCAAGGTACAGGGCCTGAACTGGGGTGTTGTGGCCAAAATCAATGAAGCCGAAGCCAACCAGCCGATTGACGCGCTGGACAAATCGTCCCTGTTACGCGCTTTGCTGGTAGCCGTCGCTGTGGTGTTGGTTGCTGGTTTGGGCGTGACGCTTTTCCTGCGGCAATTCCTGTCGCCGATTACCAAGCTGTCCGACACGGTCAAAGCTGTTGCAGGCGGAGAAACCACAGCTCGAAGCCAGCTTGTAGAAAAAGACGAGATCGGCGACTTGGGTCGTGCATTTGACGATCTGCTGGATGAACGAAATGCAGCACTGGCAAAAGCCACGCTGGAAAACGAAAACATCAACAACTCCGCTATTGGCTTGCTGCAAGGCGTGTTTCAGTTGTCCAACAGGGATTTGACGGTGCGTGCGCCTGTGACAGAAGATATCGTTGGGACGATTTCAGCATCCGTTAACCAGCTGGCCGATGAGATTGGCAGCACGCTGGCAGACGTGCGCAGTGTTGCCGACGAGGTGCGCCGCACTTCTGCATCGTTGCAGGAGCAGTCACGTTTTGTGGAAAACGCTGCGCTCCGCGAGCGCGAATCGCTTGATTCGATGTCTGAAACATTGAGCCGCACGACACAGCAGCTTAATGATGTGGCCAAGCTTTCAGGCACGTCCAGCGCCACTGCACTCAGAACGGCCAGCGCCACACAGGCCGCGCAAGCAGCGGTAGAAGGCACGGTGCGCGGTATGGATGCTTTGCGTGAATCGATTTCCGAGACTGAAAAGCGCTTCAAGCGTCTGGGAGAGCGGTCCCAGGAAATTTCCAGTGCGGTGGCGCTGGTCAACACCATCTCTGAGCGCACGCATGTGCTGTCGCTGAATGCGTCCATGCAGGCGGCAACTGCTGGCGAGGCGGGACGTGGTTTTGCGGTGGTGGCGCAAGAGGTGCAACGCCTGTCAGACAGCTCGCGTCAGGCGACAGCGCAAATTTCGCAACTGGTGGCCAACATTCAGGCCGAGACGAATGAAACACTGCTTACCATGAACCGCCTGATCGGCGACGTGGTCGCGCAGACCGAGTTGGCGCGCCTTGCGGGTCATGAAATGACACAAACCCAAACGGCTACCACTGAGCTGGTTGCTCTGGTGCAGCAGATTGCCGCATTTTCAACTCAGCAAGAGGCGCTTGCTGCAGCGCTCCAGAAAAACGTGCTGGACATCAACGACAGCAGCAACCTGACCAGCTCGGCCATTACACAGCAATCGCAAGCTACGCAAACACTGGTGATGTACGCCGGGCGACTGACGGACGCGGTCGGGCAATTCACCCTGCCCGAAGCTGACGTCAAGTCCTGACCGGCATCCTGATTCTCCACACCAGGTGTAGCTTGTGAAACTCAACGACTTGCTGGACATGCTGCGCGCCGAGTTTGCGCTCGACGTTCCGCCCTCGCTCAACACGCTGGCCCACTGGCAGGCCAGCCCTGATGTCCCGCCTGCCACCTTGCCCGACATGCTGTCTTTCCTGGACCGTTCAGCTGAAGTGGTGCAGATTGTTGGCATGCACGGACTGGCCAGGTTTTTGCAGCAGGTTCGCAGTTTTTCAGAACGGGTCAGCCACCCTGACACAGCGTTTTCGCCACCGGGCGCTGCTGGGTTCACGCGCGCTGCCAGCCTGAAGTGGCTGGCCAGCTGGCCTGAAAAAGCCACCGCTTACATGGACCAGCCAGCCGATCCGCAGGCTGTTGAGGCCATCGCCAAGTATCTGTATCGCTGTCCGTTAAAACCCGACACCGATGCGGTGCTTGAACTGGCGGCGTTGCTGGCCGTCAAACCCAGCTTGCCTAACGATGATCCTGACGTAGCACCGCTTGAGTCAGCGCTTGATGAAGATGTGCTGCTGCCCACGCAGGACGTGGACAACGATTTGCTGCAGGCTTTGCTGCTGGATGCGCCGCAGCAACTTGAACAGCTGGAAGCAACACTTCAAAACTGGGCATCCGGACGGGTAACGCCTGTCGAGATGCAGGAAGCCCAGCGCATTGCCCACACCTTCAAGGGCAGTGGCAACATTATTGGCTTGCCCGGTATTGGCCGTGTGGCCCATCGACTGGAAGACATCCTGGAATACGTATTGGAGGCCACCCGCAGCAACGAGGCTGTCAACCCGGCCATGGCGCGGGACAGCTTGCGTGCCGTGCTCACATTGCAGCAAATGGTGGCCTATTTGCAGGGCGAAGAAGTTGCGCCGCAAGATGCCAAAACAGTTCTGCAGAGGCTTCTTGACTGGGTGCAATGGATTCGCGATGGCGAGGCTTTGACAGCCCAGCCCAAGCCACTTGCTGGCAGCGTGGCAGTCCATCTGCAAGCCGCTGCAACTAAAACGCCTGCAGCCACAGATGCCGATCTTGCGCCGCAGATCACGGCACAACTGCCAGCTGCAGACAGTGCCACGCTGCGCGTTGGCGTTGACCGCCTGAGTCGCATGCTGCGCCGCGCGGGCCAGTCAATTGTGCAAAGCCAGCGTTTGTCGCAATTGCTGGTGAGCGCCAATGACCGTCTGGATGCTGTGGTGCGCAGTCAAAAACTGCTGACAGGGCGATTGCGTGAGCTGGAGACCATGGTTGGCAGCCAGGCGGTGGCTTTGCGCGAGCAACAAAAAGAAGGTGATTTTGATCCGCTGGAGATGGATCGCTACGATGCGCTGCATGTGTTGTCCCGCGCTATCACGGAAGCAGTGCAAGACGGCCAGGAGCTTGTTCAACAAGCTCAAACAGACACTGGAAATGCCAGCGCGGCACTGCGCGACGAAAGCTATGCGTTGATTGACCAGCACCGGGAATTGCTGGCGGCGCGCCTGATTCCCGCCAAAACCATGGTGCCGCGCCTCAAACGCAACGTGGCGCAAACTGCCAGCACTACAGGCAAGCAAGTCGTGCTGCAGATTGTTGGCGATGGCGTCATGATGGACGCGGACGTTTTGACTCGCCTGACCGACCCCTTGTTGCATTTGCTGCGCAATGCGGTGGACCACGGCATTGAAACGCCAGAAGAACGCCAGGCTCAAGGCAAGTATCCGCAAGGCACCGTGACGGTAGCATTCAAGCGGATCGGCCAGGAAGTTGAGATTGTGGTCAGCGACGATGGACGCGGCCTGGACTTGGGCCGCATTGCTGAAAAAGCAGTCGCTTTTGGCCTTGTTTCGCAAGGCACAAACCTGACCGAATCGGAACTGCTGCGTATGATTTTGCGCCCTGGTTTCAGCACCCGTGACCGGGTGACTGAAGTTTCTGGCCGGGGTGTGGGTATGGATGTGGTCAATGACCGCATTGCCGCGCTGAAAGGCCGTCTGGACATCAACAGCATGCCATTTGCGGGCAGCCGTTTTACCCTGCATGTGCCAGTTTCAAGTGGCGTGGCGCATGCGCTGGTGGTGCAATGCGCGCAAGAAAGCGTGGCTTTGTCAACTGACCAGGTGGTGGTGGTGTTGCCTGCCGGGCAGGCCGGGATGACGCGTGATGGTGAGAAGCTCGTGCTGACGCACGACGACCAGCAATACCCCGCTTTTGTGTTGTCGCAGTGGCTGGGTTTTGAGGAAACCGCCACACTGAGTCTGGCTGACGCCGCGCTGCGTTTGCCGGTTTTGGTCAAAGGCGCTGAAGGCACGATTGCGCTGCTGGTGGATGCGGTTATCGACTCGCGCGAGCTGATTTTGCAAGGCATTGGCCAGTTGGCCCGGCGCATTCGCGGCGTGATTGGTGGGGCTTTGCGCGCTGATGGTCGCCCGTTATTTTTGATCGATGTGGCTGAACTTGAACGCGCTGCTCGCTCGTCGGTACAAATGGTGTCGTCGTCGGCATTGCGCAGGCGACTTGCGGTTGCGCGCACCCGCGTGCTGGTGGTTGATGATGCGCTGTCGGTGCGCCGCTCGATGCAGCAATTGTTGGGCGATGCAGGTTATGACGTAGCCACCGCTGCAGATGGTTTTGAGGCAATTGAGCAAATCCGCTTCAAGCGGCCATCTCTGCTGCTCACGGATTTGGAAATGCCCAACCTCAACGGCCTGGAGCTTACCCGCCGGGTGCGCGAAGTGCAGCAGTGGATGGCGATGCCGATTGTCATGATTACTTCCCGTGCGGGCGACAAACATCGGCAAATCGCCGCCGAAGCAGGTGTCGACGTGTACCTGACCAAACCCTACCTGGATGCTGATTTGCTGGCGCATGTCAAAACACTCTGCGCCGCTGATGCTGACATGCTGGAGTTCTAAAAGCTGCATCCTGCAATTTGGCCATGTTGTTTTCCAATACCTCCAAACCCTTTAAAAACGAGAACCAGGAAAGGGCCGCTCAGCTGCTCGCTACGCCGACGGCGCTGGCTGATTTGAGTGCCTCGGATGCCCGGGTGGTGGTGGGTTTCATGCAGCCCAGGCGTATTGGCATGGGGGCGGTTTTCATCAACGAGGGTGAAGCCACCCACACCGATTTCATGATGCTGATACTCGATGGCGAGGTGCTGGTGCAAAACAAGGCGGCTTCTCCGGGTGACAGCATGGTGATGTTGATCATCGGCCCGGGCAACATGATTGGAGAGATGGGTATGCTGGACGGCAAGCCTCGCTCAGCCACCTGCACCGCCGTCACCGATCTGGCGGTGGCCATCTTGTCGCGCGACGCACTGCTCAAGATCATCAACGATGACGCGCCAGTGGCTGCCCGGCTGATGCTGGCGATTTCCAAGCGGCTGTCTGACAGGCTGCGCGAGGCCAACCGCAAAATTAAAACGCTGGACGGTTTGAGTCGCGCATTGCAGCAAGAGCTGGATGTGGCGCACAAGATGCGCCGGGGCTTTTAGGGCAGAGTTTCAGCTCAACACAGGTTCGTCGGGTTGCTCGTTAAAAGGTTTGCTGCCCGCTGCTGCCTGGAAATGGGCAACCAGCACAGTCGACACTTCGCCAATAGCTTGGGTCAAGCCGTCTTCAAACTGGCCTGCGCGAAAAGCGGTGCTCATTCGGTCAGTCATGGCCTGCCACTGCTGCACTGAGACCTGCCGATCAACGCCCCTGTCCGCCACGATTTCAATGGCATGCTCTGCCAGTTGCAGGTAAATCAGGACGCCATTGTTTTGCTCGGTGTCCCACAAGCGCAGCTTGCCAAACAGCATGACGGCGCGTTGACGGATTAGCGCCTTCATAGGGCAGTTTTCACCCAGCCGCCACAAATAACTCATCGGCAGAGCGGCCTCCACATAAATACGAATTTGTCCGGTATGGCGGCTTTCACTGGCCGCAACCCGCTGGGCCAGCCGCTGCAGCATGTCGGGGGGCAGGGCGTTTTGTGCGTCTGAAGCGTCCAGCCACAGATGCCTGAGAATGGTTGTGAGCTTGTGCATCATTTTTTTACCAGCCTCCCGACGCGCCACCGCCGCCAAAATTGCCGCCGCCACCACTGCTAAAGCCGCCACCTCCGCCGCCGCCACCAAAACCTCCGCTGCCAAACCCTCCGTTATTCCAGCCGCCGCTTCGGCGTCCACCGCCCAAATTACCCAAGCCGCCTAGCGAGCCCAAACTAGCAAACAGCGCAAACACCCCGCCAATAAGCGTTGCCACGCC
>ENA-OFDP01001189-OFDP01001189.1-metagenomes-genome-assembly--contig:-NODE-1189-length-10299-cov-2.329266_pt1 | contig 10299 bp, 8 predicted proteins | sample MGYA00153389_OFDP01 | MGnify analysis MGYA00153389 | reverse complement strand
GACACCATGGTCGATGCGGCTGAAGTCCGGCTGCGCCACTATCCAGACGCCGACAAAGCCGAAGTCAGCGGCGGCAAGCTTGGCGCTGGTCAACCGCTTAACCAAGACCAGCGGGGACGAAAGGATCACCCAGATCGGCGAGGTGAATTAAAACGCAAAGACCTGGGCGAGCGGGATCATGGTAATCGCCCAGAACCACAGCGACTGGCCGGTAAAATGAAAGATGTTGCGGATGGCATGGCCGCCCAACCGGTCGGCACGGACGCGGCCAAGCTGGCCCACAAGCGCGGCCCCGGCCAGCACCAGAACAAAACCCACGACCGACCGGTAGGCGAGGATCTCGAATGTATCACGCACGCCGTTGATTTGCCGGGTGGCGACGGCCATGGCAGTGAAGGCGGCAATGGCTCCGGTCATCTAGACGGCGGCCGCGAGGGGGCGGTTTGGACTGGTCACCGTCGCGACCCGTGCCGGGCCGGGCCGGGAATTCCAGCAATTCCAAGTATGTTGGCGGGCAGGGCTGACTCTTAAAGCGACAGCGAGTGTTGCTCCAGGACAACTGTTGCTGCCTTGCCGATGCTCCAACGGTTGAACAAAATGAATTGCGACGTTAATGCAATGACAACGTTATTGATACCGAACGTCAGGGGAAATAAATGCGGATTGTTCTTTGTTCTGCGGCCATGATCATGATGACCACAACCGCCACTTTGGCGCAGGGGGTTGACTGGACCGGCGCTTACGGCGGTATTTCGGCGGCGACGCAGACAGGAACCCATTCCTATGACGGCGGTGGCCCTGGTGATGTCTATGATCTGGAAGGTCCCGCCTTCGGTGCCTTCGGCGGCTACATGTGGGCCAGCGGCAACCTCGTCTATGGCGCAGAAGCCGCCGTCTCCTTCGGGGGGGTCTATGAGATGACTTTGGATGGCGCCACAAGCTACAAGGACGAATACGAGTATGACCGGTTCTTCGATCTCAAGGGGCGGCTTGGTTATGCCGCAGGCAATTTCCTGGTCTATGGAACGCTGGGCGTTTCACGAACCGTGTTCCAATCGGATATTGACGGCGACGATCCACTAAATATAAACACGAACGGTTTAATCTACGGTCTCGGCGCAGATTATAAAGTTACCGAAAGGTATTTTGTCGGGGCGGAGTACCTGCGGCGCAACTATGACTTTTTTGACAGTGGGCAGGATGTGGACATCGGGTCCGAGATTAACACCTTTACCCTGCGGGTCGGCCTGAAGTTCTGAAGTCTGCAGCCGTGCAGGCATAAGCCGAAATTGATGAAAAGGCCGCCCCTCGGGCGGCCTTGTGCTTTGCGTCCGCTGGCGTGGGATGCAGCTATTCCAGCTCGATCGTGCCCGGCGGTTTTGACGTGCAGTCGTAGAAGACCCGGTTGATGCCCTTGACCTCGTTGATGATCCGCGTGGCGGTCTCGCCCAGGAAATCATGGGTGAAAGGGTAGTAATCGGCGGTCATCCCGTCGACGGAGGTGACCGCCCGCAGCGCCAAAGCGTAGTCATAGGTGCGACCGTCACCCATCACGCCCACGGTTTTCATCGGCAGGATCGCGGCGAAGGCTTGCCAGATCTCGTCGTAAAGCCCGTGCTTGCGGATCTGGTCGATGTAGACGGCATCGGCGCGGCGCAGGATGTCAAGCTTCTCGGTCGTGATCTCACCCGGGCAGCGGATCGCAAGACCGGGTCCGGGGAAGGGGTGGCGGCCGATGAAGGCGGGTGGCAGGCCAAGTTCGCGGCCCAAGGCGCGAACTTCGTCCTTGAAAAGCTCACGCAGGGGCTCGACCAGTTTCAGGCCCATCTTTTCGGGCAAGCCGCCGACATTATGATGCGACTTGATGGTGACCGAAGGGCCGCCAGAAAAGCTGACGCTTTCGATTACATCGGGATAAAGCGTGCCTTGGGCCAGGAACTTTGCCCCGCCCACGGCGGTCGCGTGTTTCTGGAAGACGTCGATGAAAAGCCGGCCGATGGTCTTGCGCTTGACCTCGGGGTCGATCACCCCCTCCAGCGCGCCAAGAAACAGGGCGGATTCGTCCGCATGGATCAGCGGCATCTGGTAGTGGTCACGGAACATGGTGACGACCTGCTCTGCCTCGCCCAGCCGCAACAGGCCGTGGTCGACAAAGACGCAGGTCAACTGATCGCCGATCGCCTCATGGATCAGAACGGCGGCCACGGAGGAATCGACCCCGCCAGAAAGGCCGCAGATCACCTTGCCATCGCCTACCTGCGCGCGGATCTTGGCAATAGCCTCGGCGCGATAGGCGCCCATCGTCCAGTCGCCCTTGAAGCCTGCAAGCCGCACGAAATTCTGATACAACCTGCCACCCTTGGGGGTGTGGTGCACCTCGGGGTGGAACTGGACGGCGTAGAAATGCCGCGCTGGATCGGCAGTGATGGCGAAAGGCGCGTTGGGCGAGGCGCCGTAGACGCGGAACCCCGGCGCGATCTTCGACACATGGTCGCCGTGGCTCATCCACACCTGTTCGCGGGCCTGCGGGCCGTCTTCGGGCGCGAACCAACCGGCAAGGATCGGGTGGGTCTCGTCGGTCGGGCTGACGTAGGCGCGGCCAAACTCGGCCGTGCCTTGGCCGCCTTCGACATGGCCACCAAGGCAGTGCATCATTACCTGCTGACCATAACAGATGCCAAGGATCGGCACGCCAAGGTCAAAGACGCCCTTTGGCGGCATCGGCGCGTTTTCCCAATAAACGCTGGCCGGGCCGCCCGAAAGGATCACCGCTTTGGGGGCAAAGGCCGCAAGGAAGGCGTCATCCACACGATTGTAGGGGTGGATTTCGCAATAGACATTCAGCTCTCGCAGGCGGCGCGCGATCAGCTGCGTCACCTGGCTGCCGAAGTCGATGATGAGCAAACGGTCATGGGTTTGGGTCATGTGCCCGCGTAGCCGCTGGGGCACGAAATCGCAAGAGCGGGACCGGCGGCTGACAATTTGTCGACGAAAAAATTTGGGTGGGACCTTGACGCTGCGCGTCGCAGACGGCACGCGCCGATGTCGGTTTTGGAGACCAAGAGGCGGTTTCGGGGCGCAGTTGCCCATGGTTTGACGGCATAAGGGTCGCCAAGCGGATCGGAGGGCGACATGAACGAAGCGGCAGGACGCAGGGCGCGAAGCGGGGGCGGGGCAACGCGGCGGGCGGAACGGACAGCAGTCAGTTTCGAGAGCGCACGCTTCATCCAGCGCAACATCCCGAATTTCGAGATCCTGAACGAAGAGGCGCTCCAGATCATCGAATGGAACGCCGAGACGGTGCTGGAAGAGATTGGCGTCAATTTCGTCGACAACCCCGGTGCGCTGGCGCTGTGGCGCGCGGCGGGCGCGGATGTGCGCGGCGAAACGGTCGAGGTCGAGCGCATCGGCGTCGCCCGTTGCGAGCGCATCGATCGCAGCGGTGGGATCGAGATGCGTTTCGGCAAGACGCATGCGCTTGCTGCTTGCGACGGCGCGCAGGCGCAGATCGAGGCGATGCTCCATCTTCGGCTCATCGGCGAAGCGCGGCAGCGCATCCGCGAACTGCGCAAGCAACGCACGGCCGACATTGCCGGGACCGATCAGACCCACCGACAGCGTGGCCGGCGACAGCCAGAACGCGCTGTGCGCGGCGCGCAGACCGCGTACCGCATCGGCATCGGCGATGGCCACCGAGATGTTGCGTTCACTGGCGCCCTGCGCGATCGCGCGGATGTTCACGCGCGCACGGGCCAAACCGTCGAACAGCCGCGCGGACACGCCGGGCATGCCGACCATGCCATCGCCGACCACCGCGAGCACGGCGATGCCGCCGGTCGCATCGACACCTTCCACTTGGCCGTCGGCGATGGCTTCGGCGAACGCGTCGCGCACCGCATCGCGGCCGCGGTCTGCCTGCGTCGCGGGCACGAGGCAGCAGATCGAATGTTCGCTGGAGCCCTGCGAAATCATCGTCACCGAGACGCCGGCCTCGCGCAGCGCGGCGAACATGCGCTCCGCAGTGCCGGGCACGCCGATCAATCCGGCGCCGCTGAGTTCCAGCAGCGCCATGTCGCGCACCAGGCTCAGGCCTTTCACCGGCGAACCGGCGGGCGACGGCAGGTTGTCTTCGGCGATGCGCGTGCCCGGCGCGGACAGATTGCGCGAGTTGCGGATCACGATCGGCAGCTTGGCCTGCATCGCCGGCGCCATCGTCTGCGGATGCAGCACTTTCGCACCGAAATAAGCGAGTTCGCAGGCCTCCGCATACGACATCGACGGCAGACACACCGCGTCGGGCACCAGGCGCGGATCGGCGCTCAGCACGCCGTCGACGTCGGTCCAGATGGTCAGGTCTTCCGCGTCGAACAGCACCGCGAAGATGGCGCCGGAATAATCGCTGCCGTTGCGGCCCAGCGTGGCGCTGCGCCCTTCGCTGTCGCGCGCGACAAAGCCGGTCACCACCACGTCGCGCTGGGGATGCTGCGCGCGCCACGCGGCGAAATAATCGCGGGTGCGCGGCCAATCGACGGCGACGCCCAGCTCGCCCGGATGCGCTACCAGCACCTCCCGCGCATCCAGTCGCGCCCAGCCCGCATCTTCGCCGCCCAGCGCAGCCTGCAGCAGACGCGAAGACCACACTTCGCCCAGGCCCTGTATCGCTGCGAGGTCGTGCTCACTGAGGTCATGATCGGTCAAGCGATGGGCATCGGCGATGCGGCCGAGCTGCGCCGACAGCGCGACGCATTCGGCATCGAGCCATGCGCTGAGCTCATGCGTGCCCTGCGGGTCCAGCCGACCTGCTTCGGCAAGATGACGGTCGCGCAGTCGCGCCCATGCGTGCTGCCAGTCGTCGCCGCTGCCGGCGGCGTGCGCAAGTGCGGTCAAGGCGTCGGTGACGCCCTGCATCGCCGATACCACGACCACGCGCGGCGCCGGCGAGTCCTGCAGCAGCGCGGCGACGTGGTGGCGCCGCTGCTGCTGGCCCTGCAACAACCGCTGGCTGCCGAACACGGCGCGTTGGACGCCCTGCGCACCAGCCATGGCCAGGCGCATGAAGCGGCTGCACAGATGACGGCGCAGCCGCTGGCGCTGGCGTCGGTGTCCACCTGGCGCGCTGCTGAAGCGTCGCTGACGTCAGCCGCCAGCCGCGTGCTGGCCTTGCTGGACCAACATGCCGAGCTTCGCAGCACAGCGCCCGTGGCCACGGGCGTGGCCACCTGGCATCTGGCCGGGTCGCGCCTGGCTTATGGCTGCCAGGTGTACGACGCGGCCGTGGCGGCCTACAACGAAGCCGCCACCCAAATGCCCACGCGCTGGTTGCTGCGCCTTTATGGTTTTGCGCCGGCGGCGCGGCTTAAAGGCTGAGTGGCGAGCTGCGGTCGCCAGCGTCGCGCCCAAGCCGGCCGGTCTAGGCCGCCAGCCGCAGCAGTTCGAGCAGGTCTTCTTCAAACATCTCGCCAGGCAGCGCCTGTTTCAGCCGGCCCTGGCGGTCGACCGTCACCGTCATCGGCACCACGCGGCGCGGCGACAGCAGTTGAACCAGAGCGGGCTGGTCCAGCGTGATCGGGAAGCTGTAACCCTGGGCCTGGGCGTAGCGAGCGACGGCGATGCCGTCGCTTTCTCGTGCCACGCCCAGCACCCGCAGCCGAGTGCCGGGCGCGGCCATGGCGGCGCGGTGCAGCTTCTCGACATGCTGGTTGTGGCGCCGGCAGAAAGGGCAGGTGGTGGTCCAGAACACCACCACCATGGCGTGACCTGCCGCCTGCGCGGGCCCGAAGCGGCCACCACCCAACAGCGCCATGTCGGGCCACGGCACAGCCTGTCCGGGCAACAAGGCTGCGGTGGTCTGTGCGGTGCTGGCGCCTGCGGCCAGGGCCAGGGCACTCAGCACGGTGCGGCGTTTCAGGTTCAGGGCGCCTCCTGGTGGGCGGTGGTGCAAAGGACTCGGCGCATTCAAGCACAAACCAGCGCGTCAACCCGCATGGCGGGTCATAGGTGGGCGTTTCACAATGCAACGAGTGTGTTCAGCAAGGAGTTCTTGATGTCCCGAATCTGTGGTGCGGCGCTTGCCGCGTTGGCCCTGCTGCTGGGCGCCGTGCCTTCGGTGCATGCGCAGGTGCCCGAGCAGCACCTCGCGCGCAACCTGGCGGCAACCTGTGCGAACTGCCACGGCACCAACGGCAACGGGCGCGGCGACATGAAGCCGCTGGCGGGTGTGCCGGCCGTCACCATCATCACGATGCTGACCCAGTACAAAAACGGCACCTTGCCCGCAACGGTGATGCATCAAATCGCCAAGGGCTACACCGATGAGCAGATCAAGCTCGTCGCCAACTACCTGGCTGCGCAGCAGCCGAAGCCGTGAGGCCGCGCACCATGAACCGCACCGTCGACTTTGAACTTTCGCGTCGCCGCCTGCTCGGCGCTGGCGCCGCGCTGGCCGGGCTGGGTCTGGCCGGTTGTGCCAGTGGTCCTGCCGCGGGCCCGTCGATCGGCCGCGTGGTCATCGTCGGTGGTGGCTTTGGCGGCAGCACCGCGGCGCGCTATTTGCGCCTGTGGGGTGGCAATGTCGACGTGACGCTGGTCGAGCGCAACACGAATTTCGTCTCCTGCCCGATGAGCAACCTGGTGGTCGGCGGCTACAAGCAGGTGGCCGACATCACGCGTGGCTACGACGGCTTGCGGTCGGTGGGCGTGAAGGTGGTGCAGGGCGACGTGACGGCGGTGGACGCGGCTGCCAAGAAAGTGCGCCTGGCCAGCGGCGCCGAGCTGGCTTACGACCGCCTGATCCTGTCGCCGGGCGTGGACTTCATGAACGACCAGGTGGTGGGCCTGGCCGCCGCGCTGGACAGTGGCCGCGTGGTGCACGGCTGGAAGGCCGGCCCGCAAACCGTGGCGCTGCGCCGCCAGCTCGAAGCCATGCCCGACGGCGGCGTCTATGCCATCAGCATTCCCAAGGCGCCCTACCGCTGCCCGCCCGGGCCGTATGAACGCGCCTGCATGGTGGCCAGCTACTTCAAGACCGCCAAGCCGCGCGCCAAGGTGCTGGTGCTGGACGCCAACCCCGAGATCCTCAGCAAGAAGGGGCTGTTCGAGAAGGCCTTCAAGGACCATTACAGCGGCATCATCGAGTACCGCGCCAACAGTGAATTGAAAGAAGTCGTGGGCACGACGGCCAAGCTGGAATTCGACGATGTCAAGGCCGATGTGCTGAACGTGGTGCCGCCGCAGCGCGCCGGCGACATCGCACGCAACGCCGGCCTGCTGAACATGAACAACCGTTGGGTCGGCGTGAACTGGCTGACCATGGAATCCACCGCCGCGCCCGGCATCCACGTGCTGGGCGACGCCACGTTCTCGGCGCCGGCCATGCCCAAATCGGCCCATATGGCCAACCAGCATGCCAAGGTGGCGGCCGCAGCCATCATCCAGTTGCTCAACGGCGAGGCCGTCAGCGCCACGCCGCTGGTCATGAACACCTGCTACAGCTTCGTCACCGCCAGCGACGTGATCCACGTGGCCTCCGTGCACCAGTACGACGCGGTCGACAAGACTTTCAAGACCGTGCCTGGCTCGGGTGGGGTGTCGGCCGTTGCCAGCGCGGTGGAAGGGCGCTATGCGCTGGGCTGGGCCGACAACATCTGGGCCGACACGCTGGCGGTGTAGCCGCGGGCAGGGGCCGGCGCCGTTACCTCCGCGCCGCAGATCACCGGCGCGGCGGCAGCGCTGGCCATATCGACGATAGGTTGTTACGCAGAGTCGAACTGGGAAACCAAGCGGGCTGGTGGCGGCGCAGCCGGCGCACATGGGTTGGGGCGCTGCATCGAGTCGGACGAAACTGGACGACGCTGCTTCGATCTCGATCAGCAGGCGCTCCGGAGCCAGGCCCGCCCCTTGCCCTGCCCGCGCTGTGGTGACGCGATGCAGCACCTGGCGCTGGCCGCGCATCTGGGCCGCATGGGGCAGCTGGACCTTTGCAGCGGCCGCCGGCTTGTGTGGTTCGACTCTCTGGAGTCGGTGAACCTGGCGTCGCCGGGCTGGGTGGCGTTGTTGCGAAAATTTCAGGTCGACAGCAGCCCGGCGCTGTTGGATGCCAAGCAAGTGATGCTGGCCTGCCCGCAGTGCCGCAGCGGCCTCAAGACCGTGCACAACCGCAGCCGCTATGGCGCTTTTGCGGCGCTGGCATGCCCGCGCGGCCACGGCCACTTGCACACCCACACCGGCGCGCTGGCCTACCGCGGCCTGGCCCGGCGGCTGCTGCCGGCAGAGCGCGGCGCGTTGTTGCGCGGACACAAGCCCCCACAGTGCCTGGGCCTGCGTAGCCTGCGGCTCAGCGCTGGACGTGAGTCGCCAGCCGCAGTGCCCCGCTTGCGGCACGGCAGCGGTGGCGCTTTCGCTGTTTGCCATCCTGCCGCTGATTGACGCCGCCGAGGCGCTGCTGACGGCGCCGAAACGCGGCAGCCGTTCACCAGCTGCGTCAACACGTCGAGCTGGCCCTGGCTGGGCACCTCGGCGGGCGCCTGGCGTTCGCGTTTGCGCACATGGGCGGCACACAACAGTCGCCTCGCAGCAACATCGTCCATGCGCTGGCCAGCAGGCGCTGATCGGCGCTGATCGGCGCTCTCGCGCAGCCAGCCGGTCGCGCCTTCGCGCAGCGCCTGGCCGGCAAGGTCGGCATCAGGGCCGGCCGACAGCATTGCCACGGCCAGCAGCGAATGCTGTTGGCGCAGTCGGAGCAGGACCCACGGCTGGCTGCTCAAGGCTTGATGTAAGCCGCGCCCTCGTGCTGCATCTTGGCCAGCCGCACCACGCCCGAGGGCGTGAAGTCGGCTTCCTGGATGAACTGTTCGCGCTTCAGGTTGCGGTTCTTCAACGTGATCTCGCACACCTCGAATTTCACGCCGCGCCCCACCAGCGCGGCCACCGTTGAAGGTGCAGGGCGGCCGGCAGCGTCCTTGGCGCCTTCCATCAACAGGTCGACGCCGTTGGCATGCGTGACGACGGTGATTTTCGCCGCGGGGTCCACGTCCAGGTGGTTGCGGATGTTGCGCAGGCCCTTGGTGCCTTGCGCGCCAGCGTCGTCAAAGTGATAGACGACGCGGTCTTGCGCCAACGCGACGCCGCTGAAGGTGCTGACAACACTGAACACAACAACCGCCGTGGCGGCAGTGAGGTGGCGAATTCGCATGGGGCTTCTCTCGGCTGAACGTGGTACCGCAGACTATGCCAGCCCGGGGTTGCCTTGCGTGCCGATAAGTCGCGGTGTGTTGATGCGCCGGGGCGCCACGCGCCCACCGCGCTGCACCTTCAACCAGCTTTCCAGCACGTCCCACACCGGCTGGTGGCCCGCGCTCCTGGCTTCTTCGGCCACCGGCGCCCAGCCGGCCACTTTGTAGGTCTTGTCGGCTTGCAGGGGCTGGCCAGCCAGGCGCAGGTCGCCGATGCGCGCGCCCATCGCAGCACCCGGGGTGATGCTGTACTGCAAGCCGCCCACGCGCACCATGTCGCCGCCTTGCTGGTAGTAGGGGTCGGGGTTGAAGAGGTTGTCGGCCACGTCTTCAAGCACGGTCTTGATCGTTTCGCCGGTCATGCTGTTGACGGTGGCGTAGGGGTAGGTGATGGCCAACTGGTCCATCATCAATTCGCGCGTGATGGTGTCGCCAGGCAGCAGCGTGGTGCCCCAGCGGAAGCCGGGCGAGAAGGCGATTTCTGCGCCCTGCGTGTCCATCAGCGCGTCGCAGATCAGCTGGTCCCAGGCGCCGTTGAAATTGCCGCGGCGGTAGAGCAAACCATCGGTGACGGCGAGCTTCTGCGACAGCTTGGCTTCATACGGTGCGCGCACCCGCGTGATCAGCGCGTCCATCGCAACGTCGGGCTTTATCTGGTTGGCAAAGACGGGCAGCAGGCGGTAGCGGTAGTCGGCCACCTGGCCGCCTTTGACCTCAAAGTCCATCACGCCCAAAAACTTGCCGTTGCTGCCCGCGTTGGTCACGATGGTCTGGCCACCCGGGTTTTTCACAATCACCGGTACTGGCACGCCGTCATGCGTGTGGCCGCCCAAAATGGCGTCAATGCCGCTCACACGCGAGGCCATTTTCAAATCAACATCCATGCCGTTGTGGCTCAGCAGCACAACAGCCTGCGCGCCTTTGGCGCGCGCTTCGTTGACGGTTTCCTGCATCTCGCTTTCTCGAATACCAAAGGTCCAGTTGGGCGTCAACCAAGCCGGGTTGGCAATCGGTGTGTACGGAAAAGCCTGGCCGATGATGGCGACGCGCACGCCATTCATTTCCTTGA
>ENA-OFDP01001188-OFDP01001188.1-metagenomes-genome-assembly--contig:-NODE-1188-length-10301-cov-11.207886_pt1 | contig 10301 bp, 3 predicted proteins | sample MGYA00153389_OFDP01 | MGnify analysis MGYA00153389 | reverse complement strand
CATGCCTTGTTTTTCAGAATTTTTAATAACATAAGATTTAAGTGCGTTTACCCTGGGGTTAAAAGTTAGTCGTCCCCGCTCTGAAGATTGGGTAATAACTTCCAGATGCTCTGGATGTTGCTGGATCTCTACACACTCTGTATTAAATAAGATCTCAATTACCGATCGCCAATCTCGCTCGATTTCTTGGTAAAGTAACTCCATCAAAGCTGCTCTTGGCAACCAGTAACCTGGTTTGCGGTTGGGATCGGCAATGGGCAGTTTTCTTGTTTGGCGTTTTCCGGATTTTTGAATGAGCGTAAAGTAGAAGTCAGTACTCAAAACACTCAAATCTGCTAGTTTGGTAGTTAGCGATAGTAAATCCGTTAACTTTTGCCCGCGTCCATCAATTTGATAACTAAAAGATTTGTCTGGCTCGTAATAATTGGCTGTTTGTCTTTTTTCTAACACAGTGATGCCCGTCCAACCTCGTTGAGCTAACATTAAAGCTACTCCTAATCCCGCTGGCCCGCCACCGACAATCGTAACATTACTTCGATCTAAATTATTCATTTTGATTTCAGGTTATTTGTAAAATTATCGATCGGAATATTTATTGTCGATCGAGCCAGCTTAGCTCGAAGATCGAGGCATAAATTCGATTTTGAACACTTAGAGATCCCTGGGATTTGACGACAATCCCTGACAAGAGCAATTCCCGTTCTTCGGGACTATCGACGACAACAACTTCTTCTCGTTCCAAAACTTGTCGATAGAGTGCGAGTAGGCGCAGAGATTGTTGACTTCTAAGGAGTCGATTTTGGATCGTTCTCAAATGTTCTGGTTCGTCTTGAGCTTCCCAATTATTGATGATATTCGTCTGTACTAAGCGATCGATCCACTGGGCTTCAGCATTGGGGGGGATATAATCTGAAGTAGTATCAATCAGCCGACAGAGCTTTTGGGTGAGGAATGGCTGTCCGCTCGTCCAAGCTAAAATTGCTTTGAGAAGGGTTTGCGGGTTGCTGACTTTTTGAGCCAATCCGTGCAGTAATGGTTGTGCTTCATGTTCTTTGAAGCCCTCCAATTGAATCGACTGACCGATATTAAAGGGAGTAATCTGGATATTGGTAATTAATTCCGTAGGGTTGGCAACACCAAACAGCGCGAAAGTTAACCGCTGATATGCCGGATTGAGACTGCGTTGGTTATAACAAGAACGAATTAGGGCAAAAAACTCGTTGACTGAGAATTTTAAGCCTAATACGCTATCGATTTCATCGATGAAGATGACTATTTGAGTTAGAGAAGTGCCGACTTCAACTAGTAGGACTAATTCGATAAATTCACTCAATCGCTGTACTGGAGACAGATCGATCCGCTCTTGCCACCATGTTTTGAAGTTGAATTTGTCGCTTACATTTAACCGTCGCCCTAGCTCGAAGGCGATGCCCTTGTACCATTGTTCGGGAGTAACATTTTCACTCCCAAGTCGAGTCATATCGATCGCCGCACAATAAATTCCCTCATGTTGGAGATGATTTATCATCCGTACCATCAGGCTAGATTTGCCCATCTGACGGGGATTGAGGACGTAGCAAAACTCGCCGCGCTTGAGAGCTTTGTAGAGGTGCCTGTCGGCAGCACGGACGACATAGGTAGGTGCGTCCATCGGCAAGCTACCACCGACTTGATAGTCAAAGGTAGCTGGTGGTTCGGCACTGCGGAGTAGGTCATTTTCAAACAGGAGTTGTGCTTGAGTAGCTTTGAGAATTTCGAGGGTTTGGGACAGTTCTAGGGTGCGCTCTGAGACTTTTTGTTCGAGAGTGCGGCTGTACTCAGCTAAGTCATCTCTAGCCTGTTCGAGAGCATTATTATTGATGGCTAGTTCTTGGGCGAACTGAATCAGCTCGGCTTCGGCTCGTTTGCGCTCGGTAATATCTTGAAAGGCAACCATCGCATAGGCAACCTTGCCTTTGTCATCGAGGACGGGCGTGCCCGAAGATTCGATCGGAATAATTTTGTCAGGACGGTGAATTTCTATATCGTTAGCAGTACTACGTTCGCCACGTAATGCCCGGATCATCGGCATCTTTTGGGCTGAATATAGTCGGTCGGTACCAGCATAATACATTTGATAAGTCTCTGTGTATCGATCGACGTTGGTATTCGCTACCACCCCTTTGCCTAAAATTTCCTTGGCTGCTTGATTAATCAAGTAAAGTTCTCCCTCTGCATCGATGATGGCAATTCCCACCGGGACTGCTTCGAGGAATTGAATCAGTCTGCGTTCTTTTTCATACAGTGCGACGTAAAGTTGGGCATTTTGGATGGAAATTGCTGCTTGAGCGGCTAGAAGTTTGAGGACTTCTAATCGATCGGGTGTGAAGACACCAATAGTGAGATTATTTTCTAAATAAAGTAGCCCAATAAGTTGGGATTGATAGACGATCGGAGTACACAAGATCGACTTTGGTTGGTTTTGGATGACATAAGGATCTGTGGTAAATATGCCCTCACAGCTTGCATCTGCTAGCACCACATCTTCTTTAGTTCTGGCTACATAATTTAACACAGAGATGGGTAACTGTGCGCTGGCGGTCACTAGGGTTACTCGATCTACTTTTACCTCATCTGGTTCCATCGAGCCTTGGGCGGCGATCGATAACTCGCCTGCTGTGTCTAAAATCAGAAATCCAATTTGAGCACCAGCATTTTCCATCGATATTTTGAGTGACTTTTTCAACAACTCATCCAAGCCAATTTCGCCAGAAAGAGTTTGCGAAGCTTTCATCACTGTGGCTGAGTCTAGAACTGCACCCAAGCCACCACTAGCTGTTGAAATATTTAGGAAAATATCTGAAATTCTGGATGATTTGGCATCCAAAAACTGTGGATATCGAGTTGCTAGATCTTTGAGTTTTGCTACAGCACCCCACCGCTGGTATGCGTAGTAAGCATCAAACAGATAATGGCTGGCTACATGCTGTTGATTTCGTGCCAAATAGAACCGTCCGGCAAGTTCGTTGGCTAGAGCTACTTCATTAATATATTCATTTTCTGCGGCTAGAGAGATAGCTAGATCGTAATATTCTCTAGCATCTTTGGCTTGACCTAATACTCTGGCAAGTTCGGCTTCAACTAAGTAATATTTATGTAAATAATTCATGGGAGCATGATGCGCCCAATGCTGCATTTGTTGCTGGTTACGAGCTACTCGATCGAGGATCTGCGGTTGGTTTAGTGGATCTTCATCAAATATAGCCAACCAAGCTAGCGAATCATAGAAATGGAAGATGGCAAAAGTAATCGTTCCAACTGTACTGCCGATATATTCGGCTGTGGCGATCGCATTTTCAATGGCTTGAGTGTATTCTTGAAAAATACAGCAAAGAATGAGTTTCTGAAGATACAGATCGCATAGAGCACTGCGATCGTTTATTTCCCGAAAAACTTGCTTCATCCTTTCTTCATCGTAATGCTCTCCGACCAAACGACAATTATGCTCCGATTTACCGACTAGATTTAAGACTGTTTGCCAAAAGGTTTTGTGTCTTTCGAGGATATTCTTTTGTTGAATTTGAGCGATGGCAACACTCGCTTTTTCCATGTCTCGTTCCAGTTCGGATAGTTCTTTGCCGCTATAGTAGGCGATGTAGCCGTGTAAATATATGCCCCAAGCAGCAAATTGTAAATTCCCAATCTCTAGCCCGATTCGGTATGCTTCTAGAAGAGGCATCAGAGTTGCTCTGATGTGCTCTTTCCAATGTCTGATAAAACAATTGGAGATCGAGAAAGTACTCGGTTGAAGTTCTTTGGCATCAAATTTTTCGATCAGCTTCAAAGCGAGTTTACAGACTCGATAACCTCCATCAATATCTGCTAATCCACAGAGGACTATTCCATATAAAGAATATGCATTAACGGACAAAGGTGTATTGCCATACTCAACCGATAAGCTGACCATTTTTGACACGACTAGGGTGAACAGAAAAGGAGATTTCACATAGCAAGAATAAGTTATTTCAAGCAAAAAATTCATGGCTACAAGCTTTTCCGGATCGGTCATTTCGGGTAGATCGACTAAATCTGCGGCATCCTTAATTCCTCTTGCCGCCAAAGTAGATTTTACTTCAGCTAGACTACGATCGATATCTAATAGGCTTGGTTGAGTGGGGAAAACTATCCCCATCATCTCCAAAGTTGATAGTGCGATATTCACTGCTGCCACTGGCTGATTCTGTGAGACAGCAGCTTTGATTTTCAGCATATAAACTTTCGCTTTGTCTAGCAATGTGGTTGCTGTTTGCAATACGACTTCAATCGATCGTTCCATCTGCACCAGATCGCCGAGTAGGAACTTTGTTTCGGCTGCTTCTACATACAGTTTTAGGGTGAGATCGTACTGCTGCTGCCAGCAGTCCTCCTCTAATAAACTCAATCCCACCTCAAAGTAATTGAATGCTGGTTGATAAGCAGCCGCTTGCTTGGCTTTTTTACCAACTCTGAGATTCAATCTAGCTAATTCATCTCGCTCTTGTTGTCGCTCGATTAGTTGCCGACCCAAGTTTAATTGGTTGACAATTTCAAAGAGTTTTGGCTCTTGTGTTACTCGCGAAGTAGTTTGCAATAATAGTTGACCTATCCGCAAATGTACAGCTTGTTTATCCACTGCTGGAATTAGCAAATAGACTGCTTGTTGGATGCGATCGTGAGCAAACTTATATTCAATTGTGACACTTTCTGACAACTCCTGCGTGTCAGATTCGAGCAGCTTATAAGCATCACTCAATGGTAAAACTAATCCAGCTAAAATAGCTGGCCACAGTTCTGTTGCGGCTGCTTGGGGGGATTGTGCGGAGACAGTTGCCAAGGTCTGGAGATCGAATTGGTTGCCAATACAGGCTGCTAGTTTTAATACTTGTTGGGTTGATATTCCCAACTTTTGAACTTTAGCGGACATCAGTTCGACCACATTATCGGTGATGGATTGAGCTTGAATTTCTCTTAAATTCCACTGCCAATGGTTGAACTGGTAGTCAAATACTAATAATTCTCTATCGTATAGCGACCTCAAAAATTCATTAACAAAGAAAGGATTGCCATTAGTTTTGGTTAGTATCAATTCTGTCAGTGGCTCGGCAGTTTCTACAGCAACTTTAAGAGTCGTACTAATTAACCGATTTATCTCGATCGAGTTCAAAGGTTGCAGGGTGATATAATCGACCAGCCCTTCAGTTTTACCGATCTCATCCAAGGTTAATATTAAGGGATGAGCTGGAGTTGTCTCGTTATCCCGATAGGCTCCAATAATATATAAACAATTACTCTGAGTTTCGGTCATTAGCAGTTGAATCAGCAACAAAGAAGCTTCATCAGCCCATTGCAAATCGTCTAACAATAACACCACTGGATGTGCCGATTGTGCAAACACCCGGACAAAGTTTTTAAATGCCAGATTGAAGCGATTTTGGGATTCCATGTCAGCTATTGCTGCTACGGCAGGCTGGGCACCAATAATTAACTCTAATTCTGGAATTAGATCGATAATTACTCGACCGTTGTTGCCAAGAGCCGCTAATAATTTTTGTCGCCAGTCAGCAATCTGGACATCATTTTCTGCCAAAAGTTGTTCGATTAAGGAACGAAAGGCTTGTACTAAGGAAGCATAAGGAATATTTCTTTGGAACTGGTCGAATTTGCCAGAGATAAAGTAACCCTGCTGCCGAGTAATCGGTTGATATACTTCCTTGACTAAAACTGACTTACCAATGCCAGAATAACCCCTGACCAGCATCATTTGTTTTTGCCCTAGACTGACTCGCTCAAAGCCAGCCAACAACCGCTCGATTTCCCGTTCGCGCCCATATAATTTTTGAGAAATTTGGAATTTATCAGAAATATCTCGCTCTCCCAACACAAAGGGATCGATGCGTCCGGTTTGCGACCATTGGCTGTGACAGGCTGCTAAGTCTATCTGAAGACCATAAGCTGATTGGTAACGGTCTTCAGCAGTTTTAGCCATCAGCTTCATCACGATCTCGGACAGGCAGATCGGAATTTCTGGGATGAGTAGGTGCGGTGGGGTAGGTTGTTTGGCAATATGCGAATGAACTAACTCCATTGCATCTGTAGTTTCAAAGGGCAATCGATTAGTTAATAGCTCATAAAAAGTTATCCCTAAAGAGTAAAAATCGGTACGAAGATCGATTTCTCGATTCATCCGTCCAGTTTGTTCGGGCGAGATATAGGCTAATGTACCTTCCAACTGATTGGGATTGCGTAAGTTAGGATTTTCGCGTGAGAGTAGAGTGGAAATACCAAAGTCAATCAGCTCGATCTGACCTGTGGTAAGATTTAAAACTATATTGGATGGGTTGATGTCTTTGTGAATGATTTGACACTGATGGACTCGACCGAGAATCTCCACAATTTGGATCGCAATATTTAGAAACTCAGCTACAGTAAATTGGCGGCCATCGTGCATTAATCGTTCTAAAGATTCACCGCCAGAATCTTCTAGTATTATGACCCAACAGTTTTGTTCGTTTTTCAGGTCGTAGACATTGACGACCCCTTGAACCTGAAGGTTTTTGGTAATTGTATACTCTCGTTTGAACCAGGCTATTTGTTTGGGAGATGGGTAGGCTTGTTTGAGTGTTTTGAGAATGACCGATCGCCCATCTCCTACCCGCTGCCCACGATATACCAACGAATTGGTACTTTCATAGATCTTTTTGATCGCCTGATAGCCTGAAATAGTTGTCACGATCGTAATTGCCTTTTGTTGATGGGTAGGTGAGCTAAATCGCGGACAAAATTGCTTAAAGTCTTGCTGAAAAACAGTTGTTCTAAAAATGATTGGATCTATCTACCTATCCAAACTGATAAATATACTATAGCAAAGTACTAGAATGCCAACGATTGAAATCGTTGCTAATGATGCAAAGTTCGCCTGTGCCTACGGCAGACTATCGCCAAAGCAAAGCGGTTATAAACCGCTTTGCTTTGAGTTATTTCCGAAAAAAGTCTTTGAGTAAAGAACATACTGCCCCAAAAAACATCTGCTGCGTCAATTGAGTGGGTTTACGGTAGCAGTTTATCAACTGTCCTGCCAAGCTGCGATCGCATCGGGCTTACCGCAAGTTTTAATTATCTTTACTGTCCGCTTTTCCAAAGTAACTTGGAAATACCGTTCTCTTGCCTATGCCCTAACTTTGAAGCATGTCAGCGTTCTGTACCAAACTATGTATCTAGTCGTAACAGCGATAGAGATCGCTCCTTGCGCCATTGGTGGCGGAAATTCTGACTTGTTTGTTTACTCAGACTACTGGCATCAATTACTTGGATGAGACTTCGATCGGTGAGTTTATACTCGGTAATAAATTAGCATAGCCGCAGACGATCGATCGCTACTAAGGATTTCCGATCCAAAACTCACATCATTTAATTCACGATCCTTTAGCTTACAAATCAGCTCTTAAAAGCCTGCCGATACAACTCACAGGCTGGAACCACTTTATCGCCCAATCGCTCGATCGATCCTAGACTGCTGAGTTGATGAGCTAGAATTGGGGCTAGTGCGATCGGTTTAGTGGCACTCATCACTCGATCGAGAGCTTGTGCCAATTCTGGCTGTTGTGTCAATGTAACCCAATGACGCTGCAAGTGATGATGATAAATTCCGGCGGCTGTGGGAGCAGTTTTCAGCAGTTCTGATAGACTTATATCTCTACAACTCAAATGATAGAGGGCAATATTAACCAATAAGGGATGTCCCCCCACCATTTCCATTAATTGCCTAGCTTCCACTCCATTGTCCCAGTCGAGTCCATAGCGTCGAGCCAACTTTTGCACATCCGCCTGCGAAAAAGTATCTAACTGAATCGGCAACCCGACATTAAACGGAGATTGATTGAGTTGAAGCGGCACATAAATTTCTGTCGAGTGAACCACAATTAGCCGCAGCTTTTGCCAAATCGGCGATATTTTAGCCTCCTCATACCAAGAGCGCAGCAACGGTAAAAAATCCTGCGCCATCTGCGGATGCTCGAACATGCGATTCATCTCATCGAATGCCAAAACTAGAGGAGTGGAAATTTTCGCCAGCAGATAGTCTTGGAAATAGGCAGTGCAGCTAATTTTACTCCCTAGATCCTCATCCCAATACTCATCTAACATGGGAGGGAGCTGGAGCTGACGCGCCACATTCGCACACAGCCATCGCAAAAATCGATCGAGATCGCTCAAAATTACCGCATCAACCTGCTCGATGTTGAGGCTGACGGTTTGGTATCCTAAGATTTTTGCAGAGTCGAGTGCCCGCATTAGTAGTGATGTCTTACCCATTTCTCTAGGAGCTTTAATTCTCACTAAGGCTCCAGGTTTCTGAAGTTCTCGATCGATCTGTGCCTGAGCCGGAACCCGTTCTAAGTAAAAAGGGGAGTCGAGCGAGACTGCACCATTGGGGTAGCAGGGCAATGTATCCTGATGGCAAGCGTGGATAGCTACGCTATCGGGCGGTTTGGGCTGTAGATCTAGATCCTGGGCGGCAATCTCTAAATCCAACGTCGAAATTTCGCGCCAGTTAAGTCCTAATTTTCGACAAAGTTCTTCAAAAGTCGTGTAGTCAACAGGTTTACCAGTTAGGAAATTGCTAACTGTGGCGAGTGCAAATCCGACATCTTCAGCTAGAGAGCGTTGGCTGGGAAAACCATTGCGAGTGAGTGCCAGCTTAACTTTGGTGATGCAGTCCTGTTGTACTTTGAGGGATCTAGGCATAAAATCTCTCGCGAGCGATGCTTCAATCTTACACTATAATCCACCCAAAAAATAGCCGTAAGGTATACAAAGATCGATCGCAAGTCAGTCATTCTCAGGGAATAAATTTATTAAATATCACTCATGACTGAGTTGTTTCTGACTTAAACAACTACACCTCGATCGTAATTCGATTCCAGCTTTAACTGCAATGTTTCGTAATAAGCTTGCCAAGCTAGTGTTTTGTTCGATCTTCAGTTGGCAATCGAGTACTCACAATTCTCAGTCACAAGTCAGTTATTTCTCAGTCTCGAACTCAGTTATGAGTGAGATTTAATGAAGATATCGGGTGCAATGGAGCAGCTAATTGATGAAACTTAAATTCCTCGTAAGATTCAATTTCTTGACCAAGCTCACGATCTCCACCTAATTATTTAAGGTAAAGTCATGTCTACAAATTTTTCTCAATCCACGCCCAAACTAATCTTGCTAGTGCTTAGTACGATCTCGATTGGCAATGCTGCTATTTTCGGTACGGCTACTCAAGCTAATGCGGCAGATGTTAAAGCTGGGCCGATCTGGAACAATGCTGATGCCAAAGTTAAATGTCCGGTCGCAGCAGCAGCAGTTGGCCGTCAATGGAATGGAGCGTGGGTAACGACTATTCCTGGCAAAGCATCAGTTTGTGGTATGAAGCCCAGACGTCGGTAAACATAGCACGATTATCGATCTGGGTCATATAGCGATCCTAAATCAATTGTGAGATTATGTTTTCTATCTAAGGAGTAGGGGCAATTCATGAATTGCCCCTACTCACAAATCAAATAGGATTGCTATATTCGATTGGGTCTTCCCGTCGATTGTTCACACTAATTCCCTTTGCTCTTCGATCGATAGCCAAGCACTAACGCCTCTATTAGCAGCAAAAGGGAAAGTAGAGTCATTACAATTAGACTAATAATATTTAAAAAATGGTTGAGGAGGATTATTGCTAAAAGTCATTATCATTGGTGGTGGAATTGGAGGATTGACCTTGGCGCGGGCTTGTCTAGATGCAGGTGTTGAGGTCGCAGTCTATGAGAAGCGTTCGTTATCTGAAATGCTGTCGGGGCCAGGGGGAATCTTCATTCAGCACAACGCTATGCAGGTTTATAAACTGCTGTGGGGCGGGCAAATTTACGATCGGTTCTACGAGCAAGGTGGTAGCATTCGCCTGGGTGGGTTCTTTAGTAAACGTGGCGAACCACTCTACATCAACTCGCCCAAATTTATTCGATCGGACAATTTAGGTAGCTGTTTACTGCGATCGGAATTACAGCAAATCCTGTACGATGCACTACCACCCGCAACGGTAAATACTGGCTGTGCCTTTGAAAGCTTTGAGGAAATGGCTGACAGTGCGAGGGTGTCCTTTAAAGACGGTACTACGATCGAAGGCGACGTTTTGGTCGGTGCCGATGGACTGTATTCCAGCGTGCGGAATTATTTGAACGGTCAAGACCGATTAGAACCGCCTGTTTACAGCGGAACGTGCTGCTGGCGGGGGTATTTTGATAGCTCTG
>ENA-OFDP01001186-OFDP01001186.1-metagenomes-genome-assembly--contig:-NODE-1186-length-10306-cov-2.907424_pt1 | contig 10306 bp, 8 predicted proteins | sample MGYA00153389_OFDP01 | MGnify analysis MGYA00153389 | reverse complement strand
CCGGTGAGCGCTGCATGAGCGAGAACACGGTGCGCGGTGCGCTGCGGCGCATGGGCTACACCAACGACGAGATGACGGCACACGGGTTCCGCGCCATGGCCCGCACGTTGATCGCTGAACGCCTACCGGGCATTGACGAGGGCGTGATCGAGGGGCAGTTAGCGCACGGCAAATCCGGCCCGTCGGACATGGCGTACGACCGTGCAGAGTTCATGCAGCAACGACGCGTGATGATGCAGACGTGGGCCAACTATCTCGACGCGCTGCGCAACGGCGCGCAGGTGATCCCGTTCAAGGTGGCCTGACGCACAGCTAGCCGGGGGCGGATCCAAGCCTAGACTGCCGCACCAGAACAACGTGATCCCGATTCGGGCCGCTGCATGACGCCAGCGACCTGACTTGTTCGCCACGCCTAGCCCGAGGCTGATCCCCGAGGGCGAAAACCGGTTCACCTTCACCGGCTGGCGTGGCACCCAATGAAGGGGCGCTGATGATCGACGGATACGATTCCAAAAGCTGCAACGCGCTGCAACGCGCTGCAACGCCCGTTCTACAGATCGGTGGAAACCGCGCTGCGCTGGTGCAACCTGACCCAGCACGAGGGGATGATTCTTCAATCGCTGGGCGATGACCACATCCCGAAGACCGGGCAGTTTCCGCAGTGGCCGTGCCTTCAGGCGAACACCGAAAAGGTTCTCGACGCGATCCTGCATGGTGAGATTCCACACGGCCGGGATGGCAAGTCAGTTCCCGCTGGCGAGCATGTGGCACGGCCCAGGCTGACGGTGCGGCATACCGACCTGCGCGAATGGATGGTGAAGTACCACCCAGGAAGCAAGCCTGCATTCCTGTTCGATGAGATCGAGCGCAGCACGCACGCTGCGATCAACGCGGATTCGTTCAGGGCATTGCAGGCTGACCGCGACGCGGCGCGAATTGAGCTTGAGCATGAACGCAAGTTGGGCATCGGCATCGTGGCCGAGCGGGACGACCTGTTGGGCGAGCGGGATTCGCTGCGCGCGATGGTGGACAAGATGGCCCTGCCCGGCGAGCGAGCCGAAGGCACCTACCTGAACATCATCGGCGCCATGCTGGAGCTGATGCTGGGTAAGTCTGAAGCGGGCCGCGCGCACTCGATCTTCTCCAGTCAGGCCGCGATCATCGACGCGCTGATCGCGCACAACCCGAAGACGGACGGGGTTTCCAAGACGACGTTGGAGGAAAAGTTCGCCGACGCGCGGCGCCGGCTGCACTCGACCTGTGTCCTGATTTAATGAATTCGCACACACGGATAGGTGGAGATCACCTGGACAACAAACGTGACGAAATCGAAACGAAGAGTCTTCGACGCGAGCTTCAAGCTGCAAGTCGTTGAAATGATCCGGACGCAAGGGCTGAGCGTTGGCGAGGTCTGCCGGGACATGAGGCTGGGCGAGACGGCCGTGAGACGCTGGCTTGCGCAGGTCGATGCTGAGCAGATCGGACAGCCTGGTATCGGCAAGCCGTTGACCGCCGAGCATCAGCGTATCCGCCAGCTCGAGGCCGAGAACAAGCAACTGCGAGGCGACGTCGAGATCTTAAAAAACCGCCCTCGCGGCTTGCCGCGGCCCTTCCGGGTAGAAACACACAGCGTCTAAGCTGAGCAGGCATCGGACTTCAGGCCGTTTGCTTTTTGGAGGCATTCGTCCCCGTCAAAAAACCTGGCCAAGGGGAAGCTGCGGACCCAGCTTTGGTGGCACCTCGTGTGACCCCGTTTAGGAAATTGATCTGATCCGAGTCCCCGTCCGGTGCACCCAACCCACAGGAGGCGATCATGTCAAAGCGATCTAACAAACCCACCGGTTTACCCGTCATCCATGATCGTGCTGCTGGCATCGACATTGGGTCACGGTTCCATGTTGTCGGTGTTCCGCCCGAGTTGTGCGACGAGCCAGTGCAGACGTTCCAGGCCTTCACCGGCGACATTGAACGCATGGCCGACTGGCTTGTCTCGCTCGGCATCCAGACCGTGGCCATGGAATCCACTGGCGTGTACTGGGTGTCGGTCTTCGAGGTGCTTCAAGGCAGAGGCATCCATGTCATCGTCGCAAATGCGCGCGAGGCCCGTTCGGTACCCGGCCGCAAGAGCGACGTCAACGACGCACAGTGGCTGCAGCGGCTGCATGCGTGTGGCCTGCTGCGCGCGAGTTTCCGGCCAGAACGCGACATCGCCGCGCTCAGGGCTTACTTGCGGTTGCGCGAGAGGCATGTTGACTATGCGGCTGCGCACATCCAACACATGCAAAAGGCGTTGACGCTGATGAACCTGCAACTTCATCATGTCGTCAGCGACGTGACGGGCGTGACAGGCATGAAAATTCTGCGCGCCATTGTTGGCGGTCAGCGCGATCCGGCGATCTTGGCGGCCATGCGCGACGTTCGATGCAAGGCCACCAACGAGACGGTGCGTGCGGCGCTGGTCGGCAACTACCAACCCGAGCATGTCTTCGAGTTGACCCAGGCACTTGCCCTTTACGACTTCTACCAAGAGCGGTTGGGCGAATGTGATGCCGAGATCGAACGCGCGCTGCTCGAGTTAAACGCTGACAAGCAGGATCCGACCGAGCCCATGCCCAAACCCCGGCACAGAACCGTGCAACCCAACGCCGTGGGCTTCGATACACGGCCACTGCTGTATCAACTCACCGGCGTCGACCTGACCCAGATCCACGGCATCGGTCCGTATTTGGCATTGCGCATGGTCGCTGAATGTGGAACCGATTCAAGCAAGTGGCCCACAGCCAAGCACTTCACTTCGTGGCTGACGCTGGCGCCGGGGTGCAAGATAAGTGGGGGCAAGGTGCTGTCGGCGCACACGCGCAAAACGACCAACCGGGTCAGCGCACTTTTGCGTCTGGCAGCGGTGACGGTTGGTCGAACCAACACAGCGCTGGGTGCGTTCTACCGACGGTTGGCTACGCGGGTAGGGAAGGCCAAGGCCGTGACGGCGACCGCGCGCAAGATCGCCGTGCTGTTCTACAACGCAATGCGCTTCGGGATGACGTACCAAGATGCCGGAGCCGACCGCTACGAGCAACGATACAAGGAGCGCGTCATCAAGCAGTTGCACCGCCGCGCTGCGGAGTTTGGATTTACCCTCCAGGAGGCCGAACCTCAACGTGTTTCTTAGGAAAGCGTCGGCCTTCTTTGCCCGGGAACTGCCCCGGGAACTGCGATGAGCTTTGAGCTCGTGCGGCAACTGCGAGACAAGGCCGTGCCGGTGGAGCAGACGTGCCGTGTGCTGGGAGTCAGCCGCTCGGGCTACTACGCGGCCTGCCGCCGAAGCCGAGTCCAGCCCGTGGTGTGCGAAGCCAGCGTGCAATTGAAGGCCGCGTTTGCCGCCAGCGGTGGCGCCTACGGTAGCCGCCGTTTGCGCACGGCGGTGGAGTCGCGGGGTGTCGTGATCGGCATCTATCGCGTGCGCCGTTTGATGCGTCAGCACGGCTTGCGCTCAGTGTGGAAGCGCAAGTTCGTGCACACGACCGACAGCAAACATGCGCTGCCGATTTCGCCCAATGTGCTGGACAGGCAGTTCAACCCGACGCGGCCCAACCAGGCGTGGGTGGCCGACATCACCTACATCCGAACGCGCAGCAGCTGGCTGTATCTGGCGGTCGTGCTGGACTTGTTTGCACGCAAGGTGGTGGGCTGGGCGATGGCGCCGGACATGCAAGCCACGCTGGTGTGCCGGGCACTGCAACTGGCCATCGCGCAGCGCCAACCGGCTCCAGGATTGATCGTGCACTCGGATCGCGGCAGCCAGTACGCCAGCGATGCGCATCAGGCCTTGCTGACCAAGCACCGCTTCGTCGGCAGCATGAGCCGCAAAGGCAATTGCTGGGACAACGCCGTGATGGAGCGCTTCTTCCTGAACCTGAAGATGGAACGCGTCTGGCAGCGCGACTATGCCAATCATGCCGAGGCCACCAACGACATAGCTGACTACATCGTCAGCTTCTACAACAGCGCGCGGCTGCACTCCAAACTGGGCAACTTGCCACCCAATGCCTTCGAGCATGAATCGGCAATCAAACAACCTATCGGCGCGTGCGAAATTACTTGACTAGGACAGGCGCCAGGCTCAGCCGCGAGCCACGCCTGGGTGCATCGTCACCCTTGCACGACGCCGTGGTCGTAGTTGGCAGCAGCTCAAGTAGAAGTCGATTTGTCGCCGCTTCGCGCGCTGGAAAAACCGATCTAACTTCGACGTTGTAATTTCGACGGTTCTGCTCAATGCCATGCAGCAGGTGACCCCGGCCGCAACTGGCGGCTGTGCACGCGCGGGCCGGTTCGTTCGTGCTGTGCAGCACGGCCGGTAACCGCCGTACGCCGTGCAAGACCTCGGCCGGTACGACCGAGGTCAGCGGACTGCCCGCGATCGCCTGATGCAGCCGCGCCCGAGTGGACAGCATGGCCACTCGAAGGCACACGGATGCCGCTGGACTTTGAGGTGACCCCGAAGCGGGAGCAACGCTGTCACTAACCGCCAAAAGTTCTAGCCGACACTTTTTTCAGTGTTTTCCCTAAATGCAAAAAAAGTATCGGCCCATGGTCTGGTTCGATGTGGCCCTGCTGCGGCCTTACTCTTAGGCTCGCGCTGCGCTTTGACACGCCGAAGGCAACGCCAGCGAAGCAGACACCGGCCGGAAGGGCTGTAAAGACATCAGGAGGCACACGATGTCACCGTATCTCGAACTCGTGGACATCAAGGAGCGGGACTCGTTCAAGGTCTGGACCCACGGCTATCCCTATGAGACCGTGCGGTGGCACTTTCACCCCGAATACGAGATCAACCTGATCACCGAGACCAGCGGGCGATTTTTCGTCGGCGACCACACGGGCACATTCGCGCCGGGGCAGCTGTGCATGGTCGGGCCCAACGTGCCTCACAACTGGGTCAGCGAGTTGCCCGACGCCCAACCGGTGGCGCGTCGTTGCGTGGTGCTGCAGTTTTCGGGAAAAAGCATCCGCCGCGGCATCGAGGCGTTCCCGGAGCTGGCAAGCCTGGAGCGGTTGCTGGTCGATTCGCAGCGTGGCATCCTGTTTTCGGACGCGACAGCTGCACACGCCGCCAACATGTTGATGGCGCTGCTGCCAGCGCAAGGCCTGACGCGCGTCTACCAGTTTCTGTCGTTGCTCGACTACCTTGCGCAGGCCAAGGACAGTGCACTGTTGACCCCCGCCAGCTTCCAGCCCGACCCGGCCGGCTACCAGTCGTCGACCATCAATCAGGTGCTCGGCTACTTGCAGCAGCACCTGGGTGAGCGTTTGGGCGAATCGACCGTGGCGCGTTATGCCGGCATGGAAGCGAGCGCATTTTCCCGCTTCTTCCGCCGCCATCTCGGCATGCCGTTCGTGCAGTACCTGAACCGCTTGCGCCTGAATCGCGCCTGTGAGTTGCTCACCGCCTCGGACCAACTCGTCACCGACATCTGCTATGCCTGTGGCTTCAACAACCTGTCGAATTTCAACCGCCAGTTCCTGGCAGCCAAGGGGATCCCGCCTTCCCAGTTCCGCCGTTACCACCGGCTGAACGTCGTCTTCGACAGCAGCGAGCCTGCACTCACTGGCCGCCGCGACCGCAGCACTGCCTCTCAACACTGAACCGAGTTCGCCATGACCTCTACCGCCATGCAAGCCGTCGTCTGCCACGGCCCGAAGGATTACCGCCTCGAACAGGTCGCCAAGCCCGGCGCCGGTCCGCTGGAGCTGATCATCCGGATCGTCGCCTGCGGCATCTGCGCAAGTGACTGCAAGTGCCACAGCGGTGCCGCCATGTTTTGGGGCGGCAACGGCAAACCGGCGTGGGTGAAGGCGCCGGTGATCCCGGGCCACGAGTTCTTCGGCGTCGTCGTCGAGGCCGGCCCCGGCGCGCTCGAGAAGTTCGATGTCGCGCTTGGCGACCGCGTCATTGCCGAGCAGATCGTGCCCTGCGACAAGTGCCGCTATTGCCGCGGCGGCCAGTACCACATGTGCGAGGTGCACAACATCTTCGGTTTCCAGCGCGAGGTGGCCGACGGCGGCATGGCCGACTTCATGAAGCTGCCTGCGACCTCGCGCGTGCACAAGATCCCCGAAAGCATCTCGCTGAACGATGCCGCGATGATCGAGCCGATGGCCTGCGCGGTGCACACCGTGAACCGCGCCGACGTGCAACTCGACGACGTGGTGGTCATCGCTGGTGCCGGCCCGCTCGGCTTGGGCATGGTGCAGATCGCGCACCTGAAGACGCCGAAGAAGCTTGTCGTCATCGACCCCGTTGCCGAGCGGCGCGCGCTCGCTTTGGCGTTCGGCGCCGACGTGGCCATCGACCCGACCACCGAAGACGCCCGTGCCATCATCGACGGGCTGACCGGCAGCTACGGCTGCGACGTCTACATCGAGACGACCGGTGTGCCGGTCGGCGTGACGCAGGGCCTGGACCTCATCCGCAAGCAGGGTCGATTCGTCGAGTTCAGCGTGTTCGGCAAGGAAACGAGTGCCGATTGGTCGATCATCGGCGACCGAAAGGAGCTCGACGTGCGCGGCTCGCACCTCGGCCCGAACTGCTACCCCATCGTCATCGATCTGATGGTGCGTGGCCTGCTCACCTCGCGCGGCATCGTTACGCACGATTTCTCGCTGTCGGAGTGGGAGCGCGCCTTTGCGCTGGCGAACTCGCTCGACTCGATCAAGGTGCTGCTGATGCCGAACCGCGTCTGAGCCGAAATCGCTGACAGCGATGAATGCCGCCATCCACGTCATCGGTGTCGACATCGGCACGCAGAGCACGAAGGCCGTGCTCGTGCGCGCCGACGGTCACATCGTCGCGCAGGCTTCAAGGGCCTATCAGGTCGAGACGCCGAAGCCGCTGTGGGCACAGCAGTGGCCCGGCGTCTGGCTCGACGCGGTGGCTGCGAGCATCTGCGGCGTGCTGGCCGAGGCAGGTGTCGACGCTGCCTCGGTCAAGTCGCTGTGCGTCAGCAGTCTTTACGGTGGCAGCGGCATTCCGGTCGACGCCGAAGGCACCGCGCTTCACCCCTGCCTGATCTGGATGGACCGGCGTGCGCAGGATGAAGTGGCATGGGTGCGAGCAAACGTCGACGTCGAGCGTCTGATGGCGATCACCGGCAACGGAGTGGACAGCTATTACGGCTACACGAAGATGTTGTGGCTGCGAGAGAAGATGCCGGCGGTGTGGCAGCGCACCGCGCACTTCCTGCCGCCCAACAGCTTTGTGATCGCCAAGCTCACCGGCGAGGTCGCCGTCGACCACAGCTCGGCCGGCAACATCGGCGGCGTCTACGACCTCGCCAAGCGCGACTGGTCCGACGAGGCGCTGAAGATGCTCGGCATTCCTCGGCGAATGATGCCCGCACGGCTGGTCGATTCGAGCGCGGTGGCAGGGCTGCTGCGCGCCGATTGGGCTGCGAAGCTCGGGCTGGTTGCCGGTACGCCGGTGGTGGCGGGCGGCGTCGATGCAGCCGTCGCAACGCTCGCCGCTGGCGCGGCGCGGCCGGGCAACCACGTCGCGATGATCGGCACCAGCATGTGCTGGGGAACGATCCGACAGGACGTAGACGCACGCCAAGGCCTGATCAGCATGCCGCACGTGTTTCGCGGCGCACACGACCTGTACGTGTTCGGCGGCGCAAGTGCGGCGGGCGCCTCGGTCACCTGGTTCCGCGACAACTTCTGTCAGGCCGAGATCGCTGCCGGCCTGGCGCAGAACATCGACCCGCATGCGCTGCTCGAGCGCGATGCGGCGCCGCTGCCGCCTGGCGCCGACGGCCTGCTGTTCCTGCCCTATTTGATGGGCGAACGCAGCCCGGTGTGGGACGCGCAGGCCAGCGGCTGCTTCATCGGCCTCGGCCTGCACCACGGCCGCGCACATCTGTACCGCGCAGTGCTCGAGGGCGTGAGCATGGCGCTGCGCCACAACATCGAGGCCGGTGTCAGGGGGGTCGCAAAACTCGACGACCACCTCGTCGTCGTGGGCGGCGCGAGCCACTCCGACCTGTGGATGCAAATCATTGCCGACGTCACCGGCCGCCCGGTCCACACGATCACCGAAGACGTCGAGGCCTCGCTCGGCGCAGCCATGCTCGCCGCACTCGGTGTCGGACTGATCGACGACGACGCAGTTCGCCGTGGCTGGGTGCAACCGGTGCGCCGCGCGCTGCCGAACGCCGCCGCGCGTCCGGCTTACGACGCCTTGTTCGGCCACTATCAGGCCGCGTACCCGGCTCTCAAGCTCCTGATGCACGGCCTGCGGCGCTTGCCTTTGGCGGCGCCGTGAAGGCACCCACGAGGTGACCGACCCTTGAAAATCCCGTTCCCCCGCCAGACCCCTACTTCAACGAAGGAGACACTCACCATGAAGAAGTTCGTCCTCGGCGCGCTCAGCGCCGCAATCGTCGGCCTGATAACCCCGGCCACCGACGCGCAGGCGCAAGCCGCCTGGGCGCTCGACAAGGCCGCCGCGCCGCTCAAGGGCACGAAGGTCAAAGCACTGTTTCTCGACCGTCCGGGCTACCGCGCCATCATCAAGTTACTTCCCGAGTTCGAGCAGAAGACCGGTATCAAGGTCGACTACGAGATCGTCCCGTACGAAAACGCGCGCGAAAAGCAGGTGCTGAACTTCACTTCCAACGGCGACCTGACCATGGCATTGGTCGACCTCGTCTGGATCGGCGAATTCGCCGAAAGCAAGTGGATCCTGCCGGTCGAGAATTTCTCGAAGGACGCGTCGATCACCGACCCGAACCTCAATCTCAAGGGCTTCTTTCCGCTGTTGCTCGACGCCTTCGGATCGTGGGACGGCAAGGTCTACGGCTTGCCGTTCGACAACTACTCCGGCCTGTTGTTCTACAACCAGTGCATGTTGAAGGACGCCGGCTTTACAAAGCCGCCCGAGACGTGGGACGAACTCATGAACGTTTACGGCCCGAAGCTCACCAACCCGGCGAAGAAGCAGTACGCCTACGCGCTGCAGTCACTGCGGGGCGAAACGCAGTCGGCCGACAGCTTCATGCGCTTCTTATGGCCGTTTGGCGGCTCGCTGCTCGACAAGGACTTCAAGTCCAACCTGAACAGCAAGGAAAGCCAGGCCGGCCTGAAGTTTCGCCAGGACCTGATGAAATACATGCCGCCTGGCGTGGTCAGCTTTGACCACAGTGAGGCCGTCAACGCGCTGGCGCAGGGCCAGGTCGCGATGATCACGGAATGGTCGGCCTTCTACGGCACGCTGACCGACCCGAAGACCTCCAAGCTCGGCGACTGCCTGGCCGTGGCACCAGAGCCCAAGGGTCCGGCCGGCCGGCTGCCAGCGCTTGGCGGCTTCTCGCTCGCAGTGGCCGCGCAGGCCACGCCGGCACAGCAAAAGGCGTCGTGGATGTTCATCCAGTGGGCCACCTCGGAAGCCATTGCCCGCGCTTACGTGGAAGCGGGTGGGGTCTCAGGCCGTCAGGCGATCTACAAGGACCCGGCGATCCAGGCCAAGTTCAAGTACGTCAACCCGATGGTCGACTCATGGCAGAAGGGTGTGCCCGAGTTCCGCCCGCGCTTCCCGGCCTGGGCTTCGATCACCGAGCAGGTGGCCGAGTTCGGCAGCAAGATGATGCTGGGTGAGGTGACTGTCGAAGGCGGTGCGAAGGAAATCAGCACCCGCATGGAAGCCACGCTGAAGAAGGAAGGCTATTACGACGGCAAGAAGAAAAAGCTGCAGTAAGCCTGCTGATCACCCCGGTCGTGCGCATCTCACATGCGTGCCGCCGGGGCGGTCCGTTTCAACCCTCCAATTTGCCACCACCAACGCATGAGTACCCCGCCTTCCGGCGCGCCCACCATGCGCCCCCACCAACTTGCCCACAACCGCTGGACGCCGATGTGGTTTCTGGCGCCCGCGGTGCTCACGCTGTTCGCCGTGGGCATTTACCCCACCGCCTTCGCGGTCTGGACCTCGCTGCGGCAGTACAACCTTACCCGTGTGCGCGACGGTTTTCCGTTCGTCGGACTCTCGAACTACCACGCGGTGCTGACCGACAGCACTTTCTGGGAGGCGCTCGCCCGCACCGCGCGCTTCTACGTGACGGTGATGCCGGCGGAGATAGCGCTCGGTATCGTTATCGCCTTGATGCTGCACCGCCCGGGCTGGGGTTTCATGCGCTCGCTGGTGCGGGTCTCACTGGTCGTGCCGCTGGCCACCACCTACGCGGTCGTCGGCCTGATCGGTCGGCTGATCTTCAATCGCGATTTCGGCGTTGCGAACCAATTCGCATCGTGGCTC
>ENA-OFDP01001185-OFDP01001185.1-metagenomes-genome-assembly--contig:-NODE-1185-length-10315-cov-3.753216_pt1 | contig 10315 bp, 11 predicted proteins | sample MGYA00153389_OFDP01 | MGnify analysis MGYA00153389 | reverse complement strand
CCACTCCGGGTTGTTGGCGGCGCCGAGCTTGCCATTGAAATCAGAGGCGCGCACATAGCGATCCGGCACCATCACCGTGTCGCCACTCGGGAGCTGATGTTCTTTCAGCATCACCAGCATCGGCAGGTCGGTGTAGCGGCGCGCGTAGTCGTCGAAATACGGTGACCGTGTCTTGAAGTAGAACTCGTTGAGCGCCACGTGTCCGAAGGCCATGGCCAGCGCGGCGTCGGTGCCCTGCTTGGGGTGCAGCCAGATGTCGGCCAGCTTGGCGACTTCGGAATAGTCCGGCGTCACCGCCACGGTCTTGGTGCCTTTGTAGCGCACCTCGGTGAAAAAGTGGGCGTCGGGCGTGCGCGTCTGCGGCACGTTGGAACCCCAGGCGATGATGAAGCTGCTGTTGAACCAGTCGGCCGATTCGGGCACGTCGGTTTGCTCGCCCCAGACCTGCGGGCTGCTGGGGGGCAGGTCGCAGTACCAGTCGTAAAAGCTCATGCAGACGCCGCCGATCAGGCTCAGGTAACGGCTGCCCGCAGCGTAGCTGACCATGCTCATCGCGGGGATCGGTGAGAAACCGATGATGCGGTCAGGCCCGTGTTTCTTGATGGTGTGGACATTGGCCGCGGCGACGATCTGGTTGACCTCGTCCCACGTCGACCGCACGAAGCCGCCGAGGCCGCGGATCTGCTGGTAGTCGCGCCGCTTCGCGTCGTCTTCGACAATGCTGGCCCAGGCCGCCACGGGTTCGTGCAGCAGCCGCGCTTCGCGCCAGCTCTTGAGCAAACGGCCGCGCACCAACGGGTACTTGACGCGGTTGGCGCTGTACAGGTACCAGCTGTAGCTGGCGCCGCGAGAACAGCCGCGTGGCTCGTGGTTGGGCATGTCCCAGCGGGTGCGCGGGTAATCGGTCTGCTGGGTTTCCCAGGTCACGATGCCGCCCTTGACGTAGATCTTCCACGAGCAGGATCCGGTGCAGTTGACGCCGTGTGTGCTGCGCACGATCTTGTCGTGCGCCCAGCGGTTGCGGTATGCGTCTTCCCAAGTGCGGTCTTCGCCGGTGGTCATGCCGTGGTCGCCCGAGAAGCTCTCTCGGGGCTGGGCGAAGTGGGTCAGGCGGTCTAGGAAGTGGCTCATGCGGATGTCTCCAGGGGCTTCAGGTTCAAGGGTTGCGCGGCGACGCGTCGCGGCGCAGGTAGAACCACCAGTTCAGCAGCAGGCAAGCAGCGTAGAAGGCTGCAAAACCGTACATCGCGAACTGCGGCGTGGCGGCCTTGATCTGCGCGCCGATGACCACCGGAGCAATAAAGGAGCCGTACGCGCCCACCGCTGCAGTCCACAACAGGAGTTCAGGCGTTGACATCACAATATTACTGCTAACAGTCATGGTTCGTTGAGAGCTGGTTTACGATGCGCAGCGGTAATGATTCAAAATGTTCTAGGATAGGTTGTGTAAATATTTTCGCCCTCGAGCGGCTTATTTGCATGGAATCCAAAAAAAATCAAAACTACTTTTTGTTACAGATTATGAGATGTCTGTTGTTTATACGTTGGGTAAGAACTCTATTCATACTGCTTTTCTTGGTTAATAGCCCGCGCATTAACGTAAGTAATTTTTAATGACTTTGAAGTTTCTTATCACCATGGGTGATGCGGCGGGTATTGGGCCAGAGATCATCGCCAAGGCTTATCAAACCCACCCGGCCGATCTAGCTGGCTGCGTGGTGGTTGGCGACGTGGCCACCATGCGCCGCGCCGCCGCGTTAGTCAAGCCGTCTTTGGCTTTGCCGGTGGCGTCGCTTGAGTCGCTGTCGGCGTTTAAGGCGATACCCAACTGCATTCAAGTGCTACAAAAATGTGAGCTTTTTGCGCCCGTATCTATTGGCCTGGTGAGTAATTTTGCTGGTCAGGCAGCAGCTGATTGCATTGTTTGGGCGGCTCAGGCGGTGCTAAACGGGCAAGCGGCCGGCATGGTGACGGCTCCTGTGCATAAAAAAGCTCTGAGCGCCGCAGGCGGCTGGGTCGCGCAGTTCCCTGGGCATACCGAAATGCTGCAATTTGAAGCCGCCAAATTCTTGGGCAAGCCTGTGCAAGAACTGCCTGTGCGCATGATGCTGGCCAACGACGAGCTAAAAACCGTGCTGGTCAGCATTCATGTGTCGCTGCGGCAAGCGATTGAAGCGGTGACGTTCGACGGCGTTTTGCAAACCCTGCGCATTACCCATATTGCCTTGAGCAAAAGCTTGGGCCGCGTGCCCCACATCGGTGTTGCAGGCCTGAATCCGCATGCGGGCGAGGGCGGTTTGTTTGGCCATGAGGAGCAAACCATCATCTCGCCCGCCATCGCTGCGGCCCAGGCGGAGGGCATGCATGTGAGTGGCCCCTTCGCGCCAGACACTGTGTTCATGCGGGCTCGCAGTAAGTTAGGCCAGCCCGGTGAGTTTGACGTGGTGGTGGCGATGTACCACGACCAGGGTCTGATTCCGGTCAAATACATGGGTGTGGAACAGGGCGTGAACGTGACGCTGGGCCTGCCGCTGGTACGTACCAGCCCGGATCACGGCACGGCGTTTGACATTGCGGGCACGGGGCGAGCCGACGAGGCCAGTTTGGTCGCTGCAATTCGGATGGCGCGCAAGCTGGTGGGCTGAGTTGTCATTGCGGGCTTGACCCGCAATCCATGAACCTGCTTTTGCTCTGCCCCCAGAGCGCTCTGGATCCCAGGTCGAGCCTGGGATGGCAGATATAAAACTACTTCTTTAAGCTATCGCGGATCTCACGCAACAGCACCACATCTTCAGGCGTCGCGGCTGGCGCGGCGGCTGGCGCTTCATTTTTCATTTTGTTGATCTGCTTGACCATCAGGAAAATGATGAACGCCAAAATCGCAAAATTTACCGCCACGGTGATGAAATTGCCATAAGCCAGCACTGGAACACCAGCTTTTTTCAGGGCGTCTAAGGTGGTGCCTGTGCCTGCTGGCACGTTGCCCAGCACGATGAACAGGTTTGAAAAGTCCATTTTGCCGAAGATGGCACCAACGATTGGCATGATCAAATCGCCCACGATGGAATCAACGATCTTGCCAAATGCGGCGCCAATGATCACGCCAACCGCCAGGTCAATCACGTTGCCTTTGACCGCAAATTCTTTGAATTCCTTCATCATGCCCATAAGATTCTCCTGCCGTTTTGAAGCTTTGCTGACGACGCCTATTTGCAGCCATCAGGCCAGGATTATGCGGGTTTAGGGCGAGCCGCTTGAAATCCGCATGGCCGCTCCGCTACAATTCCGGGTTATCTCCATAAACCATTTTTTATAGCCTATTTCAAGCTCGACTTGAAGGACTCTCATGACCCAAGCAAGTGTGAACGCAGCAGCGCCCGTCGCGGCAATGGACAAAGACAAAAGAAACTGGATGATAGGCACTGCTGTTGTTGGCGGTGCAGGCGTTGCCGCCGTTGCCGTGCCTTTTGTGAGCACCTTTACCCCTTCAGAGCGCGCAAAAGCCGCTGGCGCATCGGTCGAGGTGGATATTTCAGGCATCAAGGCGGGTGAAAAAATCACTGTCGAATGGCGCGGCAAACCAGTGTGGATTTTAAAACGCACACCTGAGCAACTCGCCGCCCTGCCGAAGCTTGACAGCCAACTGGCCGACCCCTTGTCAAAACGCAAACCCGATGAGCTGACTCCGGTTTACGCCCGCAACGAAAATCGTTCCATCAAGCCAGAAACGTTGGTTGTGGTGGGCATTTGTTCTCATTTGGGCTGCTCACCGTCCGACAAATTGGTCGCTGGCGCTCAGCCTTCACTGCCTGACGACTGGGCTGGCGGTTTTTTGTGCGCTTGCCACGGTTCAACGTTTGACGTTGCAGGTCGTGTCTACAAAAACAAGCCCGCGCCCGACAACCTCGAAATCCCTCCGCATATGTACCTTTCAGACACCCGGCTGCTGATTGGTGAAGATAAAAAGGCCTGAAAACGACAAGACCCTTGCGTTTTCAAAAGACCCTGCCGACCGTGCTTGAAGTCCTTGCTGATTTTTGTCAAACCTTGAAGCCTTGCAAAAACCCCAGACCTGATTCACGCAATCGTCAAAAACCATTCTGACCCCAGGACACCTTATGGCTGCCGAATACAAAGAAATCTCTCCCGACGCACCGATGGGTGCCAAAGCCCTGAACTGGCTGGATAACCGCTTTCCAGCAAGCAAGCTTTACAACGAGCATTTGGGTGAATATTACGCACCCAAAAATTTCAACATCTGGTACGTGTTTGGCGCGCTGTCGATGCTGGTTCTGGTGATTCAAATCGTCACCGGCATCTTTTTAACCATGCATTACAAGCCCGACGCTGCACTGGCGTTCGCGTCTGTCGAGTACATCATGCGCGACGTGCCCTGGGGCTGGCTGGTGCGCTACATGCACTCCACTGGCGCTTCAGCTTTCTTTGTGGTGGTGTATTTGCACATGTTCCGGGGTTTGATTTACGGCAGTTACCGCAAACCGCGTGAATTGATCTGGGTCTTTGGCTGCGCGATTTTCTTGTGTCTGATGGCCGAGGCTTTCATGGGTTACCTGCTGCCATGGGGCCAGATGAGCTACTGGGGCGCTCAGGTGATTGTGAATCTGTTTGCCGCCATACCTTTCATTGGCCCTGATTTGGCGCTGCTGATTCGTGGTGACTATGTAGTCGGTGATGCCACGCTGAACCGCTTTTTTGCCTTCCACGTGATTGCGGTGCCGCTGGTGCTGCTGGGCCTGGTTGCCGCGCACATCATTGCGCTGCATGAAGTCGGCTCCAACAACCCGGACGGCGTTGAAATCAAAGCCCCGAACGCACCCAAAGACGCTAACGGCCATCCGGTCGACGGCATTCCGTTTCACCCGTATTACACGGTGCACGACATTTTCGCTGTCAGCGTGTTCTTGATGGTTTTCACGGCGGTTATCTTTTTGGCCCCCGAGTTTGGCGGCTACTTCTTGGAGTACAACAATTTCATCCCGGCTGACCCACTGAAGACGCCTGCGCATATTGCCCCGGTTTGGTACTTCACGCCGTACTATTCGATGCTGCGCGCGATTACCAGTGAGTTCATGTACGTGCTGATGGCCTGTGCCCTTGCGGGTGCGGCGGTGCTGATCCTCAAGGTCAAAATGTCAAGCTTGTTCAAGGTCGTGATTGCCGTCGGCGCTCTGGTGGCTGTGGCCGCCATGTGGGCGATTGATGCCAAGTTCTGGGGCGTGGTCGTCATGGGCGGCTCAGTCATGATTTTGTTTGGCCTGCCATGGCTGGACTACAGCGAGGTCAAATCGATTCGCTACCGTCCGAGCTGGAACAAGTACCTGTACGGTATTTTTGTTCTCAATTTCCTGATTTTGGGCTACCTCGGCGTGCAGCCACCGTCCGTCCTTGGCGAGCGTGTCTCGCAAGTGGGCACCTTGTTTTATTTTGGTTTCTTCCTTTTGATGCCGTGGTGGAGCAGGTTGGGTACTTTCGGCAAAGTGCCTGACCGCATTACTTTTGCAGCACACTGAAATCAGGACGACCCAACATGAAAAAATTGCTTATTGGTTTGGTGGCTGCTCTAGGTTTGGTGGCTGGTGTGCAGGCGGCTGGCGGCGGTATTGCCTGGGACAAAGCGCCGAACAAAACCAACGACATGGCGGCCCTGCAAAACGGCGCCAAGATTTTCGTCAACAACTGCCTGAACTGCCATTCGGCGGCTTATATGCGGTTTAACCGCCTTAAAGACATCGGCTTGACGGAGCAGCAGATCAAAGACAACCTGCTGTTCACGACTGACAAGATCGGCGAGACGATGAAAGTCTCGATGGATCCGAAGAATGCGAAAAACTGGTTCGGCGGTGTGCCGCCTGATTTGACGCTGATCGCACGTTCACGCGCGGACATTGGCAAAGGCTCTGGCCCGGATTATTTGTACACCTACCTTCGCACTTATTACCGCGACGAGACCAAAGCCAGCGGCTGGAACAACGTAGCTTTCCCCAACGTCAGCATGCCTCACGTTTTGTGGGAACTGCAAGGCGAGCGCAAGCCGGTTTACGCTGAAGCTATGAGCCACGGCCAGAAGGTGTCGGTTTTCAAAGGTTGGGAGCAAGTCACGCCCGGCACGATGACGCCGCTACAGTTTGACACCGCCATGGGCGACCTGGTGTCTTTCCTGCAATGGATGGGCGAGCCTGCGCAAAACAACCGCGTGCAAATCGGCGTTTGGGTTTTGCTGTTTCTGTTGCTGCTGACCTTCTTTGCGTGGCGTTTGAACGCTGCGTTCTGGAAAGACGTCAAGTAAGTCTTTTTTCGCTGAGACCCAAGGTCTCGGCATCTTCTGGAGTGGGCGCTTGTCATGTGTCCACTCCTTTGCATTTAGGAGTTCCGAATCATGATGGTCCTTTATTCAGGCACAACCTGCCCGTACTCACACCGCTGCCGTTTTGTGCTGTTTGAAAAAGGCATGGACTTTGAAATCCGTGATGTTGACCTGTACAACAAGCCCGAAGACATCAATGTCATGAACCCTTACGGCCAGGTGCCGATTCTGGTTGAGCGCGATTTGATTTTGTATGAGTCGAACATCATCAACGAGTACATCGACGAGCGCTTCCCACACCCACAACTGATGCCCGGTGACCCGGTCGACCGCGCCCGTGTTCGGTTGTTTTTGCTGAACTTTGAAAAAGAGCTGTTCGTACACGTCAGCACGCTGGAGTCACGCGCTTCAAAAGGCAACGACAAGGCGCTTGAAAAAGCCCGCTCACACATCAAAGACCGCCTGACGCAGCTCGCGCCGGTGTTTTTGAAAAACAAGTTCATGCTGGGCGACAACTTCTCGATGCTCGACGTGGCCATTGCGCCTCTGCTCTGGCGCCTGGACTATTACGGCATTGACCTGTCGAAAAATGCTGCACCGTTGCTGAAATATGCAGAGCGTATTTTCTCGCGCCCGGCTTACATCGAAGCGCTGACACCTTCAGAGAAAGTGATGAGAAAGTAAGGTGGCCCCCACGTTTGTCGCTTCGAGCCTTCGGCGCACCGCCCCTTTCATCACCAAAGGGGCTTGCCTTGCTTGGGGCGGCCCTTCGCTGCGGCCTCTAAATTGACTTCTTTCATGAATTCGCCCGACACTACGTCCACCCGCCCGTATCTGATACGGGCGCTGTACGAGTGGTGTACCGACAACGGCCTGACGCCTTACGTTGCCGTGTCGGTAGACGATTCAGTACAAGTGCCGCGCGAGTACGTGAAGAACAACGAGATCGTGCTGAACATCAGTTTTGACGCGACCTCGTCGCTCAAGCTTAGCAATGACTTCATCGAGTTCAAGGCGCGTTTTGCTGGCAGCTCACGCGACATCATGGTGCCTATGGAGCGTGTGATTGCGATTTACGCGCGTGAAAACGGTCAGGGCATGGCTTTCCCGATGGGGGCAACGCCGCAGCCGGAGAGCGCACCAGCCAGCCCGCAAGGGCCGCTGGCTGTAGTGAACGCAACGCAAACTGCAACAGAAAGCAAGGTCGTTCAATTGGTGCCGGGCGATGACAACGAAGTCCCCATGCCCCCCAAGCCGCAAGGGCCACGTCCGTCACTTAAACGGGTCAAGTAAACGTTCAATCAAGCGGATCAAGTCAATACTTCAAGTAAAATGTTTTTGTGCCGATTTAGCTCAGTTGGTAGAGCAACCGCCTTGTAAGCGGTAGGTCATCAGTTCGATTCCGATAATCGGCACCATCCCTCTTTTAATTTTCCTCGCAATGCACCGCCAAGATCTAACGCTTTCGGGCTATTAGTATTTTTAGCCGAATTGAGTTAACCTTCACCCCTTTGTTTGTCAGCTTGGACAGTATCAGGGGAGACAGTTGGCGCAGCTTGGCTGCTGCTGCGTTTCCGGTTACCAGCAGGCACCAGGCGTCACCGTCTATCGGGCCGGCTTGAATGGCCGGTCGCAGGGCTTCAGGTATCAGGGATTGGATCGTTTTGAGCCGGTCACTGGACTCTTTGACTTGCCCGGCCAGCATGCCCAGTGTTGACGAATTTTCGACAGCTTGGGCTATCGGTATCGCCCTCTGTGTTGGGGCGGCTGTGAGAGGTCGGTAGTTGTGGTTCACAGCGCGTTTGAAAAGGACGACAGATGCAGTTGATTATCACGGATGCCTGGCTGGCCAAAAGCCGGGCCATTAACTTGAGCGGTACGCGGTTGGTTGTGGCGGGCTTTGTGGCTGCTCTGGCCTTGATGATGGTGGCCGCGGGCATGTACCACTGGGTGTTTTTGAAGGGCGCACGCGAAGGCTGGCCGGTGATTGGCGCGCTCGTCAAACTGGTCGTCAAAGATGAGTTCGAGCAGCGCGACCGTTTCATGCGTGAAAACCTCGACGTGATGGCCAAACGCCTGGGTGAAATGCAGGCCAAGATGATGCAACTTGATGCTTTGGGTCAGCGCGTCTCCGGTCTGGCAGGCGTCAACCCTGCCGAGATCAAATCAACATTGGGTAGTGGTGGCGCTCTTGTGGGCAGTCGCTCGCTGACGATGGAAGAACTACAGGCCACGCTGGCAGACCTTGACAAAATCACTGACCAGCGGGTTGACTTGATGACGTTGATGGAGTCACGCCTGTTTGATCAAAAAATCAAAAAACTCATGGTGCCGACGCAGCAACCCGTCGTGGGTGGTGTGCTGGGTTCGTCGTTTGGCTGGCGCATTGACCCGGTCAATGGGCAGTCAGCGCTGCATACCGGGCTTGACTTTCCTGCCAGCAATGGCACGCCCATTCTGGCAGCTGCTGGCGGCGTGGTAGTGGTGCAGGAGTACCATCCAGCCTACGGCAACATGGTTGAAATTGACCACGGCAATGACTTGATCACCCGTTATGGGCATGCCTCCAAGGTGCTGATCAAAAAAGGCGATCTGATCAAGCGCGGGCAGAAAATTGCCGAAGTCGGCTCTACGGGTCGTTCGACAGGCTCTCATCTCCACTTTGAAGTGCTGGTTCAAGGCGTGTTTCAGGATCCGCAAAAATTCCTGACAGCGGGTCAAAACTTGCCTGTCATCACCGGGCAAGCGCAGCGCCCAAGATAAGCACCCAAGACCGGCTCGTCACCACAGGTAAAATCTGCGGTTTGCGCCCGGTTGAACTTGGCTGGTGCGCCCTCAGTTTAAACAGTATTCTTTTAAGGGACTCAAGCCTTTTAAAGCAGCTCAAGGGAGTTGCCGCATTGGCTGCGCATGTATGGCCACCACTTTCCTGACCAAAATCTTCGGCAGTCGCAATGACAGGCTGCTCAAAACCTACCGCAAAACCATCACGCAAATCAATGCGATGGAGCCGCAGTACGAAAAGCTGGACGATGCACAACTGCGCGCCAAAACCGAAGAATTCAAAACTCGATTTACTGCCGGCGAAACGCTGGACGACATATTGCCTGGAGCCTTTGCCGTAGTGCGTGAAGGCAGCAAACGCGCAATGAAAATGCGCCACTTTGACGTGCAATTGCTGGGCGGTATGTCGCTGCACAACGGCAAAATTTCAGAGATGGGCACGGGTGAGGGCAAAACGCTCACTTCCACATTGCCGGTGTACCTGAATGCCCTGACAGGCAAGGGCGTACACGTGGTGACGGTCAATGACTACCTGGCCAGCCGCGATGCCCGCTGGATGGGCAAGCTGTATGAATTTTTAGGCATGACGGTGGGTGTCAATTTGCCCACCATGTCGCGTGAAGAAAAACAGGCCGCCTATCAATGCGACATCGGGCTTTTGCTCGGCGATCTTGTGACGCTCGGCCGCACTTCCTGCAAGGTTGTCCGGAAGTTCGCGGATGGCTATGCAGTCGAGTTCTTCACGGCGATTGCCGCTGAAGCGCTGGATGACAATATCAGTCTCTGATTTTTCATGTGATGCTTGAGCTACTGGCGGATTCGCGCCATTGCGTCACGGCCAGCATGGTTCCACCTGCCACAATTCCCCAGAATGCGCTGCCGATGCCGGCAAAGCTGAGGCCTGAGGCTGTGACGACAAAGGTCATGACAGCCGCCTCCCGGCTTTTTGTCTCAGCCATGTCCGCCGTGATCGCCACGCCGAACGACCCGAGCAGGGCCAGGCCGGCCACGGCCTCGATCAGCAGCGGCGGCGCGGCGCTGACCAGCGCCATGACAGTCCCTGCCATCAGGCCAAACAGGATATAGATCCCGCCGGACACCATGGCGGCCCAGTGGCGGCGGGCAGGATCAGGCCCGACCTCCGACCCAGCGCAAAGCGCCGCCGTGATGGCTGCCAGGTTGACGGCATGCCCCCAAAGGGCGCGG
>ENA-OFDP01001183-OFDP01001183.1-metagenomes-genome-assembly--contig:-NODE-1183-length-10320-cov-5.904920_pt1 | contig 10320 bp, 8 predicted proteins | sample MGYA00153389_OFDP01 | MGnify analysis MGYA00153389 | reverse complement strand
TTTTTAAGTTACCAATGCCCAATGCCCAATGCCTAATTCCCAATTCCCAATTCCCAATTCCCAATTCCCAATTGTAGATGTTTGCTGTTTGCTGCCGCTTGGGTTATGCGGCTTTCAAGCAATACAGCGGGCGTTTTGAGGTGACTCAAGTTTATTCAGGGCGAAAGTTATGGAAAGCCGTTGCAAGTTTAGATTTGAGAGTTAAGATTTGAGGGCTAAGACTTGAGAGTTAAGATTTGAATGAGTCGGTATAAGTTCAAATAAATCTAAAATCCCAAATCTAAAATCGTAAGTGGTGATATCAGACAGAGGAAAAACATGACAGTAGCAGAGCGACAAAGTAACGCACAAATTCTAGAAGTAAAATTGCAGAAATATTTGCAAGCAGCCGGATTTAAAAATTTACCGCTTTATATCAGTTGCGATTTTCGAGATGAATCTTTGACGGTTGTCGGAGAACACCCGCGCAGTTTAGTGCTCAAGGCTAAACCGACTTTTGCGGTGCTGGAAGCAGCAATTCTCGAAATAGAACCAGAATCTATTCAACAGATTGGACTTTGCCTCAAAATTACCGGGCAAAAACAGCCTTATGCTTTCCATTCCTTTACCATGCACCACCCTGTTTTGTCAAGACCAAAAACAGTACAAGTATTCAAAAAAACTGAGATTCCCGCAGCAGAAATGGGGATAGTCTTAGCGGCAAATACGGCGGATACAGCGGATGTAGCTGAGGATCTGCCGTTAGAAACAGAGGTTAAGAATGCGGCGGATGATGAATATTTTCCTGATTTTTCGGACAGTTCCAACAATTCCGAGCCGATCGCCTTTAAGATAGCTGCAATCCCGGCAGATATTGCAGACAATCCCTTCGATGTGCTGGATATGGAAGCGGTGACAGTTGCCCAAAAGCCCAAGCAGTCGCCGTTTGCGATGCTGGCTGCTGCTGGAATGGTCAGCGCTGCGGCGGTAATTTTGGCAGGCGGTTATTACCTGCTGAGTCGCCCCTGCGTCATCGGAGAATGTACTGCATTAGCTAATGCCAAACAGTTGAGCGAAAATTCGGCGAAGACGCTGAAAACTTCAAAAGTTGCTAACAGTCCCGAAGAAGCGCAGGAACAGTTAAAACAGGCGATCGACCTTTTGGAACCAATTCCTTCCTGGTCAATTCATCGCGGTGAAGCTCAAAGCGCCCTGGAAAACTACCGACAGCAAAGTCAGAATGTAAACTCTGCGATCGATGCAGCACGCCTCGCGCGATCGGCAGCCCAGAAAACCCAAAATCCGCCTTATTCTGCCGAGAATGGACAGGAAGCGCAATCTCTGTGGCAAAGTGCGATCGCCGAACTCGGAGAAATCCCCACCAACAGCCCAGTTTATCCGTTTGCTCAGAGAAAGACCAAAGAATACCGGAAGAATTTAGCCAGCGGAAACAAGCAATTAAGCACAGAGAAACAAGCCGAAAAGACGCTGCTCGCCGCCAAAAGTATAGCCCAAATAGCAGAAGCTCGCGAAGCAGTAGCGACTACTGCGGAGACTTGGGCGCAAGTGCAAGCAGGTTGGGAAAAGTCCCTCGCAATTCTATCAGAAATACCCAGCAGTACGCAATCTTACCAACAAGGTAAACTGCTAGTTCCGAAATACGAAACCAAGCTTTCACAGGCACGGGAGCGCAAAAATGTGGAAGGAATTTCGGAAAATGCTTATACTCAAGCAGTGACTTTAGCAGCGGAAGCTCAAATTTTTGAGGGCAAAAACGGCTGGTTTAAAGCATCAGAATACTGGCGCAGAGCTTTGAGTTACGCCGAGCAAGTTCCGGCGGCAACTTCTTATTCTCAGAAAGCTAAACCGCTGCTCGATTCCTACACGAAATCATTGCGGGAAGCAGAAGTAAGATTGCAGGAAGAAAGGAACCTGCAAAAAGCGCGCACGGATTTAGATAGAACTTGCAAAGGCAAGCCGAAGATTTGCGACTATACTGTTAGCAAAGGTTTGATTGCGGTGCAGATGACTCCTGATTACGTACAGAAGCTGCAACAAACTTTTATCCAAGCAAATAACAACAATGCTGTGAAGACTCGCCAAGCTGTAGAAAAGCACGTTGAAACTTTGCAAAAGGCCTTGGAGGCGATCGCAGAAAACGCGAAAATCCCAATGCAGGTGTACGATGGCGATGGTAAGCGGATTGCGAGTCACGAACCTAATTAGTTGTAGTTGTAGGGTGCGTGAGGGCGAAAAATCTGTCAGATTTTCCGCAATGTGTACACTCACGCACCGCCAGCAATTTCATCCGCAGTCAATCCTGCTTGAAAAATTTGTTGCGCCGTCAAATTCAACTCAGGAAAAGCTGCGGATTCGATGTTTTCATCTCCCCGAAATTGGCTAATTTCATACTCACCATCAATCAACCGATAAATCGAAACAGTCGGTTGCTTGGGATTCCCGATAAACCTGCGGCCGCCCAAACCGAGATAATCCACAATCCAGTATTCAGGAATCCCGATTAGTTCGTATTCCCCTACTTTTTTGATGTAGTCATCTTGCCAATTCGTGCTAACGACTTCTATAACCAGCGGAATTGATGCCCATTGAGTCACAGTGGAGAAATTTTCCCACAGAGGTTCTGATGCTAAATTGGTTTCATTTAAGATCAGAATATCAGGTAAATAAGCTGACTCATTTTTCAGTGGCTTAACTAATGCTTGTTTAGGGATGAAGTACGGCAGGTTTCGTTTTTGAAATTCAAGGGTTAACTCTGAGGCTAAAAAACCGACAATTTCTTCATGTTCTCCTAATGGCTGTAGTTTTTCAACCACCCATTTGTTGTGCAGTTCATAAAATCTGTTTTCTGGCTTCCATTCGGCAAATTCTTCAAAAGTTAGCGGTTTAGTTGCTATTTGAATCATGGCTATTCTCCTTAGTGATGACTAGGGCGGGCTAGAAGCCCACCCCACAAGATAACTCACTCTTTGTGGAACAGGCCGGAAAGCCTGTTCCGGTGCAACCGGAATTGATATCACTCTGTGTCAAACAGGCCGGAAAGCCTGTTCAATAAAATAAGGCTAAATGCAAGTTCTAACCTAGATTATATTACCAATTCCCAATGCCCAATGCCCAATGCCCAATGCCCAATTCCCAATTACCATTTAATCAATTGTGCATCTTGATTGAAAAACTTCCGGCACAATCCCTCAGTCAATAGCAGAGTTGCAATTAAAGTTGCCAGTGCTAACACAAACATAATCAAAATCTGGTAAGATGCTGCATCCAGAGGACTAACGCCGCTGAGCATTTGACCTGTCATCATTCCGGGCAAAGTCACGATTCCAACAACCGTCATTGTATTTAAAGTGGGAATTAATCCAGCTTTGATCGCATCTTTGCGGTACTGCTTTACTGCTTGCTGCGGCGTAGAACCTAAACTTAAATGGGTTTCTATTTCTAACTGGCTGCTATTAACTGTACTGACAAGTCTTTCGCCCGCGATCGCCCCAGAGTTCATGGCATTGCCCAAAATCATCCCCGCTAAGGGAATTAGGTATTGCGGTTCGTACCAAGGATCGGGTTGCAAAATTAGCAAGTTTGTATAGGCGAGAGTAAAGGCCGTACCGATCAAAATTGAACCCGAAACTAAGGGTAGTAAATTCTTGATTTTTTTGCTGATCCGGTTGGTGGCAACCATGCTAGCTGTTGTCAGCATGATTGCTAAAATTGCTAAAACTAGCCAAGGATTTTTCCCCTCGGGGGCAAATATGACTGCGAGCACGTATCCGACTAAGATTAGCTGGATCAAGGTGCGCCCTGCGGCGATCGCGATCGACCCGGACATTCCCAATCCCTGCCACGCCGAAAGCCCGATCGCGATCGCCACCATCCCCAAAGCCCAACCCAAATCAGTAAAATCTAGCTGAATTAACATCGGCGCTCCCTTGCGATAAAGTGATTGTTTGCACGTCCAAATATAAGATATTTCAATAAACGTTTCTCAGAAACAGTTTTGCTGCAAGAATTTGCTTTGATAATGGTTGAAATTTGTGGTGTAAAGAGTGAATAACGTTCCCCCCCTCGACTTAAGCCGTCAATATGCCCAGATTGGCGACGAGATTGCTGCTGCGGTGCAAAAAATACTTGCCTCTGGTGCCTACATCGGCGGCCCGGCCGTGAAAACTTTTGAACAAGAGTTCGCCAACTACATCGGCGTTTCCGATTGCGTGGGCTGCAACTCCGGCACCGATGCGCTGATTTTGGCTTTGCGAGCCCTCAAAATTGGCCCGGGCGATGAAGTGATCACCACTCCTTTTACCTTTTTTGCTTCGGCTGAGACAATTAGCGCTGTGGGTGCAACTCCGGTGTTTGTCGATATTGATGCTGCGACTTTTAATATGGATGTCGATCGACTCGAAGCCGCAATCACCGAAAAAACCAAAGCAATTATGCCCGTCCACATCTTCGGTCAACCGATCGATATGACTCGGTTGATGGACATTGCGACTCGACACAATTTAGTTGTAATTGAAGATTGCGCCCAATCTGTCGGGGCCGAATGGCAGTCTCAAAAAGTCGGCAGCATCGGTCATGTCGGCTGTTTCAGCTTTTATCCGACCAAAAATTTAGGCGCTTGCGGTGACGGCGGGGCTGTAACCACAAACGATCCAGCCCTAGCTGCTGCAATGAGAATGCTCAAAGAACACGGACAGTCTTCTAGGTACTTTTACGAAGAAATTGGCTACAACAGCCGTTTAGACGCTCTGCAAGCGGTGATTCTCAGCATTAAATTGCGGTATCTCGACAGTTGGAACGCCCAGCGGCGGGAGAAAGCGGCACTTTATGGCGAATTTCTCTCCCGCGTGCCCGGAGTTGCTGTCCCCAAAGAATTGCCCGAAGCAAAAGGAGTTTGGAATCAATACACCATCCGGCTGACCAGCCCAGAAGACGCGCAACCTCCCTCTGGCAATTTCCGCGACTTGGTGCGGACTAAGTTGCAGGAATGTGGCATCGGTTCGATGGTTTACTATCCGTTACCTTTGCACCTGCAACCTGTTTATAAATCTTTGGGCTATGTTGCCGGTCAGTTGCCTGTGGCAGAGCAAGTTTGTCGCGAAGTCTTGTCTTTACCGATGTTCCCGGAACTGTCGAGGGATCAACAAGAGCGGGCGATTTATGGGTTGAAAGATTGTTTGGCATCCGACGATCGCATCCGGTAGCTTTGGGGCGATCGTCGGGTGCCAAGCTTCGCTTCGGCAACGGGCGATCTAGGGAAACGCAGGAGGAGATAAAAATTGCGGGGTTGCAGTGCTGTCAGAAATTGCAGCAGTCAGGGAGATCAGTTAAGTTTTTTGACTGATCACTTGTACTTTTATGTACTATATTTAATGAAAAGAAACAAATTTAGGCTGGCAATCCGTTTTGAATGGGTGCATTTTCCGCTCGCCTAAGATTTGCGATCGGTAAATGATCGAGAAGGAAGAAGGAAGAAGGAAGAATAAATAATGTTTCAACTTTCGACTTCCAATCCCCGATGCTCTTCGGCTCTTCGACCCGATTCCCGATTCCCAATTCTCAATTTAACCTGTAATTTTCATAAGATAAGAGGAACATAAACGAGTGCGTCAGTATCAATTCACTCAAGCTAGACGCTACGATCCACAAGCGATCGCTCAGTATTACCGCAACCGTCCAGACAAAGCAATTTGGCGAGCAATAACCGTTATTTGGTCTTTTGCAGGTTTTGCGATCGGGATGCTGTGGGACAGTTGGCAGCACGAAGTCGCAGCACATCAGCCCGAACGAGCCGCCCACCTGCGACAAATACTGACTCGCTTGGGCCCCACTTTCATTAAAGTCGGGCAAGCCCTTTCTACCAGACCCGATTTAATCCGCAAAGACTTTCTCATAGAACTAATCAAACTTCAGGATCAATTGCCGCCCTTTGACTCCGCCCAAGCTTTCAAGATTATTGAAGCGGAACTCGATCGCAAAATTAGCGAAACCTACAGCGAAATCTCCCCCGAACCTGTCGCCGCCGCCAGTCTCGGTCAAGTGTATAAAGCTCGCCTCCTCACCGGAGAAGAAGTAGCAGTTAAAGTTCAGCGACCGAATTTGCTGCCAATTTTGAGCCTTGACCTTTACTTAATGCGCTGGGCTGCTGGATGGTTGGGCCCGTTGTTGCCGCTAAATCTCGGTCACGACCTCTGTTTAATAGTCGATGAATTTGGGATTAAATTATTTGAGGAAATTGACTATATCAACGAAGGCCGCAACGCCGAGAAATTTGCGACAAATTTTGCTGACGACCCCACGGTAAAAGTTCCCAGCATTTACTGGCGTTATACTGCAAAATGCGTTCTCACCCTCGAATGGATTGACGGCATCAAGCTGACAGATATGGAACGTGTGAAAGCCGCAGGTTTGGATACCGATAGTTTAATTGAAGTCGGAGTCCGCAGCGGTTTGCGGCAGTTGCTGGAACACGGATTTTTTCACGCTGACCCCCATCCGGGAAATCTGTTTGCCTTAGCGGACGGCCGCATGGCTTACATTGATTTTGGGATGATGGATCAGATGGAAGAAACAACTAAAGAAAATTTGGTTGATTCAGTCGTTCATTTAATCAACAAAGATTATGTAGAGTTAGCCAAGGATTTTGTGAAACTCGGCTTTTTGACTCCAGATACCGACATTATGCCGATCGTCCCGGCGCTGGAATCTGTCCTCGGCGATATCGTCGGCGAAAAGGTCGGAGATTTTAACTTCAAGACGATTACAGACCAGTTTTCGGGATTGATGTACGATTATCCTTTCCGAATCCCGGCAAAATTTGCCTTAATTATTCGGTCTCTGGTAACAGAAGAAGGTTTGGCCCTAACCCTGAATCCCAATTTCAAAATAGTCGAGGTGGCGTATCCTTACGTAGCACGGCGTTTGTTGAACGGGGAATCTCCGGCACTACGGCGTCGCCTGATTGAGGTATTATTCAGAAATGGCAAATTTCAGTGGAACAGGTTAGAGGACATGATCGCGATCGCCCGGTCCGATCGTAGTTTCGACCTGCTACCAACAGCACAGCTAGGCTTGCAATTCTTGATGTCAGATGAAGGGTCATTTTTGAGACGCCAATTGATCTTGGCTTTGATTGAGGACGATCGCATCCACACTGAAGAAGTTCGCAGCTTGTGGAACCTAGTCAAGGAAGACCTGCAACCAAGCCGCCTATTCAACGTTGCTCTAGGCGCTTTGGCAGAATTTTCCACAGCAGGAACAGCCGCCCTGACTCGACTTTAGTCAGTTGTCAGTTGTCAGTTGTGAGTTGTTAGTTGTGAGTTGTTAGTTGTGAGTTGTTAATTTCAATTCCCAATTCCCAATTCCCAATTCCCAATTCCCAATTCCCCATTACCCCAAAAGAATTATTCGTGTATTATTTTCTAGAACCTCCCTATTTTTTTATGACGGCTGGATTGCTAGCAGGAATGGCTTGTGGCTTAGCCTTTGAAGCAACTCTCAAACAAGCCGTACAACTGTGGTCAAAAAATCGTGATACTCGCACTTTAGCTAACCTGCAAGGATTGCAACTATTCATACCTTTCCTGGGAATGGCCGGCGGAATTTGCATATTCTTAGCTTCTGGTGTAGAAATTTTTGGAATTCCCAAATTGTTCGCTTACGCTTTATCTTTGCCCCTAACCCTACTCACAGGCTGGCTTATTTGGAGACAGCTAGGTAAGCTGTTATTGGAGTTAGAACGGGGAGGCTCCCAAGCGCTCGATTTGGATTCTTTTGAAGAAGGATGAGAGTTAAGTATTAACCCTCTTTTCTGAGAAGCAAGGGGGTTGATAGTTCTCTAGTATTATCCTAATTTGACGTTTTTTTTAACCACAGAGAGCGCAGAGGAAGAGGCAAAAAAGAGGTTCACAACTTATACAGTAGTTTTGGTAGAGAATTTCCAGGATAAAACCTAAAATTATAAATCGAATGGGTAAGTTTATTGTTACGGGTGCAGCAGGATTTATCGGGTCTCATCTAGTAGAAGCTCTTTTAAATCGAGGGAATAAAGTAATAGGTGTTGACGAGTTCAACGATTACTACGATCCGCAGTTGAAGCGAAAAAATATTGCACATTTGGAAAAATATCCTGGTTTTGAATTGATGGAAGCGGATATTTTATCGTTGAATTGGCGATCGCTCTTATCCGATGCAGAGGTAATTTTTCACCAGGCGGCGCAAGCAGGAGTTCGTGCTAGCTGGGGTGACGGTTTTCGCAGTTATACGGAACGGAATATTAACAGCACTCAAGTATTGTTAGAAGCGGCGAAAGATGCGCCAAATCTACAAAGGTTTGTGTATGCTTCCTCTTCTTCAATTTACGGTAATGCTGAAGCTTTCCCCACGAATGAAAATGCTTGTCCGCAGCCAGTTTCTCCCTACGGAATTACGAAGTTAGCAGGTGAACGTTTGTGCGGACTTTATTACAAAAATTTTGGCATTCCGACTACTTCGCTGCGTTATTTTACCGTTTATGGGCCGAGACAACGCCCTGATATGGCTTTTCACAAGTTTTTTAAGTCGATTTTGTTGGATGAACCGATTTCAATTTTTGGCGACGGATTGCAAACGCGGGATTTTACGTTTGTCAGCGATTGCGTTGCGGCTAATTTGGCTGCGGCTGAGGTTGGGGAGGCTACGGGAGAAGTTTTTAATATTGGTGGCGGAAGTCGGGTAGTTTTGAGGGAAGTTATTGATACAATAGAGAGAATTGTCGATCGACCAATTCGGATCAGTTTTACTGAAGCAGCCAGGGGAGACGCGCGACACACTAGCGCTGATGTGTCTAAAGCCAAGAAAATATTAGGTTATCAGCCACAAGTTAGTTTAGAAGAAGGATTGAGGCGAGAATGGGAGTGGATTCAATCTTTATACAGTTAGATACGATCCTAGAAATTCCGCAACTTAAATTGAACATTATTAAGTTTTTGAATTATCCAATTTTTGAAATTCCTCTCGAAGCGAACCCGCCAATTGGGAGGCGCGAGTTTTGGCTGTGTTTCCCGCGACTTCAAATAACGGTAGTGCAGAAATACATCTCGGTAGGGAATCTCAACATCTTCACCAGCACACAATTGAGTAAACTTTGCAGCCGAAATACTCATGTAATGCAAGTAAGTAAGTCGCCGTCCTTTATCGTATAGAACATAATCTATCACATCAAATTGAGAAGACCAATGATTCCCCGTCACCTGTTCGGGTTGAGCATATGCAAAGTTGTAAAAAGATATTTTGCTGCGGGCGACTAAATAGTTAAGTAAAGATTGGTCAGCGCCCCGCAAAGACATAATTTCCGCTTCTCCTGATGTTAATTTTTCTAAAAATTGAGAACCATTATTTCGATTAAAAACCCCGGCTTTTGACGCAAACCAACCCGCACAAAAAATATGAGATTGCAGTTCGTCCAAATTTAAAATTTGAGGTAATTTTGGGGAGGACAAATCAAATATATAATTGAGGTCTGATTTGTATTGAAAATCGTTTGCTACCCAGTCAAATTCATCGAGTTTTTGATAAATGTAATCTAGAGAACCCATTAACAGAGTGTCTGCGTCAAAATAGATAAATTTATCAAAAGGGCCGTCGAAACAACATAATTTTCGGTGCATTTCCAAACATTGAACAGGTTTTAAACCTTTAGATTGCCAAACTTTTTGAGCTTTTCTGTGAGATGTCCAAGCTTTAGTTGCAAAGTCTTCCCAAAATTGGATGGAATCGGTGTTTTCAAAGAGGGTGACATTGTGACGAGTTGCAATTTCTACTCGTACTTTTTTCATTCTATCATCATAGGGAATGATACAAACTGGAATATCTTTGGCGCCGTTGATTTCGAGACTATTTAATAAAGCGACTAAGTGGTCGAAAACAACATCATTCGCTAGGATATAAATACCATTTGTCATAGTTGTTAATTAAAAAATTAATCCGGTAGGGTGTGTTGGGCGCTTCCTAATTATCTCGAATTATGTCGAATATCAATATAGCGCCCAACGCACCCAATCATCGTCTCAGGTGCGTTGGGCGCTACATTCATCTGGCATTATATCAAATATCAAAACAGCGCCCAACACACCCTACAAATATCGAAGGATTTTTTGCATTAAATTAACTTTTTCCTCATACAAATAACGATAATGTTTCCACAATTCCCAGTATGGACTACCCGATTTAATTGGTATCCCGGCCCAATGAATATATTTTAACCTTTTACCTTTGTCATAAAGTACATTATCTATTTCCTGAAAATGCTTGGAACCCGCCCAGCTTCCAGGTTCAGTGTCCGAA
>ENA-OFDP01001182-OFDP01001182.1-metagenomes-genome-assembly--contig:-NODE-1182-length-10326-cov-7.349723_pt1 | contig 10326 bp, 10 predicted proteins | sample MGYA00153389_OFDP01 | MGnify analysis MGYA00153389 | reverse complement strand
AAAATTACGGATTAGATGTGATTTTTAATAGTGATAGCACAAATTTACCATATTTAGATTGTGAATGTTGTTATTTTAGCGGCTAGGCTTGGAAGATTTAACGATCATCGATCGTTGGGTGCTAAATTCTGGCATTGCTCGATCGATCTCAGTGGGGAGCGAGCAGCATAAATATATTTGCCAACTGAATACTTCCAAAGTGTGCTGGTTAAGTGTTGGTTCGATCCGATCTGAACATTAATCTCTAGCGTAGTTAAAATAGCTGTAAGGGATCGGGAAAAAGATTGTTCCATACACGTAAATATTGTTGTGTGCCAGATCGAACAAGATTTGCCGATCGATAGAACTAGTCTTTGTGTACACGAATCGATGATAAAATCTACATAATACATTGATGAAACTCAAAATCGCTCGAAAGTTTAGGAAATACATTTTTGGTTATGTATTAGTGATGCTGTTACTGATCGTGTATGTACCAATGAGAGGATGTCTGAGAACTCGAAACCTACGCTAGCCGCCTGAGCATAATACGAATCATCGCAATATAGATAAATGTCTCAGAAGTGGCTGGCAGGACTTCATAGTCTGAAGACAAGCCGACGCGACCAGTTCAACCAGCCCCAAGTTCTTTCAACAACCCAACGCTTAGGTAGCAACACAAACCCTTTGGTATTGTCTGAACGCTTGATAGTTTCGAGAATCCAATGATAGGTATCCATCGTCCATTTCATAAATGCGACACCATCATAAGTGCCATCTACCCAAATTAGTACCATTCGCTTGATGCGCTGTTTCCATGCTGACAATCGCGCAAAAATGAGCCGAGCACCTTGCTGGTCACTGATATCAGCGGCAGTCACCACCACCATCATCACTAAGCCCAAAGTATCTACCATCATGTGTCGCTTGCGACCTTTGACTCTCTTGCCACCATCATAGCCAGTTGTCACATCGGTATGTGGCAGCGTCCCAATTTTCACTGACTGGGAATCCATGCTCCCCGCACTCGGTGACGGGTCGTGGCCTTGAACGACTCTTTCCCACCGGACAAATTGGTCATGGATGTTTTCCCAGGTCTTGTCTAATCGCCAAGCTCGAAAGTAGTGATAGACCGTCTTGCATGGCGGAAAATCATGTGGCAACATCCGCCATGCTGCACCACTGACTAGAATGTAAAAAATTGCATTGATTACCAGTCGTAAGTTTGTTGTCCGTGGTCTTCCTGTGGCTTTGGCTGGTGGTATTAAGGTTTGCAACAGCTCCCATTGGTCGTCGGTCATATCAGTAGGATAGGATGATGTCATGCCCTTGTACTTCTGTCTTCTCTTGATTTATTGATGACAGATTATAGTATTTGGGCTTTCCTGTCTCTACACCATATCTAGAGTTTTCAGACATCCTCTTAGGGGTATATTCAACTTTAGGTGCAACAACTGATGCACCATCACTTTCTAGCATGGTAAAATGTCCTTATTAGAATCAGTCTTTTAAATCACCCAGTAATGCCTGGGTGCAAAACCTCGCCACATCTGACCTTGGCGGGGTTTTGTCGTTTTAGAGCAATTTGAAATGCAATAAAACGAATATTGCAATAACTATACCATTAAGTAGGGGTTTTGCACCCCCTAATACCCCTAGTATAGTAACAGCCTTGGCTGTTACTATACTAGGATAAACATCTTAATCTAGTATTTTAGCAATGTCAAAGCCTTATAGTTACGATTTTCGGAAAAAAGTAATCGAAGCAATTGAGTTGGACGGACGAAAAAAAGGTGAAGTGAGTGAGTGAGATATAACGCCAACTACAACGGTATTACGGCTAGATTCCTAAAGAAACAGAATTACAAGTGCCCCCACTGTGGTTTATCGTTCCAGGCTGGAGACATTGCAGAACTTCACCACGTTGATGGCAACCATTCAAATTGGAAACCTGACAATCTGAAAGTCTTGCACCGAGAATGTCACCAGCACCAAGCCAATCATGGTAAGGCAAAAGCCCGAAAAGCAGGTGAAAACCTGACTGATTAGATGTTAACTAGAAGCCTATTGCGGATTTTCAATTTTCTGATAATTAGATCAGAAATGAGTGATGATGAAATAGCCAGACGGGTGAGAGCAGTAAGTTATGGTGTTTTTCAACCTACAGTCGATCTGGGCGGATTTCGGTTTGAGTTAAAAGTCGATAAATAGTCGTTGGTAGTAGCAGAGCGTTTGCCCCAGCAATAGCCTCTCTAGAGGTCAATCGATCCAGGCTCAATAGTACTCGCGAAAATTAGATTAAGGCTATTGCAAAGCCCACGCTTCTGCGGAGGCAGAGGCTGCGCAGAAGCGAACGGTTGCCGTCGATTTTCACTAACTAAATATGTCACCTATGCCCCAACCAAAATCACTTACCCTTCGTCAAAACTTCTCCTGGACTTTTGTCGGCAATATGATTTATGCCGCATCTCAATGGGGGATGTTGGTGGTGCTGGCAAAGCTTGGCAGTCCCGAAATGGTTGGACAATTTACCCTGGGATTGGCTGTGACAGCTCCAATTATTTTATTTGCCAACTTGCAATTACGCCAAATCCAAACTACCGATGTCGATGGTAAGTACCAGTTTGGAGACTATTTCGGACTACGATTAATCTGTACTGGTGTAGCATTATTGGCGATCGCCATAATTACGCTCAGGACTGGCTATCGGTGGGAGACATCTTTGGCAATCCTAGTTATCGGTTTTGCCAAAGCACTAGAATCAATTACCGATATATTTCACGGCCTATTCCAGTATCACGAACGAATGGACCGAATTGCCATCTCACTGATGATCAAAGGGCCATTATCACTATTGTTATTAGGAATTGGGACTCGGCTAACTGGGAACGTCTTAGGCGGCACCATTGGGCTAGCTACAATTTGGGCAATTGTGTTAATTTTCTACGACATTCCCAGTGGGATTGCCATCTTACAAGCTTCTGCCCCAACAGGTACAATTACCCCCGATCGAAATCATAGGTTACAACCGCGATTTAATATTGCAGCTCTTCGCAGTTTAATCCAATTATCGCTACCATTAGGTTTTGTGATGATGTTAATTTCGCTCAACGCCAATATTCCGCGCTACTTTATCCAACATTATCTGGGCGAGCGCGAGTTGGGGATCTTTTCCGCTTTATCATATTTGATGGTGGCCGGAAATATTGTGATCGGGGCCTTGGGGCAATCCGCCTGTCCACGTCTAGCCAAATATTATGCAGCAGGCAACAGTAAAGATTTTAAAAATCTTGTACTCAAAACACTTTTAATAGGTGCTCTGCTGGGTGGGCTATCGATTTTAATGGCGGCGATTGCTGGGCGGGAGATTCTGACGCTGTTATATCGTCCCGAATATGCAGCGCAGGGCTACTTATTTATCTTATTGATGGTATCTGCGGGCATTGGCTATATCGCCTCTTTTTTGGGGTACGCAATGACCGCAGCTCAGTATTTTCGAGTTCAGATGCCCCTGTCTATTGTTACTACTGGTGTCTCCGCGATCTGCTGCTTTTGGTTAGTACCCACTCAAGGATTGATTGGCGCGGCAATTGCACTGATCGTTAGTGCTGTCGTTCAGATTGGATTTAGTCTAGTAATTATTTTTCATGTTTTCCACAAAATTAATAAATCCCAGTATTCCGCCGAGTAAAATATCCTCAAACATGCCAATCCGAACTCCTCGATCGAATTAAAAGAAAAATGGCCCAGGCAAAGGCAAATTTACAATACTTCAGTCGAATGATCGAGGTTAGATCGTTTCAACCATGCTTCCGTACTGTTGCGAACGGAATGGTAGAAATCTGTCCGCTGTCTGTTAAGGGCTCGATCTCGATAATCTTTGGATTTTTCCAAGTTCTGCTGTGACATCCGCGCTAATCTTTCAGGATCCGTGACAATCTCCTTAATTTTCGATGCTAACGCGGCTACATCCCCAGGGGGAACTAGATCCTCTGGCGGGATTAATTCAGGCACACCACCCACAGCAGAACCAATACAAGGTAATCCCCGCGCCATTGCTTCTACCATTGCTCTGGGCAGACCTTCTTGGTAAGACGGGAGGACAAATAGATCGGCTCGATCGATCCATTCCCTGACCTCACTAGACCCTAATTGTCCCAAAAACTGGACTTTTGAGGCGATATTCAGACGTGCCGATTGAGCCTCTAGTTGCGATTGATATTGACCAGATCCCACTACGATCAACTTCAGATCTAATCCCTCGCTCACGCAAGCAGCGACAGCATCAATTAAAATATTTGGAGCCTTATAGAGCTGTTGTAAAGTACCAACAAAAATCAGCGTCGGCGTTTGTAATCGATCTTGCTGGGGCCGAGCACTTGCAACTATCGCCTCATCGGGCAACTCCACATCAGAAATTCCTACAGCTAAGTTTGGACAGGGGTATCGCTGCTGAAGAGCTTTTTTGGTAACGTAAGCGGCAGCTATCGCATTTGCACACAGTCTTTTGAGTACCCAGAAAGACCAGTGGCGCAGAAACGGGCGCAGCAATGTTTTAATCGAGCCAGGTGCAAATACATCGTAAGGATCTGACACAACTTCGACGGCGTAGGGATGACCTGTGCGTTGGAGTATTGACTCGATAAAGAGCGCAATCACTGAAGCTACTCGCAGAATTACAGCATCTTCTTTCTGTACAACATGTTTAGCCGATCGCTCGATCTGAGCAACTTTGAGTAAATACTGCCAGGGACCGACATAGTAGGGCACTGGGGCAAAAGAGACTCCTTCACCATCAGCCTGTTTCCAGTCGGCTGGGACACTGGGCACATCCTTGACCCGCGCAAATACAGAAACTTGATCGAAAACTTCTAAATACCTCGTCCAGAAGGGGTACGCACAGGTTGTTTGTGTCCAGACCTTACCATCTGGTGTGCGATCGAATCGTTGTTCGAGACTAATAACTACTTTCATTGGATTATTTGATTATTGATAAATTAACTACAATTAACTTTTGTTGCTTCCCTAACAAGATTATTCCCTGACCGATCTATTTGATGACACTCCTATTCCGCCATGTAAGAGCGTGGAGATCTGAATCTGAACCATATTCGATTGACACGGATCAACATTCTGGGTTGATGGCTTTACACTTTTTCAAAGCTGCTGCGGTGACGGAATCGACATCAAATCCTAGCGGTTTTCCTGTTTGAATTTTTGTCTTGGCACGCCGAATAGCCTCTTCTGCACCTTTAGGAATATTTTTTTGCCACCAGTTTAAGTTCTCACTGTAGATCCAAGCATATCGATCTGTTGTCCGAAGTGAGTGGTAAATATTATGTTCTAACAACCGTAATCGGTCATCTGGCGAGAGAAAATGCGGCATTTTCATCCCAAACCAGCCGTTGTTAATATTGTTAGCTGGCTTTTTAAATAGGTCAAGCACAAGATCTACAAAAACTGATTGCCCCAACTTCACCTGTTTGTCATATTTCTTATGGTTAATTCGATCGACAAATACCCGTATATCTTTGCGGATTAAATTGTGCATTCCTTCAAACCAAGCAGCACGATAGAAGTAATATGCGCCTTCATTGCCATCAATAATCGTAGAACTTGGTTGCGTTGTATCAAGCATCCCATTGATGAAAGCTGGCCACAGCCCATAATCATGATTGGCGAGTTGCTGTTGCAATATAGGGGGGTCAATTGGCTCTACCACCAAAGCTTTCATCCAACTCAGCAAACCTAGTGTGAGAACCTGGGTATCAGGTTGTGTCGATTGCAACAGTTTCATAAACTGGGCACCTCGCTTTCTCACCTGCGCTTGATATTCTTGAAACGTTTTGTTTTTCCGTTGGGATTGCTCGTTATACTTCCAGGGAGTATGACTGTAAGGTTCCGGATCGAACGCAATACCGCGAAATCGGCCTGCTTTAGCTGTTTTGGCAAAGTTCTGAATATTTTTTGCCGCACTAGCCCAATCAGCATCATTAAACCAGTCCCATCCTTCCTCCATCCCAGACCACACGATCACAAAGTTATCAGTAAGGCGGGATGATTTAGTAGCCGCCAGATCTTTTTGGTCTTGGGTAAACGCTGTATTTGGATAGGCAGTTTTCCTGAAAACCTCTTTACCTACATTAAGCTTAATTATTACGCCATCGAAAGGACGCTGCTCCATTTCCTTAATATGCTGGCGGAAAAATTTAGGAGTTGGTACATCCCAGCCATACTCGATCATTTTCTTCCTTGTTGCTTCCTGAGGTCCAACAGCTTTTGTCGGGAGGTACATCATTAGTAAAAGCAGTACTATTATGCAACCCAAAATAAATTTTCGATGGATAGCGAAATGCAAAGGGATAATTTTTGCTAATAACATCAGAATAATCTATCTCCTTTTACTGAGAGGAAGTGCTTGCTGTTGTTTGGTAGGAGTGAATACCAGTAGTTTTTGTTGTGACCCGATTAGAATCACTTTCTCCGATTGTACTATCAAAGCTAAAGCACCAAAAAAATATATAAACCAAATCATCGAGACTGTCCAATTTTTAAAAATAAAGAAGTCAAAAAACAGACCTAGCCCTGACGTGGCAACACCGCAGAAAAATATCGTGCCAGAGGTATTTCGAGTGTTTTTAGAAATCATGTTAAGTAAGATATGACTTAACTTGAACAAATAAAGCAACCCAGGGAGACCTATTTCTACAAGGAGCAAAAGAAATGTTGAATGAGGGTGGTACAGCATAGTTCCGTACTGAGTTGATACCGATTCGTCCAGAGGTTGTCCGTCGATATCTATGCTGTACCAATGCCAGTAAGATCCATAGCCGGAGCCTAAAAAATTATCAAAAACAGACCTGTTTTTTATGATTTCAAAAGATGTTGAATAAGTCTCAGATCTACCATCACTTTCTATGTTAGTAAAACGGTTTGTATTTGCAGTTACACCAAGGATTGTAAAAGTTATTGCTAACATCATTATAGCCGCGACTAGATATGCAACAAGCCGTTGTTTTCTATCTCGCAAGAAGAAAATTAATGAAATTATAAAAATTAAAGTTATTACTACACCACCCCGCGAACCAAGAGATAAAATTGTAGTACCCAAAATCAGCATTACAATCCACTTAAAAGGCTCTTTTCCGTTAGTATTGGTGATCTCCTGGATTGAGAAGGCAAGTGCTGGTATCAACAGAAAATATCCAGTGCTGGCTCCAAATAGAGGTCCGCGTACTCGGTCTATCCCAAAACCATCATTTTGCAGACTACTGGAACTTCTTAGATCCAAGGAAAAGAAGGATTGTGCTAAATAGACTAAGGAAATTATCGAGATAAAGACTGTAAGCTGCCATAGAAATGGTCGCAAAGATCCTACAGGCATTTTCGCAATTAAATTATAGCTAAGGTGAAATACAAAAAATGTTATAACTAGAGTGTATAGCATCCTTATCATATCGAGAAATCCCATCCCACTCCATGTCACTGAAATAGCAGCGTAGCCGAGTATTGCTGTTGTAATAACGGGTAAACTATTGGACCATGATTTCTTGAAATAAGATACAACCGAATTCTGACGAATTACTGGCAGTAAATAAAAACAACTGAGTGCAATAAGAATTAAATCTTTGCTAGAAAAAGTAATTAAATCAAGCTGTAAAATTGGAGTTTGTACTGTAGGATAAAGGGAAATGAATGTAATGCAAAACCAGAACGGTATCATCCACATAGTGAAAATTTTATATTAATATTAATAGAAAGTTTTGTTAATTCATATCTACTTATATTACTCATACCTATTGCACCAAACAATCGTCATTAGACTGATAAATTTTGATTAAATTTTGATTGCTAACAGTCAGATTGAAAGGACTATTCTCAACGATCGAGAGTACAGTGCTTTGCGATAAAGATTTATGCTTCATTTCTAATATCATCTTTGCCCAGGTAGCTGGTGATGTTGATAAAGAAAGTCTGCAAATGAGATCCCCCACTAGATCTGCTTCTGATGGGATAACGTCAGAAACAATACATGGTAGTCTTGCCGCTTGCGCTTCCACTAGTGCCAAGCCAAGCCCTTCGTAAAGTGATGGCATGACAAAAACATCCATCGCTCCCAGCATCAATCGTGGTATGTCAGATCGACAACCTGTAAAAATAGTTCGATCCTCTAGTCCAAGTTCCCGCACTTTTTCTTCAAGTTGAAATCTTAATGAACCTTCGCCGACTAATAAGAGGCGCATATTCGGTTGTTGCCGAGCAACCTCAGCAGCAATCTCGATCAAAAATTGATGGTTCTTTGGTGCTTCCAATCTGCCAACATGTCCGATTACCAAAGTTTCAGGCTCGATTCCTAGTTCGGCTCGAATCGTAAATCGATCTAAATTTTCCTTAAATGGGGTAATGTCGATGCCACAAAAGAGAATTTGGTAGCGCGGATCTTGTCGCCAATTAGAGCCAAATAAGTCGGCAGCAGCTTTACAACTAGCCGCCAGACCAACTGTGCTGTAAAGTCGAATCCACCTATTCATTAAAATCAAGTACAACTTTCGAGCTATTTTCAACCTAACGCCAGTTGTATTGGTATGACTATGGGAAATTCTAATTGGAACTCCGGCATGGTAGGCTAGCTTCAGCACCAAACCATTAAAGTGATGGACGTGCGCGTGGACGACATCATAGGGTCCCTCCTGCTGTAAAATTTTGCTGAAGTTACGGCTGTACTGCCAAGGGTTAGATCGTAGATTCAGGCAGGGTATAACTCTACCCCCAAGAGCGCGAATCTCCTCATCATAAAAACATTGCTGGTCAGTATGAACGAGGAAGTCCATGTGAAAGCGAGATCGATCGATCGATCTCAGTACATTTATCAGCCATGTCTCAATCCCTCCTGTACTCATGCCACCGACGACATGAAGAATGCGAAGTTGTCGCTTCGCTCCACTATTCAATTGAATTGATTCCAATCGATCGATCGAATTTGTACCTTCCATCCCATCCAACACCTAAATTATCCTAAATTAAAAGATCGTAAGTCTAGAGTTTAAAACTTTTCCCCTTGTACTTTAGCTTAATGCAGCTTATTTACTCGATAGGATAAATCTAAATCCTCAAAGTACACAAAGAATCTTTCATCAAAACCACCCACCAATCGAAAGACTTCACTTCTAATTAAGTAGAAAGCTCCCATTACTTGGTCTACTTTTTGTGTCGTACTATGCTCCCAATCTTTCATAAAATAGCTAGTGAACTTATTGGTGACTAATTTATCAACTCCAAGTATGCTGCACCATAAATTTGTGATGCTAGGGAACCGTGTATAGTTTCTTTGAACTTTTCCTAGCTCATCTACAAGTTGAATGCCCACGACTCCAACTCGCCTATCTAATGACTTTTCCATAAAGCTGACTGCTTTATCAAGAGCATCGTTAAATAATTTGGTGTCCGGATTTAAAAACAGAAAATAATCAGATTTACTAATAACAACACCTTGATTACAGGCAGCACCAAAACCTTTATTTTCTATATTTTTGATAATATTTAATGGCAGATTGATATCATCTAAATTATCGAGCGAGGAATCGGTTGAAGCATTATCTATCACAATCACTTCGCCTAATTTAAAATCACAACGATCGCTACTAACAATCGAATCTAGACAGTCCCAGAACTGATGAGCGGAGTTCCAATTAACAATGATAATGTCTAAGTCTGGTAGCATAATTACCTGAATTTAATATATTAAGTTTACTATTACGATCTTTTTAAAACTGCTTTCTCGATCGTCGAATAAAGCCCAGATCGATCGGACTGATTGAGTCCACATTTCCATAAAATAACTCAACAAACTAAAATCGAAACACCCGCAATCCAAATCGACGTAAATAATCCACTGTCTTTGACAAGTATGTATGCAAAAACTACTGGTATAGTCACTAATATTATCGGCTTAAAAATCGCTGCAACTAAATCTGATTTAATTGCAATGAACAGCATGTCGAGTCTCAACTAGAATTTATCTCAAAATAATACTATTCATAAAAAATCATAACATTAACCTACAAGAATAGGGAATCAGTAAAATTACTGAAATAAATTCACACTAATGTCCGCTCTCTTTTCATGATAAATACTCCCAAAGAAGGATGAACAACATCAATCAGAGCGATGTTAATAAATCGGGAGCAAGTTTCGCTCGTGACTAAGCATGTCCAAAAGCTAGCCCAGCAACTAACATTCCCAAGACTAGAAAAGGTTGGGCACTAGCTTGATACTTGACATCATTTTCTAGGGGATTACGGAGAAAATACATGTCTTGGAAGGTAATCTGTGGGATGATTAGTAATA
>ENA-OFDP01001181-OFDP01001181.1-metagenomes-genome-assembly--contig:-NODE-1181-length-10337-cov-4.086267_pt1 | contig 10337 bp, 8 predicted proteins | sample MGYA00153389_OFDP01 | MGnify analysis MGYA00153389 | reverse complement strand
GCCGCGCCATGCAGTCGGTGCGCGAGAACGAGATGGCTGCCGAGGTTTCGGGCGTGGCGACGCTCGTCGTGAAGGTCGTAGCCTTCACCCTGTGCTCGGCGCTCGGCGCTGTCGGCGGCGCGCTGTATGCCGCAGGTTTTGCCTACATCAGCCCCGACAACTTTTCGTTCAAGATCTCGATCGAGTTCCTGACCATGACCCTGCTCGGCGGCTCGCAGTCGCCGTTCGGCGGCGCGCTCGGCACGGCGGCGATCTGCACCAAGCAGGAGCTGTTGTTAGTCATCATCGGCGGCGTGTTCGTGATGGAGGCGGCGTCGGTCATCCTCCAGGTCGGCAGTTTCAAGCTGCGTCGGAAGCGGATCTTCCGGATGTCGCCGATCCACCATCATTTTGAATTGTTAGGCTGGCATGAGAATCAGGTGATCATCCGCTTCTGGATCATCTCGATCATGCTCGCGTTGTTCGGCCTCGCCCTTCTCAAGATCGTATGAGCCTCACCGGAAAACACATCGCCATCCTCGGTGCCGGCCGCAGCGGCCGGGCTGCGGCTGCATTGGCGCTGCGCGAGGGCGCATCGGTTTCCGTTTGGGACACTGCCGGCCCGGAGGCTTTCGTGGGAATGCCGGGAGGGGTGGAAATCCACCCGAACACCAGCGAGGAAGGATGTGGGGACCAGGTCTCCGATCTGCTCGTGGTGAGTCCGGGCATCGATAGCTGCGGCTCCTACGTCGCGGCGTTTTCCGCGCAGGCGGGAGAAATCATCGGTGAGGTGGAGCTGGCGGCCCGCTACTACCGGGGCCGGATCGTCGGCATCACCGGGACCAACGGCAAGTCGACCACCACCGCGCTGATCCACCACATCCTCCAAACTGCGGGGGTGCCGAGCTTGATGGGGGGGAACATCGGGCTGCCGATATTGTCGCGCGATCCGCTGCCCGAGGGTGGGGTCTATGTACTCGAACTGTCGAGCTACCAGATCGACTTGACCAAGAGCCTCGACTGCGACGTCGCGGTGTTGCTCAACATCACGCCCGATCATCTCGATCGATACGACAGTTTTAAAGACTATGCGGCATCAAAGTATCGGCTGTTCGCGATGCAGAAGGAAGGTGCGGCTGTCGCACTGGGTCAAACATTGTTCGAGTTTGGCGCCATTGAAGCTGGTTCAGGCAGCGTTAGCCTCATCGAGGATGTCCTCGATAGCAAATTTCCACAACTGCTTGACCGTAGGCAATTCCCAACACTTCAGGGCCCCCATAATCACGACAATATGCTCGCCGCGATAAAAGTCTGCGATTTTCTTGGATTGAACGTTGAGCAAATCCGAGAAGGCCTAGCGACCTATCCCGGACTTCCCCATCGCATGGAGCGAGTTGGAGAGCGTCACGGCGTAGTATTCGTGAACGACAGTAAGGCGACGAACACAGACGCAGCAACGCCAGCCCTATCGGCGTTCGAAAGGGTTCGATGGATTGTCGGCGGTCGCGCAAAGGACAATTCACTTGGGGGAACGGCGCGCCAGCTCGACCATGTCGTCGCGGCTTATACCATCGGCGAGGCGGGGCCCATGTTCGCGCGGTTGCTGCGCGAGGCGGGGGTGAGCGTCATCGAGTGCGAAACGCTTGAAAATGCGGTGAAATGCGCCGCGGAGGATTCCCAAGCGGGGGAGACTGTCTTACTCTCCCCGGCCAGCGCCTCGTTCGATCAATTCAAAGATTTCGAGGCGCGCGGGGATCGGTTTCGCGAACTAGTGGGGGCTTTATGAACGCGGACATCACGAGCCGGATCAAGGCCAAGGCGGCATTGGTCGACCCGAGCCGTTACGGCCGGTCGGATCGATCGACCGCGAGCCGCTGGTTCTGGGAGATCGACCGCGTGCTGCTGCTGCTGATCGCGATCTTGATCGGGATCGGGCTGATCGCGGTCGCCGCCGCCTCGCCCGCCGCCGCGCAACGCTATTCGGGCGGCAATGTGCGGGTCAACGATCTGTTCTTCTTCTACCGCCAGATGATGTGGATCGCGGTGTCGATGCCGGTGATGATCCTGATCTCGATGATGCCGCGCGAACGCGCCAAGCGCTTTTCGATCGGCGGGGCGGTGATCTTCGTCGTCCTGCTCGCCGCAGTGCCGTTCATCGGGGTCGAGAAGAATGGCGCGGTGCGCTGGATCGAGCTCGGGGTCGGCCAATTGCAGCCGTCGGAATTCTTGAAGCCGTTCTTCGTCGTGACGATGGCGTGGATCCTGTCGCTCAAGGAGAAGGACAAGGGCCTGCCGGTGTTCTGGGTGTCCGGCGTGCTGACCGCGATCGTCGCGGCGCTGCTGATGAAGCAGCCCGATTTCGGATCGACGATCATCTATGGAACGGTGTGGATCGCGATGCTGGCGCTGGCCGGGATCCGGATGAAGATGCTGCTGATGCTCGGCGCGGCGGCGCTGGTCGGGGTGGTGATCGCTTACTTCACCTATGACGTGGCGACGATCCGCATCGACGGCTTCCTGTTTGGTGAGGGCGACAATTTCCAGGTCGAAAATGCGATGAAGACGCTGACCGCGGGCGGATTGTTCGGGATGGGGCCGGGGGGCGGGACGCGCAAGTTCGGGCTGCCCGAGCCGCATACCGACTACATCTTCTCGGTCATCGGCGAGGAATTCGGGCTGATCGCCTGCCTCGCGATCGCCTTGCTGTATCTGGCGATCGTCGCGCGGGTACTGATCAAGTTGCTCGACGAGGAGTCGAGTTTCGCGATCCTCGCCGCGGCGGGGCTGGTGATCGAATTCGGGCTGCAGGCGATGATCAACATGGCGGTCAACGTCCAGATCGCGCCGTCGAAGGGGATGACGCTGCCGTTCATCAGCTATGGCGGAAGCTCGATGCTGGCGCTGAGCATGGGCATGGGATTGCTGCTCGCCTTCACGCGGCGAAATCCCTATCTGACACGATCGCCTTATGTCGTGAAATGGAGCGGGGAGCGCCCCAAAGTGTCGTCAAGCAAATGAACATCATCCTCGCCGCCGGGGGCACCGGCGGGCACATGATCCCGGCGCATGCGCTGGCCGCGGAATTGACCGCGCGCAAGATCGGCGTGGCGTTGATCACCGACGAGCGCGGGGCGCGGATCCCGGGGCTGTTCGACGGGGTGCCGGTGCATATCCTGCCCGCGGGGCGGCTGACCGGGATGCTGGGCCTGTGGCGGACAACGCGCGCGATCCTGTCGGGGCGGCGGCAGGCCAAGGCATTGTACAAGGAATTCAAGCCCGACGCGGTAGTCGGCTTCGGCGGCTATCCGGCACTGCCGGCATTGCTCGCGGCAAGTGCGCGGCGGATCCCGACCATCCTGCATGAGCAAAATGCGGTACTCGGGCGGGTCAACCGGTTCCTGGCGGGAGACGCGGCGGCGATCGCCACGGCCTATCCCGAGGTCGACCGGTTGAAGGCGGCGTATCGCGACAAGGTCGAGCTGGTCGGCAATCCGGTGCGCGAGGCGGTGGCGCGCCTGGGCGAAGCGCCGCTACCGCCGTTCGACGAAGTGGCGCCGCTCAAGATCCTGGTCACCGGCGGCAGCCAGGGGGCGAGCATATTGGGAACGGTGGTCCCGGCCGGGCTGGGGTTGCTCGAGCCGTCGCTGCGGCATCGGTTGCAGGTGGTGCAGCAATGCCGGCCCGACGACATCGTCGCCGTCCGAGCATCATATGCAGCGCTCAAGATCCCCGCCGAGCTGATGACCTATATCACTGATATGCCAGCGAAATTGGCCGAGGCGCATTTGATCATCGCGCGCGCCGGCGCATCGACCATTGCCGAGCTTACCGCCGCCGGACGGCCCGCAATCCTGGTCCCGCTGCCGAGCGCGACCGACGACCACCAGACCGCCAATGCGCGCGAGATGGCCAAGGCCGGCGGTGCGCGGATGATTGTGCAGGACGACTTTACGCCCGAGACGCTGGCCCGCCAGATCGAGGCGCTGGCGAAGGACCCCGAAGCGCTCGCCAATGCCGCCGCGCGGTCGCTGTCGGTCGGTCGGCCCAATGCGGCGAGCGACCTGGCCGATTTGGTCGAGCGGATTGCCGGCGGGGCGGTGCTGGTTGGCCCGACAGCGATCAAGGCGCCGGTGGCGATGCCCGTCGGAGTTCCTGCATGAAGGCAATGGGCACCGAAATGGGGACGATCCACTTCGTCGGCATCGGCGGCATCGGCATGTCGGGGATCGCCGAGGTGATGCACCAATTGGGCTATCACGTCCAAGGCTCGGACATCGCCGAAAACTATGTCGTCGAGGGCCTGCGCAAGGCCGGGATCAAGGTGATGATCGGCCAGTCAGCGGACAATCTGGGCGATGCCGCGGTGGTGGTTTGCTCGACCGCGATCCGCCCCGACAATCCCGAACTGGTCGCCGCGACCGAGCGCCGCCTGCCGCGGGTTCGGCGCGCGGAGATGCTCGCCGAACTGATGCGGATGCAATCGACCATCGCGGTCGCGGGGACGCACGGCAAGACCACGACGACCTCGATGGTCGCGTGCATGCTCGACGCCGGTGGGGTCGACCCGACGGTGATCAACGGCGGGATCATCAACGGCTACGGCTCCAACGCGCGGCTCGGCAAGTCCGACTGGATGGTAGTCGAGGCCGACGAGAGCGACGGCAGCTTCCTCCGGCTCGACGGGACGATCGCGATCGTCACCAACATCGATCCCGAACATCTCGACCATTATGGCAGCTTCGACCGCGCCAAGGATGCGTTCGTCGAATTCGTCGAGAATGTGCCGTTTTACGGGGCAGCAGTGCTGTGTCTCGACCATCCCGAAGTGCAGGCGCTGCTCCCGCGCGTTCGTGACCGGCGGATCGTGACCTATGGCTTCAGCGCGCAAGCCGATGTGCGCGGCGTCAACGTCGTGCCGGGCGCGGGCGGCAACCGCTTCGAAGTGCTGATCCGCAGCCGCGACGGCAGCGTGCGGAGCATTGAGGACATCGCGTTGCCGATGGCGGGGCGGCACAATGTCCAGAATGCGCTGGCGGCAGTAGCCGTGGCCATAGAGCTTGGTCTCGACGATGCGACGATCCAGAAGGGTTTTGCCGCGTTCGGTGGGGTCAAACGGCGCTTTACCAAGGTCGGCGAAACTGGTGGCGTGTCGATCATCGACGATTACGGGCATCACCCCGTCGAGATGGCCGCCGTGCTGGCTGCCGCGCGTGGCGCGTTTCCGGGCAAGCGCATCGTGCTCGCATTTCAGCCGCATCGCTTCACGCGCACACGCGATCTGTTTGAAGATTTCGTGAAAGTCATGTCGACCGCGGACGAATTAATTCTCGCCGATGTCTACCCGGCAGGTGAAGCACCCATTGTCGCCGCCGACGGTCGGGCGCTCGCGCGTGCGTTGCGCGTCACCGGAAAAGTCGAGCCGCTCTTTGTCGAAACGGTCGGCGAGATTCCTGATGCCGTAATGAGCCGGGTGCGGGATGGCGATGTGGTGATCACGATGGGCGCGGGCTCTGTCGGTGGCGTTGCACCCGCGCTCGCGGGCACCGGGGGCGGGGAATGAACATGAGCGAAATCTCGACATTCTCGTCAAACATTCGTGGGGAGCTGCGGCGCGACGAGCCGATGTCGCGACACGTGTCGTGGCGTGCGGGTGGCTGTGCAAAGCAATTTTTCAAACCCGTTGATCTGGCTGATCTGCAGGCTTTTCTACCGACGTTGCCAAGAGATGAGCAAGTTTTGTTCGTGGGGCTGGGTAGCAATCTGCTGGTGCGCGACGGCGGCTTCGATGGCACCGTGATCTTGACCACACCGATGTTGCACGGGCTGGTGCTCGATGCGACGGACGCGACCATCGTCTGCGCTGGTGCGGGGGTGGCATCGCCGCACGTTGCGAAATTTGCTGCGAAGCAATCATTAGCCGCCGCAGAGTGGCTGGCCGGTGTCCCCGGCACAGTCGGTGGCGCACTGGCAATGAATGCTGGCTGTTATGGCACCGAAACCTGGGATCAGGTGGTGGATTGCACGACGATTGATCGCGACGGCATGTTGCATACGCGCACCTCCGCTGATTACGAGATTGGCTATCGGCATGTTGCAGCGAAGGCCACGAAGGAAGAATGGTTCGTCGCGGCCCGTTTCCGCTTTCAGGCAGGCGATGCGGCAGCGGCAAAGACGCGCATCAAGGAATTATTAGCCAAACGGATGGCCTCGCAGCCGCTGGACAAACCGAATGCGGGTTCGACGTTCCGCAATCCGCCCGGCGACCACGCGGCACGGTTGATTGAATCGTGCGGACTCAAAGGTTTCATCATCGGCGGTGCTCAGGTATCGATCAAGCACGCCAACTTCATCATCAATACCGGCACGGCAACGGCTGCCGATATTGAAAACATGATCGCGCACATGCAGGCTTTGGTGAAAGCAAAGACCGGTGTGGAACTGGTGCGCGAAGTGAGGATTGTGGGGGACGCGGCATGAGGACGACGGTGACATATCCGAAAACCCGAAAGATCCTCGTTCGTGCTGAGCTAGTCGACGCACCTGCGGGCTGTGCCGTTGACGAAATGTGGCCCGATCTACCCCTCGACACTTCGGCAGGCTTAGTACAGGCCGAGCTCAGAGCGAACGGGATTGAAGTTGCAAAGGAAGCTGGCAACGTAGATCAAGCATTGGTGTGCCTTGCAGGGAATTTTATTGCCAGAAACCCCGCCAGTACTGGAGTTTCACTTTGAGTGCGGATGTGAAAAAACTTGGCAAGGTCGCTGTCCTCATGGGTGGCCCCAGTGCTGAACGCGAAATCTCGTTGCTCTCGGGTAACGGCGTACTTGCGGCATTGCGCGACAAAGGCGTGGACGCGCACGCTTTCGATCCGGTTGTTAATTCATTGTTCGACCTGCCGCGCGAGAAATTTGATCGCGTGTTCATTGCGCTGCACGGCCGCTTTGGCGAAGACGGAACCGTGCAGGGCGTACTCGAAACGTTGCGGATTCCCTACACCGGCTCGGGCGTGATGGGCTCCGCACTGGCGATGGACAAATGGCGCACCAAGCTCATATGGCAGGCGGCGGGAATACCGACGCCGAAATACCGCATGCTCACCGAGGATAGCGATTGGCGGGCTGTTATTGAAGATTTGAAGTTACCGCTGATCGTGAAGCCGGCACGTGAGGGTTCCAGTATCGGCGTTACGAAGGTCACCACGGCAGGCGATTTAGTCGCTGCGTTTCACCTCGCTTACAAGCTCGATCCGCTGGTGATCGCTGAGGAATTTATCGCGGGCCAGGAACTGACGGCGTCGGTGATCGGCAATGACGCCTTGCCGCTGATTCGCATCGAAGCGCCCGAAGGAGCCTACGACTACAAGAATAAATATTTCACCGATGACGTCAAATATCACTGCCCGTCGGGAATTCGCGCTGACATTGAGGACGATATTCGCGCGATGACGCTGAAAGCATTCCGTGTACTCGGCTGCGAAGGCTGGGGCCGCGCAGACATGATGTTGTCGCCAGACGGGGGCGTCAGCTTTCTGGAATTAAACACCTCGCCGGGCATGACCAGCCACTCACTGGTGCCGATGGCTGCGCGCGCAGTCGGGTTGAGTTATCCCGATCTCTGCGTGCGTATTTTGCAAACAGCATCGCTCAAGAGCTGATCACATGGCGCGCCGACCAAAACCTCAACCCAGACACGTACCCGAGCCCGGCGCGCACTTCACCCGCAACCGGGTGGTGGTGATCGCGGTCTCGATGATGGCAATGTTGATCGCGGCGGTGCTGGTCTGGCTGGCGATGGGATCGTTACCCAACGGTACCGATTCATCGCCGACGTTTCCGATCAAGCAAGTGACATTTGTTGGTGAGATGCAGCGCGTGGATTCGGCAGAGCTTGCGCGTGTGGCTGGCGGCATCCGCGGCAGCATGATGCGGACAAACCTGAGCGATGTGAAGGCGGTCTTCAAGCAAGTGCACTGGGTGCGCAACGCTGATGTTCGCCGCCGCTTTCCGTCAACCCTTGAAGTCAGTGTCGAGGAACATCGTCCGTTTGCAAGATGGAAGGACGGCGAATCGGAACGGGGGCTGCTGGTAAACACGTATGGCGAAGTTTTCGAGGCGCCACTGGATGCACTGTTACCGATGTTCAGCGGCCCCGAGGGCACAGCGAGGGAGGTGCTTGCCACTTACGAGAAATTTGTCGCCCAGCTTGCCGTAATCAGCCAGACACCAACCGTCGTCACGCTTTCCGCCCGACGTGCGTGGGAGCTAAAGCTCCATAACGGCGCGTCGCTTGAGCTGGGCCGTACAGAAGTCAGCGAGCGACTGGATCGATACGTGAAAGCCTATGCCGCCATACCAGCGTTGCAGCTTGCTAATGCGCAAATCGACCTGCGTTACCAATCGGGAATGGCGCTGAAGGTTGTTGATGCCAACGCCACCAAGCCATTGATTGGTACAGCGACAAAACCTGCAAAAAAAGCCACGGTTAAATTATGAAGAATCGAGTCTATGAATAAGCCGCGCGAAACCAAAAACCTGCTGGTCGCGCTCGACATCGGCACGTCCAAGATTGTCGCCATCGTTGCCGAGATCACGCCTGACGGAGCGCTCGAGATTCTCGGTTTGGGGCAGCATCCTTCCAAAGGTTTGAAAAAGGGCGTGGTCGTTAATATCGAAGCCACCGTCACGGGGATACAGCGCGCATTGGAAGAAGCCGAACTGATGGCCGACGTGAAGATTCGCGATGTGCTCACCGGTATCGCGGGCTCGCATATCAAAAGCTTCAACTCGCACGGCATGGTTGCGATCAAGGATAAAGAAGTCTCGCAATTCGATGTTGATCGCGTGATCGAAACCGCGCGCGCGGTGAACATCCCGATGGACCAGCAAATTCTGCATATTCTCACGCAGGAATTCATCATCGATGGCCAGGAGGATGTACGCGAACCGGTCGGCATGAGCGGCGTGCGGCTGGAAGTGAAAGTGCATATCGTTACCGGTGCGGTATCGGCGGCGCAGAACATCATGAAGTGCGTCAGGCGTTGCGGACTGGAGGTGCACGATCTTGTATTGCAGCCGCTGGCTTCAGCCATCGCCGTTCTGTCGCAGGACGAAAAAGACTTGGGCGTTTGCCTGGTTGATATCGGCGGCGGCACCACGGACATCGCAGTTTTCACGGGTGGGGCGATTCGCCATACCGCCGTCATCCCCATTGCAGGTGACCAGATCACCAACGATATCGCCATGGCCCTGCGCACACCGACCAAGGACGCCGAGGACATCAAGATGGCGCACGGTTGCGCGTTGCGACAACTCGCCAGTGTCAACGATGTAATCGAAGTGCCTGGTGTGGGAGACCGCGAACCACGGCAGATGTCACGGCAGACACTGGCCGAAGTGATCGAGCCGCGTGTTGAAGAACTTTATTCGTTAATTCAGCGCGAATTGCGCGCTAGTGGCTTCGAGGAATTGTTGTCATCGGGCATCGTCTTGACTGGCGGAAGTGCGGCGATGCAAGGCATGGTTGAACTCGGTGAAGAAGTTTTCCATATGCCGGTGCGCCTCGGTGTGCCAAGTTATTCCGGGGGGTTGGCCGAAGTAGTTCGGAACCCGCGATTCTCGACCGGTGTGGGGCTGCTGGTCTCGGGACTGGAGCAGCGCAAGCGCGATGAGCATGTGCGGCTGCATACAGGGAATTTCAAAAGCGTATTCGAGAAGATGGCGAGTTGGTTTAAAGGAAATTTCTAAGGTGTCTACCCCCTCTCCCCAACCCCTCCCCCACGAGTGGGGAGGGGCTAAAGCGCCGCAAGTGTAAGCAGTCGCGCGCTTTTCTTCCCTCCCTCCTCGTGGGGGAGGGACCGAGGGAGAGGGGGAAGGTAGGAAAACTTTTTAAGTTGTTTTTTAGTTGTTTCACAGCAGAGGAGAGTAAACATGATTGAAGTTATTGATACAGAGCAACCGGAAGCGATCATCAAGGTGATCGGTGTTGGCGGCTGCGGCGGCAATGCAGTCGACCACATGATCGGCAATGGCGTGGCGGGGGTGGAATTCATCTGCGCCAATACCGACGCGCAAGCGTTGAAACGCAATCAGGCAAAAGTCACCATGCAGCTGGGGGGCACGGTCACTAAAGGGCTGGGTGCAGGTGCCAATCCCGACGTGGGTCGGCAGGCGGCAATTGAAGATCGTGAACGCATCGCCGAGCTGATTCAGGGTGCCGACATGCTTTTCATTACTGCCGGTATGGGTGGTGGCACGGGTACGGGTGCCGCACCGATCATCGCGGAAATCGCGCGTGAAATGGGTGTACTCACCGTCGCGGTGGTGACCAAGCCGTTTGCGTTTGAAGGTAAGCGTAAAAAA